>OLPR01001989.1_pt1 | contig 15860 bp, 14 predicted proteins | sample 1672761 | NCBI WGS metagenome assembly OLPR01 (sample SAMEA3136721, study PRJEB25190) | human gut metagenome | biome: human gut; feature: human-associated habitat; material: faeces | place: Austria | collected 2013 | reverse complement strand
GGTCTGTGTCACCCAATCAGCGGGAAGTCACACCAGACCGGCGAGCCGTGGCACCCGTCGTGCCACGGCGGTAAAACCCCAGCCAAGCCGCATGTCACCCTACGCCCCTGCGCGCCGAGGGCGCGCAGGGATGGGTGCAGGGCTTTAGCCCTGCTAACGGATGCTTTGATCGATCTGCTGGCGGGTCATGCGGATGTCGGTCAGCTTTTCGCTGATAGTGCGATCCAGCTGAGCCAGCACTTCGTCAATATGCTGGTATACGTCGTGATAGAGCCGCTCGATTTCTTCCTTCGTGGACTGCTTCAGCTCTTCGGCCTCCATGTTGGCCCGGGCGGTGATCTCCTGCTGACTGACCAGCTGGGCGGCGCGGCGCTCCGCGTCCTGCACCATGTTCTGCGCCCGCTCCTGCGCCTCCTGCAGCATGGCGTTGGCCTGCTGACCGGCCTTGTTCACCGTGTCCTGCGCCTGCTGGTTTGCCGCCGCCACCGTCTTCTGTGCCTGTGCCTGTGCGTCGTTCAGAAGCTGATTGGCGCGAGCCGTGGCGGTCTGCTTGGTCTGCTCCGCACGATCGCTGGCCTCCTTCAGAATGGACATCTGGTTGTCCACCACGCCCTGGCACTGAGTGAAAACCGTGGGCATCTCCTTCGTCAGCGCTTCCAGAATGCGGCTCATCCGATCCTTGTCCACCATGCACATGGCGCTCAGAGGCACCTTCTTGGCCTGCAGGATCAGTTCTTCCAGCTCGCTCATGTTCTGTTTGAAATTCAAAATATCGTCAGACTGCATTTTTCTTTCCTCCCATGGTCAGTCTGCGTTCAGACCGGCCTTGATATCCTCCAAAATTTCAGCGGGCACAAAGGGCGTAATATCCCCGCCAAAATAGGCAATCTCCCGTACGGCACTGGAGCTGATGAAGCCTTCCTCCGGGCTGGCGGGCAGCAGCAGCGTCTCCACCTTCGGAAATAACTGCCGGTTGATCTGCGCCATTTGAAATTCCGTCTCAAAATCGTTGACCGTGCGCACGCCCCGCAGGACGGTCTCCGCCCCGGTCTTCCGCAGATAATCCACCAATAGCCCGCCGAAAGCGTCTATGCGTACGTTGGGCAGATGAGCGCAGGCGCGGCGAAGCATGTCCATGCGCTGTTCCACGGTGAAGGCGTTCTTTTTCGCCGGGTTTTGAAGCACCGCCACGATCAGCTCCGGGAAAATACAGGCTCCCCGCTCGATCAGATCCAGATGTCCGATCGTGGGCGGGTCGAAGCTTCCCGGATAGACGCATAAACCTTTCACACGCCTTCCTCCTTTGCGCGGCCTTCATAACGGTACAGAAGCATTTCCGTGTCCCCATAGGCGCGCTGTTTCATCAGTGCAAACGCCGGAGATAGCTCGTTTTTCGTGCCGGTGCGGCGTTCCCACACCACGACGGCCTCCGGGTTCAGCAGCCCAGCCCCGTCCAGCTCGTCGCACAGAGGCCCCAAGTCGTCCATCCGATAGGGCGGGTCCAGAAACACCAGATCGAACTTCCGGCCTTCCCGGGCCAGCTTTGAAACCGCCTGTTTCCAGTCGCAGGTGAGCAGCTCCGCCCGATCCTGAAAGCGCAGCTTCTCAATGTTGCGGCGGATGCACTGGGCCGCTTCCCGCGACTGATCCACCAGCACGGCCCGGCTTGCGCCCCGGCTGACGGCTTCCAGTCCCAGCGCGCCGCTGCCTGCGAAAAGGTCCAGCGCAGCGCCGTCTTCCAGCTGGCCCTGCAGCATATTGAACAGGGATTCCTTCACCTTGTCCTGCGTGGGCCGGGTGTCCATGCCCTTAGGCGCCAAAAGGGGCGTTCCCCGGGCGCTTCCTGCAATGATCCTCATGGGTCAGATCAGCCTTTCCGGCGTTTTGGCGCTGGCCTTTTTGCGGGCCTTCTTTTCCCGCTGCTGCTTGCGCTGCTTCTTGTTCACGCCGATCTTAATGCCGGTATTGATGCGCTCCCGCTGCACCGGGCCCTGCAGATAACCCACGCCGTAGGCAACGGCGGGCAGCAGCAGGAATAGGGGGCTCAGGCGCTCGGCCAGCAGAGCCGCGTCGGTGCCCAGATAGGTAGCGATGCTCATCATGGGCATACACATGATCCGCACGATGATCCGCAGAATTTCCAGTGCGGTCAAGGCGTGAGTCTCCTGATAGTAGCGCAGCGCGTCGCCAAATTCATCCTGCAAAAGCATTTCCTGCGTCCAGGAGGGCAGCGTGCCCAGTGAATAAGTGGTGGGCTTGGTCATCACGGCGAACACCAGCGCCACCAGCACATAGGGCAGCGCGCCCAGCAGCGCCTCAAAAAAGCCCTTCAGCGGATGATAGCAGCGGTCGCTGTCCAGTTTGTCGATGGTTTTGCCCTCCTGCTGGCGAGCGTACATCATTTCGCCGTAGCCCACATCGCCGGTGCCCTGTTCCATGCCCTTGGCGAATGCGTAGTACAGCGCGGCGGCCACGATCATCACCGACACGACGATGCGCATCGCCAGACTGTCAAAGTTCATAATCATCGACGCAATCGCGTAAACGAAGCAGATCATCAACATGCCTGCAAAGCGCTTCGGCACAGTCTTCCATGCGTCCTTTCCGCAGAAAGAGCCATTCAGATAGGGCTTTTTGACCGGTTCCACCTTGGGTTGTTTCGCCGCCATATTCTTCCGTCCTTTCCTTCCCGGATGACCGGGCGTTCCTCTTGAGATTGATATGGGTTCTTTATTAATTCTCGCAAAAACGTCAGGCGTGCAGCCACACCCGGTGAACTCGCCGGGTGATACCCAGCAGCACCTCATAGCTGATGGTGCCCGCCCACTGGGCCAGTTCTTCGGCAGAAATGCGCTGACCCCGCTGTTCGCCGATCAGCGTGACACGGTCGCCCAGCTGCACGTTCGGCACCTCCGTCACGTCGATCATGGTCTGATCCATGCAGATGCGCCCCAGAATGGGACAACGCTTGCCGCCCACCAGCATGAAGCCCTTGCCGCTAACCGCCCGGTGATAGCCGTCGCCGTAGCCCACGGCCACGGTCGCCACCCGAATATCCCGATCTGCCACGAAGGTGCAGCCGTAGCCCACCGGATCGCCCGCATGAAGGGTCTTGAGGCAGGAAACCTCCGTATCCCAACGCAGCGCCGGTTCAAAGGGCAGTTCTGTGGGGACGGGCGGATAGCCGTACAGCGAAATGCCCTGCCGCACCATGGCAAAATCGCCCTCGGGCATCAGAAGCCCCATGGCGCTGTTGGACACATGGGCGGGAATGGCCGGGTCGAAGCAGGAGCGCAGTTCCTTGAACCGGGCCAGCTGCTGCCGGGTAAAGGCGTTGATCCCGTCGTTTTCCAGCTGTTCGTCCGCCATGCAGAAATGGGTGTAAATGCCGGTGGCCTTCACATGGGGAGCATGTTTGAGAGCCTCCGCCAGCGCTTCGGCCTCCTGAAAAGTCCGCAGACCGATTCGGCCCATGCCGGTGTCCAGCTTGATGTGGATCAATGCGTCCCGGCCCTGCTTTTCCGCTTCTTTTTCCAAAATTTCCACCATTTCCGGGGTAAAGACGGTCTGGGTCAGGTCGTGGCGGACGCATGCCTCCGCCGCTTCCTCCATGGCGGGACCCAGCACCAGAATTTCGCCGGAAATGCCGCCTTCCCGCAGCTCCACGCCTTCCTCCGCCAGCGCTACGGCGAAATGCTTCGCGCCCATGGAATGAAGGGCGGTGGCGACGGGAACCATGCCGTGCCCGTAGGCGTCGGCCTTGACGACCGGCATGATCTCCGTTTTCCGGGGCAAAAGGCTCTTCTGTAAAAGATAGTTCTGGCGAATCTTTCCCAAATCCACCGTGACCACGTTGTTGCGCAGCATATTTCAGACTCCTTATCGCTTGCTGAAAGAAACGGCCCAAAATTTTCCGAAAAAAGTTTGCCCATTTTGCGCCGGTTTATGCCTGTCATTTTCAGCACGAGGACAAACGTCCCGCCGCTGTGAAAATGCAACTTTCAGTATACCACGATTCACCGCTATTACAAGATGCGTTTCATGCCGGGGATGCGCCGCAGGAGCCATGCACCCGCCAGCGCGGCGGCGAACACGACAACCTCCCAGCAAAGTGCCGCCCCGAATGCGGGCATTTTCTCGCACAGGGGCAGAAAGAGCCGGTTTTTACTTTCGGCGATCAAAAGATCCTGTAACAGATAGATCCCGAAGGCGCAGCCCCCCAGCTCGGTCAACAGCCGCCCGCTTTTGCGGGAGCCGCAGGCGCAGCGAACCAGCTGGAACAGCGACAGCGACGCGGCGATCACCGGCAGGGCGGGGGCCGTCCGCTCGTCCATGAACCAGTACATCCGCCCGGGCTCCACCCGGTCGAATTCCAGCCGGGTCAGCGCCCAGCAGACGGCCAGCGACAAAGCCAGCGAGACCGCCGCAAGGAGAACGGAATTGCGGCGGGGCTCCCGGTATTTTACCAGATAATGGCCTGCGAAAAACAGCCCCAGATAGGCGCAGGGGATCAGCTGATCCAGATATTTCGGCAGCGCCAGCACCGGAACATAATGGCTCAAAAGCGGCCACGCCGCGCCGACGGTAAAGGTCAGAGCCATCAAGTACTCATAGTCCCGCTTTTCCATGGCCGATGCCATCCTCTGCCAGAGGGGCAACGTCAGCAGCAGGCCCAGATAGAGCGGCAGATACCAGAAGCCGTCCGTTATCTCGCCCCGCCATATTTTGCCAAACAGCGCGCCAAAGTCCACTGCCCGGGGCCACAGGCCGTAATTTACCCATGCATCCCACAGAAAATACAGATAGGAAGCCAGCACCAGCGCCAGCAACGTCCGCAGGATGCGGCGGCCCGTTTTGGCATAGCTGTCCCGCTTGCCCAGCAGGCACGCGCCGGAAATCATGATAAAAATAGGGACGGCGGTCTTGCTGACGTAGTACCAGAGAATGCTCCAATGCCACTGGCTGTCAGCCGGGGTCAGCGCCTTGAACACATAGCTGTTGGTATGATTGACGATGACCAGAAAGGCCGCCAGAATCCGCAGGAAATCCAGAAACGCCGCGCGGGCTTTTGCCTTGTTCGCAGAATCGACGGCAGTCATAACGCGGGCTCCTTTTCGTCAGCCTTGTGATGCCGAAGCAGCACAAAGCTGAGGTACAGAAGCACCGCCAGATTGATCAGCCCGCCCACCTGCAAAGGGAAGAAGGGCTTGCGGAACATATACTCCGAATAAGCGCTCAGGGTGGTCAGCGCGTTCAGCACCACGCAGACCCAGTTTTCCGGGCGATTCCGACACACGGCCCAGCAGAGCAGCAGCAGTTCGCCCACGATGGCATAGCGCTCGTGCATCCGGGGCAGGAAGAACGCGCAGCACAGCACGCACCACGCGCCCAGCAGCAGGACGTACTGGCCGGATACCTCCCGGCGGCTGCGGATGATCTGCACCGCCGCCACCCCCAGCGCTGCCACGCACAGGCAAAGTCCCGTCCTGGAGAACATTCCCAGCGTCGCCTGCTTCTGCTGCAGCGCGTCGCCCAAAATGGCGTACAGGTTGGGACAATTATAGGTGATTTCGCTGTACATCCCCGTCTGTCCCAGATAGATGTTCACCACGAACAGCGGGCTTTCGCCGATCAACGCCATGGGCAGGCTTGTCAGGAGCATCACCCCCGGCACGGTCAGGAACCAGAACAGGGAAAAGCGCTTCCGGCCCGCGAAATACGCGATCAGGAACAGGGGCAGCAGGAACACGGCCTGTAATTTCCACGCTAGCGAAACGCCCAGACAGACCAGCCCCCATTGGGGTTTGTCCTTCAAAAGCAGCAAGACGGCCAGCAGCGCGAACAGCGTATAGAAAATATCCGTCTGGCCCCAACCCGCCACGTTCCACAGCATCACCGGACTCAGCCAGACCAGCGCGCAGCCCAGAAAGCAGCCCCAGCTTTGCTTTTCCTTAGGCAGGGCGGTTTTGAGGAGGCTATACACCACGATCAGATTCAGCACTTCAAACAGAAGGCTGCACCCTTTCAGCGCGGTATAGGTGGAAACGCCGGGCAGCAGCAGACTTTCCAGCCGCCACAGGTACAGATGCAGCGGGCTGTAGGTATACAAAAGCTCCGGGGCCAGCGCGGCCTTCATGCCACCTTCCCGAATGGCGTCATACCATGCGGAATTCATAAACTCCAAGTCAGCCGCCAGATTCGGCAGATAAGACCAGCGCAGGAACGCCCCAAGCGCCAGCACCGCCGCCCATGCCAGCCACAGCACGTGGTCGATCAGCCAGCCGCGCAGCTTTTCTTCCCATTTCATCATTGGTCGGTTCCCCCTGTTGTTCCGCCGAAGTGCCGGCGGACGGTTATCAGAAACATTATAACACAACAGCCGGATTTCGCAAACGCACCCGTTCAGCGGGGCATTTCCAGCCGGGAACAGCCGTTGAAGGCGGCGAATTTCAGCAGCCGCTTTTCCACCGCGGCGGAAAGCGCCCGCCCGGGCGTTTTTCCGTCCTCGTACCAGATGCGGCGGACTTGCAGCGTGTCCGCCGCCCGGTCGGGCACAGCCTCCACCCGGCCGACGAAATTCTCTCCATAAAGAAGGGGCAGCACGTAATAGCCGTACTTTCGCTTTTCCTTGGGAGTATAAATTTCCCACGTATAATCAAAGTCGAACAGTTCCCGGATGAGCCTCCGATCCCAGAGCAGGCAGTCCAGCGGGGCCAGCAGCTCACACCGGGGCCGAAGAGCTTCGGTGGACATGGCCCGTTCCAGCAGCGCTTCTTCCCCGGCCCGGCAGTACAGCGGGCAGCGAACGCCCTCCACCGACAGTTCCTGAATGCGCCCCTCCGCCAGCAGCCGTCGGAAGCATTCCGCCCGTTTTTCGGCATTCAGTCCCCAAAGGTTCAGCCATGCGTCCGACGGGCGGTTCCACAAAAGCCCTACCGCGCCGATACGCCGTTCCACCCGCCACGCCAGATGGTCGTTTTCTTCCGGCAGGGGATCAGGGGCGCTTAAAAGCGCCGGCGGCAGGTATTTTTCCGCCAGGTCGTAATATTTGCGTGCTCCTTCCTTATGATGGATCACCAGTTCGCCTGTGGAATACATCTGTTCCAGCACCGACCGGGCCGCGCCGGTTTGACCGTGCCACTGGCCGCTCCAATGGATCATGGAGTGCCAGTACATCTGCCCCTCCACCGGCAGCGTGTCGGAATTGACCGGGCCGTTTTCCCGGAGATACTGCCGGGTCCGTTCTTCCATCTCCGCAAGACCCTCGAACTGCCGGCCGCCCTCCCGGGCGCTGCGGCGGTAGCGCTCGAAATAGGGCCAGTCCTCTGTGGGAAGGATAGACAGATTCTTATCGGGATAATCCACCAGCAGCCGGTCACGGTACAAAAGCTGCCAGAGGGTCTGCTTCGTAAAGCCCTGTACCCGGGATTGCAGCGTCAGCTCGGCGTTTTTGCCGCACACGTCCACCGGGTCGAACTGGATGCAGCCCGCCTGACGCACAAAATCATACGCGCCCTGCTTTCCCCGGAAACGATACGCGCCGATCAGCCCGTGGTGCAGCAGCAGAAAACGCCGCGCCTGCCTCCTGGTCAAAATTGTCATCTGAATCCCCCTGACGTTCAAAAGTCGCTGGGGCTATTATAGCAAAAAATCGGCAAAAATTTAGCAGAAAAGTAAAAAAGCAAGTGCAAAACAAGCTTGCGAATCGTTTTTCCTTATGCTATGCTGAAAAACAGCCATATTCCATTTTCCCTTGCTTAGGAAAGGAGTCTTCCCCTTGAAAAGCACCCCGAAACGCATCGTTTCCCTACTGTTTTTGCTGCTTCTCTCCGCCGTGATGATGACGGGCTGCATCAGCGCGGATATCGCCGTGGTGGGCGGCGAAGTTACCGCCGCACCGTCCAGCGGCAAGCTTCGTCTGCTGCTGAAACAGCCGATGATGGATGCTTCCGTTTTTCCTGCGAAGGATCTTACGCTGGAGGAAGTAAGTCTGACCGCCGCCAGCGAATTTGTATTGGTCGATCTATCGACCAGCAAGAGTGTTTCTGTCGTAAAGAACGCCTACATTGAAAAAGATTCCCAATACACGAACATTACGTGGAAGGGCGAAAATGGTTTTGAGTGTCAGATTTCCATTTTGATCCCTTACAATCTCCCGGCCGGTACCTATCAGGTACAAACCTACAACGCGGCGGTAAGGTATCGGACAGAAGCGGGAACTTTTACGGAGAGAGAGCTCAATATTGATTCCTCCAGCTTCAACAGAACCTTTACCGTAGTCGAAACTATTCCGCAGACGGGCGACCATGCCGCGCCGCTGCTATGGGCCGGACTGCTGGTTCTGGCGGGCGCAGGTTTCGTGCTGCTTCGCCATCGCAAGCACGCCTGATTTTTCCGAACATACATATATAAGAAGCGCCATGCGATTTCCCGCATGGCGCTGTTTTTTTATCCCTGCCGGTGCCAGAGAATGACCTGCTGGCCCGCTACGCCGTCCTGCAGATCGGGGTTCATGCGTTTCAGGCTGTCGCAGCTGACGCGGTAGCGCTTGGCGATATCCCACACGCCCTCGCCCGCCTGACTGAAGCAGAGCAGAATGCCCGGTTCGGCGGGCTGAGCGGGCTGCTCCGTCACGTCCGTCACCAGCGGTTCATCCCCCAGCAGCACGTCGTAGCAGCTCAGGTGCAGGATGTATTTGACCTCCACCCGGTCGCTGGTGATGCCGGTCAGTTCGATATTGGAGGGGGTCAGCTGCAAACTGTCCTGACAGCAAAGCTCGCAGGTGTAACTCATGCGGAAGGGTTCCTCCGTCTGGTAGGTCTGGGGCACGTCGCTGTCGTCCGTCATGTACAGCAGGGTGACTTCCATCATGCCCTCCACGTTCAGCTTGCCGCCGGAACGGCTCACATCCGTCACGATGGGCCGCAGGCTGGCCCGGAGCGGCGTGCGGGCCGGGGGCTGGCCGTCCAGAAGCAGCGTCATTTTGCCGCTTTCCGCCGTGTGCAGCTGGTGGTGCTTCAAGGCGCGCCGCACGGGCTGGGTCACAGGCTCCAGCAGATCGCCCTGCGTGGTGTACGCGTCCAGCATCAGGCATACGTCCCGGCTGGCGGTGGCTCGCACGGTCAGCCCCAGCAGCACCTCTGCCCGCAGGGTACGTTCGCCCTCGCCAGTCCCCTCCTGCGACAGCACCGCCACGTCCTTGACCACAGCGTCGCAGCAAAGACTGTCGCCGTTTTCCCCCAGCAGAGGCACCGTCTCCTCAAAGGGCAGTGTGTGCCGGGTCACGACCACGGGCCGGGAGGGCATCTGGCTGCGGTGAACCACTTCCAGCAGGATATTGCCAGACACCGTGGCCTTTTCCTCGCCGCCCATCACGTCCTGCACGGTGGCGAAGGCCGTGGCGTACAGGGTGTCCGCGATCTGCAGGACATCTGCCAGCTCGCATTCCTCCCGCACCAGCACCTCCCGGGTGCCGGAAGCCGCCGCGCTCAGGCAGGAGAGCGTCTCCGTTTTCAGCATCAGCCCTTCGGCCCCGTGAACGCCTGTTACCACGGAAAGGGGCTCATCCGAGAAAAGCCGGGTCTGGGCCTTCAAAATCGCCATCAGGTGCAGCCGCCCGCCCTGGGCGCTGGCCTCCACGTGCTCCACGCTCAGGCTGAGCACGGCGGCCATGCCGTCCTCCGCGCCGGGAAAATCTACGCTGTGGGTAAACTCCGCTGAGGCCTCCAACGCGCTGACCAGCGTCGGGTCGCCCTGAGTGTACAGCACATGGAAGGTGACTTTGCCCTCCGCGTCCACCCGCCCCGGCTGAACATCCGTCTGTTCCAGCACCGCCATGGCTTCGGAGCACAGGACGCGGGTCTCCTCCCGCAGGCCGCCGGGAAGCGCCACCTCTCCCTCCACCACCGCCTGACTGGTCTTTTGCCCCTCAAAGCGCTGCATGGGCAGTTCTTCTCTAAGAATTTCCGGGGTCTGGGCCCCGCCGTCCTGTTTCCGCTCCATCCTGCATTCCTCCTAAAACTTTGTATCAAGGTATGCGGCGAAGGGGGCGAATATGCCTTCCCTCGGGCCGTGTTCAGGGACTTCTTGTCTTTCCGGAAAAGGCTATGTTACAATAGACGCTGTCATTCCTGTTTTTTTCCCGTCTGTTTCCTGATGAGAGGAGGAGTCTCCCCTGCAAGCCTCGCCTGAAGCCAGCCGTTCTCCTATCCGCACGGCCCGCCCGGACATGGCGGCAATGATGTCCCTTCGGATGATCTATCAATTTTTGTACGCTTCCATTCTTTCCAGCGCGTTAACGTCCCTGCCGGTGCTGGGCTGCGCGCTGTTTCTGAACAGTCAGGTCTCGCTGATGCTGTGGCGGCTTCTGCGGGGCCGTGATCGGGCGTTCCTGACCCGCCGGATGCGCCGGGTCTGCCTTGCGCTGACCGTGCTGATGCTGCTGGGCACGCTGGGGATGATCGCCATTTACCCCATGGCGCTGTCCTCGGCGGCGCTGTGGGCGCTCTTTGCCGCCGTCGCCACTGCCGCCCTGCGGGAAAATCTGTGCCGCCGCCTTTGGGGCCGTCGGCTCCGGGAAACAGTCAGCCCGCGGGCGTTCTGGGGGCTGTGCTTTCTGTGCCACCTGCTGTCGCTGGGGCTAACGGCATGGCCGCTGCTAAGCTGCCTAACCGTCAATGAAGCGGTGCTCCTTCTATGCGGTTACGTTCTGGGCGCGGCGCTGGAGGGCTTCAGCCACTGGCGCAGCCGGGAAACCATCGCCTTGGACGAGCTGGAAGAAACGCCCTCCCCCGAAACGCTGAACGAGCTGAACGTCGGACTGAACCAGCTGAACGCCTTCAACGCCTATCGGAAGCTACAGTTCATCGTTCTGATGGCCCTGCAGCTGACGTTGGTGCTGGCGTACCTGTTCATCGGCCTGACGGTGGACGAGCTGGTTCTCTGCACGATTCTGGCTGCGCTCTGCACGCTGGTCACCCACGCGGCGGCGGAGGCGGTGCTCCGGGCCCTGCGTCGGGAGGGTTCGGTACAAATTCTGTTGGCTGGGCTGTTTCTCTGGGCCTATGGGCTGATTCTGTTCGACCGGCAGCTGAAGCTGCCCTCTACCAGCCTGACGTTGAGTTATCTGGCGCTGTGCCTGTGCGGCGGCGGGCTGGGCATGAGCATGACAGCGCTGACTCATCTGGAAAACCGCATGGCGGACGTGGCCCGATTCGGGCTGGAAGGCCGGATGGACGGCTATGACCGCATCCGCTCCGTCAGTACGGAAATGGCAACGCTGCTGGGGCAGATGGCCGCATTGGGGATGGTGACGTTTCTGTGTCTGCCCCGCTTCCTGCCGCAAACGCTGACCCTAGAGACCCTTTCCATGGCGCTGCACCGCTGGATGATCGTGCCGCCGCTGCTTTTGCTGGCTATGGCCATCGTATGCGTGCTGCGCTTTCCCATGAACAACCGGCATTTTGCCAAACTGGCCCGCTGGCTGACCCTGAAGGAAGAAGGCGGCAGCAACCCCGCCCTGCGGGAGCAGCTGGAAAACGTGGTGGTGAAGCGCCACAAGAACCGCTTTGGCGTAAAGCTCATCATCGCCCTGCTGCGGCCGCTGTACTATCACAAGGTGATCGGCAAGGAACACTTGCGGGGGCTGGAGGACGGCACGATGGTGCTGGTGTGCAACCACGGCGAGCTGTACGGCCCGGTGGTGGCGAACCTGTACATTCCCGTCACCTTCCGGCCGTGGACCATTGCGGAAATGATGAACCGGGACGTGATCATCGAGCACATGTATCAGGGCACCATGATGCGGCAGAAATGGCTGCCCGAAAGCTGGAAGCGGCCTATCCTGCGCATGATCACGCCGCTGCTTCTGTGGGTGTTTGACAGTCTGGAAGCCATTCCCGTCTACCGAAACGACCCGCGCAAGCTGATCGGCACCTTCCGGGAGACCATCGACGCCATGCAGGCAGGGGACAACATCCTGCTGTTCCCGGAAAACGATACCGGCCATGCCGTGGGCGAACGGGGCTACGCGCTGGAGGGCGTAGGCAAGCTGTTCACCGGCTTTGCCATGATCGCACCGCTGTACTATGCCAAAACCAAGAAAAAGGCGGTCTTTATCCCCGTGTACGCCTCCAAAAAGACACGCACCGTCCGCATCGGTCAGGGGATCGAATATCAGCCGGACAACGGGGCCAACGACGAAAAAATGCGCATCGTCGACGGGCTTCTTTCCCAGATGCAGGCCATGTACGAGGAGGAGAAATAGCCCCGCCTTCCTTTGACTTTTCGGCCATCCAAAGCCCGACATTCCCGTTTTGCCTTGACGGATAAGCCCATTCAGGATACAATAGCCTTGCTTTTCATCCGGCGGCCGTATCCTGAAGGGCTTCTTTTATACCGCTATGATCTTTTCTTCCGAGGGAAACGGCGCGGACAAGGCAAAACCAGGCGACAGAAAGGAAGAATGCCCATGTTTGGACGCCGACCCGAAGGAAAGCGGGTCAAGCATCTCGACCCCATCGTTCAGATTACCCCCTACCTGATGCCCTGGCGGTGCGACGCGCAGGTCTTTTTGGCCTACGACGCGGAATACGAGCCGCTGCTGCGCTACATGAGCCAGAAAAGCCGCGAGGGCGTTAAAATCACCTTCATGGAACTGATCATCGCCGCCTTTGTGCGGGCGATTTCTCAGGTGCCGGAGGCCAACCGGTTCATCATGAACCGGAAATTCTACAACCGCACCGAGCTGGCGGTGAGCTTCGTCGTCCTGCGGCCCACGGAAGACGGGCAGCCCGAGGAAAACGCCGTCAAGGTGAAGTTCGACCCCAGCGACACCATCTTCGAGGTCAGCGCACGAGTAAAAGAAACCATCGAGGAAGGCCGCCGGACGGACGACGACAGCTTCGCCATCAAATTGGCCTCCGTCCTGCTGAAGGTGCCGCTTCTGCCCAATCTGGTGGTGCATGTCGCCAATTTTCTGGATCACCACGATCTGTTCCCCAAGGCGCTGATGGACGCGCTGCCCTTCCATACCAGCCTGTTTGTGACCAACATGGCCTCCATCGGCATGACGCGGGTGTATCATCATATCTACAATTTCGGCGATACCACCATGTTTCTGTCGCTGGGCTGCCCAGAGCGTTCCCACGCGGTGGACGCTACCGGCAAGGTGTTCCGCAAATGCACCCTGCCCATGGGCATGACCGTGGACGAGCGCATCTGCGGCGGCGCGGTGTACGCCCGGCTGTTTGCGTCCATGAAGCACTATCTGAAACACCCGGAGGAGCTGGAAGCGCCCCCGGACAGGGTGTATTACAACGAGGGCGCGGAATATCATGTGCCCAAGCCGGACAACGTAGCGCTGCCCCATTCCGTCACTCTGAACGCATAATCAAAATTTCCGCCGTGGGATAGCGCTGGCGAATGTCCCATTTTTCCCACTCTTCATTATAAGCAAAGCACCGGGCGCTGGCCCCGCCAAAGCCCAGCGCGTCGCAGTGGAACCCCTGCAGGGTCTCCATTGCTTTTTGTATGCGTTCGTCGCTGAGGGCCCCGTCCATGCGGGTGCGCCTGCCAAGGCAGACGCGCAGCTGGGTGCGCTCCCCGTCCCAGCCCACCTCCAGCCGGGCGGCTTTGGCCAGCCGCAGCACGGTCTGGGTGGTCTCCGCATCCAGAAGGCCGCTGACCCGGTCCTCCCCAATGGCGGCGCTGCCGGTATATTCCACCGGATTGCTGCCGGTGCGGGGCATCCGCCCGGCCAGCGCCCCGGGCACGGAGAAGTCCTCGTCCTCGATATTGCCCCGGGCAAAAACCGTCTGACTTTCCTGCGTCTGCTGTTCTTCGTCGCCTTCCTGCGGCTGGGCTTCTTCCTGCAGGGCCGGATTGACGGCGCACACCGCAATGATGGGATCCTTCATTTCCGTATCCAGATCCCGCAGAAGGCAGGTCACTGTATGCCGAGGCGTCAGCTTGGCTTTTTCCAGCCGGTCCATAAAAATATCCAGATAGGTGCTCAGCCGCATCCCGAAATCCGGCTTAATGGCGTGCAGCACCTCCTCGCCCCGGCCCAGCGCCACGGCGACCATGGCGTTGGGCCGCATGGTGGAGATGGTGGTGATCTTGTGCAGAAGCGGCTGCAGCCGCTCCCGGGAAGCCAGCTCGTAGCCGAAGACGCACAATTTCAGCTGGCAGAAATTCACGGTGCAGGGCGTGGTGGCGGTCAGCACGGCCATCGCGTCCTCAAAGCTGGCTCCCGTGGCGGTGAAAACCGAGTATTCCGGCGTGGCGGAAGTATCGTCGCCGCTGCCGTTCACCGGGGTCTGAACGCTTAGGGTCAGCCCGCCGTTCTCCGCCGCGTCCACGGCAAAACACAGGGCGTAGGTTTGCCGCTCCATCACGGAGATGGCGTCGCAGCCCGTCAGGCCCGTCAGGCAAAGGGCCAGCAGCAGCGCCGCCCAGAGGTTTTTTCTCATTTCGTCTCCTTTCCGGGCCTTTTCCGGCACAGGCACAGGGCGCAGGCGGCGGCCAGCGAAAGCCCGTAGCGCAGCGGCAAAATCCACGGTACGCCGTCCAAAATGGCGGAGGGCGAAACAGCCAGCAGCGCCAGCCCCGGCAGCAGCAGAGCAGGCGGCCACAGGCCCTTGGGGATCTTCGGAAAAGCCCGCGCCAAAAGCAGCTTGCCCGCCGTGGTCGTCCCCAGCAGGGAAACGGGCAGCATCAGCATCCAGAACAGAATGCCCAGCCCGTAGATCAGAATATTGGAGCCGTATTGGTTCAGCCCCGCCAGTTTGCGGCCTGCGTCCCAGCTTTCCTCGGGCTGCCACGGTTCCAGCATGCTCAGCCACAGCGCCCAGAGGACGCAGCACAGGAGCGGCACGGCAATGAACAGCCAGTCCTTCCGTTTTCCTCTGCTGCCGGGCTCCGGGCTTCCGCGCCTGAGAGGGAACAGCTCCAGCAGCACTACGCCCCAGACGGCTCCCATGCCCGGCACAGCGGCCAGCAGCGTTTTGCCGATCCCGTCCCCCAGCAGGGGATGCAGCCGTTCCAGACTCACATCGCCGCCGGAGAAGACCGTGGAGCATAGCACCAGCGCCGCCAGCAGCCAGCGCATCGTATACGCCCCGTAGGCCGCGCCCTTGTCCCGGCTCAGCCAGCTGGATACCACCGGGAAAAACGTCACCACCAGCGGCCATGCCAGCGGCGTTTTCGCCGGAATCAGATCGGAAATCAGCGAATTGGAAGCCAGCATGCACAGATATGCGTCCATGCACAGGTTAGGGATCAACAGCAGCGCCCAGTAACGCCGGCCGCCTTCCAGCCCGCCCCGGCAGGCCCGCCGCCACAGAAGCCACAACAGCAGTGTGGGGACGGCCAGAAAAACAGCCGCCTGCCAGGTGGTCTGCTGCAGATGGTCATAGCCGAACTGGATCGCCCATAAAAGCAGCTGTGTCGTCAGCTGCATGGCTCCCAGCACCCGAAAGGCTGCCCGAAGCCCCGCGTCCCGCTCCCGCTGCATGGCGCTGGGGCCGTCTACCTGCGTCCGGGTCTGACGTGCCCGGCGGATCCATGCGATCATTCTTTATTCCTCCCGTCAAAGCGGCGCATCCGGCCATAGGCCCGCTTCATTTCCTCCGGGTTGCTCAAATAGGTGCGCAGGCGCTGTCGGAAGGTGGGGGCGCGAAGCAGCAAATCGGGGTTATGGGTACGGCGGGGGCTTCCCGGGGCCAGAAAGGGCTGGCCCAGGCTCTCCATGGCCGCCACCCAGCACAACAGCATCACGACGGCATAGCACAGGCCGGAAATCCCCGTAATGCCCGCCGCCAGCAGCAGCACCACCTGCCCCATCCGAAAGGCGAAGGACA
>OLPR01001985.1_pt1 | contig 15877 bp, 6 predicted proteins | sample 1672761 | NCBI WGS metagenome assembly OLPR01 (sample SAMEA3136721, study PRJEB25190) | human gut metagenome | biome: human gut; feature: human-associated habitat; material: faeces | place: Austria | collected 2013 | reverse complement strand
TCTGCCCGCAAAACCAGATTCTGAGCTATGCCACCACCAACCGTGATGGCAACCGAGAGTACAAAAGCAAGAGTTACATTTGCAAAAACTGTCCCGTCCGCGAACGCTGCACCGAAAATCAGCAGTACACAAAGGCCGTGACGCGCCATCAGCGGCGCGAGCAACGCGATATTTTCGCTCGTTACATCCTCTGTCGCGGGTGCGATCTGGCGGATTTCGGAAACGAGCGCGTCCAGCGCCGCGACGGTTTCCGCCATTTCCTCGCGCTGCTTCTGAAGTTCCGCGAGTTTCTTTTCGGCGGCGACGAGCGTTTCATAATTGCCAACGCGCTTTGCCGAATCTTCGTCCAGCGCATCGTAGGCTTCCCGGGCGCGCCGGATTGCCTTTTCACGCGCGAGGGTGACTTCGCCGATCGCTTCAATCAGGTCGGAGACCCTCCGCGCTGCTTCGCCCGATGCATCGATCAGCGCATTATAGCGCTTTTCGCCGTCTTCGAGCATGGAAAGATTCGTAATCCGCGCGGGATTGGCGATTGCGTCGTAAGCATCGCGCGCGGCGATCAGGCTTTCGCCGCTTTCGGCGGTGATCTCCGTAAGCGCGGAAATTCGGCGCATCGCGCCGGCGGATTCGGGATCGATTCCTTCGATCAGGTTTTCATATGCCGCCTGCTTTTCCAGAAGGCGTGCAAATTCGCTCGCGACCTGCTTCCTTCCGGAATCGGAGAGGCTGAAATAGCATTCGAACGCGGCGCGCAGCGTATCGGCGCTGTCAAGCGTTACAGCTTCAATCGCGTCGATCAGCCGGCGCGCTCGATCGATCTTCTCGTTCTCCGCGCGCTCGATCAGCGCGTATTCCTCTTCGGCTTCGGTCAGAATCGCGTAATTGGAAACGAGCTCCTTCAGGCGGTCGGTCAGCGCATCGTACTTTTCCCTTGCGGAGGCGATTGCCGCGCCGCTTTCGGCGGTAACTTCACCGATTGCGCCGATGGAATCCACCGCGTCGGTCAGAAGCGCCATATCCGAATGTGAAAGCACGGTGATATTGACCTTTGTTTCCGGCGGATCGATGATTTCCGCGTCGTTGTTATAGCGCACGTGGCGGAAATAGATCGTTACGTCGGTATCCGCGGGGGTCAGCGGCGCGTCGGTAAAGCTCACATAGCGGCTCACGTCGCGCGTTAAGCCGTTTGCCATATGCGCGCTTACCTGCATTCCGTCGGATACAAACGTTTCGCCCTCCTCATAAAGCAGCTTGCGCGGCGTATCGACGATTTCAAGGCGCGAAATCATGCTGCCGAGCGCCATCATATGGCCCGAATCGTTTTTGAAATAGATCGTTCCATACGAATCGACGATCGGGCTGCACAGCGCGTACTGGCGCTGCGAGCCGCGGGGCGTGAAAATCGCTTCGGCGGCGTCGATAGGCGAGCCGTCGTAAATCGAGAGCAGCTCGGTCTGACCCGGGCAATCGCGGATCACGCGCAGCGTGCCCGGCGACATATTCTCGAAAAAGTAAATATAGACCAGTCCGGTGTTCTCATACGCGTTCGTGAGCAGACCGCTCGACTGCGGATAGCCCTTCGTCGGGCAGGTATACGCAATCTTCCAGGATGCGAGGTCGATCACCGCAATGCAATGCCCACCGTATGCCTGAAACTGACCCACGCCCGAAACGCCCACATACGCGCGCCCGTTATAGACGACCGGCGTGGACGTGCTCATGCCCTCGACGGGCTTTCCTTCGTTCGTGCGTCCGCCACGCAGATCGAGCTTTTTAAGCGAATCGCGATCGAAATAGCCGTCCTTTGAAACGGCGACGGAATAGAAATAGCCGCCCTTCGAGGTAAAGTAATAGCGATCGGTGGTTTTATCGTAGCAGATGCTGCATCGAACGTCCGCATCCAGTCCGGACAGGCAATCGATCAGTCTGCCGCTGCCGGGCTCGATCGAAAGGACGCTGCCGTTCTGCGAGGTATAGCCGACTTCGCCGTCGTCGGTGCCGACGAGCAGGAATCTGTCGCGCACGCACGCGCCCGCCCAATAGAATCCGCCTTTCTGGGCATACGTCCATGCGGCGCGCTTCGCTTCGGTCGGGTTCGAGGGATCTTCGTCGGTCACGGGAATGCAGACGAAATTGCTCTGATTCGTTTCGCCGTTCCAGAAGCCGGTATAGATATAGCCGCTTCGATAGGTGATCGGCGAATCCGGCTGACCGCCGAGCGCGTCCTGATACACCCAGAGGGATTCGAGCGTCGACGCGTTGAACGCCTGCACATAACCGTCCGCCAGCGCAACGAAGATCATGCCCGCGGCGTATGTCGGCGGCGTGATATTAAACGCCGATTTGCGAATCATATCGCCCACCTGGGCGACCTCGCCGGTGACGGTATCGATTTTGAATACATTCTGCTTTGCGGTGCAGACCAGATAGCCGTCAACGAGAATCGGGGAAGAAATCGCGTCGGAGCTATAGCTGACGCCCGCCTGATTCGCCCAATACAGCACCGCATCGGACGCGGAAACCGGCGTGGGCACGTTCGTTACGCCGTTATTGTCCTCCGAGCCGCGGAAATCGCTCCATTCAGAGTCGGTGTCCGGATGAATATCCTTGTTCTCCTCCGCGGGCTGGAGCGCGATTTCGAGCGTCATCTTCTCCTGATCGGCGGTAAGCTCGCCGGACTTGGAAATATAGCCCGAAAGCGAGACGGTATACTGATAATCGTAGCCGCGAACGAGGCGGTACGCGCCGCTTTCATCGGGGAAGACTCTGCCTGTGATTTCATTGGATATGTACATGAGCGCGTTTTCCGGCGAAAGGGAAAGCGTCAGCTCCGTCTCCTGCTGGTGGCCCAGACGAACGGAATAGGCGCATTCGTTTTCGCCGCGCGCGATTGTGATCGTCACATTCGCCGTATCGGCGCTGAGATCGACCGGAATGCGATAGCTGCCGTCCGCGCTCTTTTCAATCGCCATACCGTTTGCCGAAAGGACAGCGTCGTTAAGCGCAGGCTTTACGGTGATCTCCGCCGCCGTCGCGCTGACGGGAACAAGCGTCGAATATTCGAACCACTGCGCGTCGAACTGCGGAATCAGATATGCCGCCGTTCCCGCGCTGACGATCGAAAGCTCGGAAAGCGTGGGGAATACGTGCGAGACAATCCGATATTCCTGAACGACAGTTTCGCCGTTTATGCTCGCAGTCGCGGTCAGCGTCAGTGCGTTTTCGTCTTTGCGGTTGGTAAATCCGGTCAGGTTCAGCGATTTGCCCGCTCGCAGCGTGCCTTTGCGCTCTCTTCCGAACGCATCGAGCTTTTTATAGCTGTATTGAATCTCCGTTTCATAGTCCGGATTGGCTTCCGCCCAGAGGTAGATCGCGTTCGTATTGTCGTAAATATCGACCGTATACTGGAAATTGCCGAGCTCGCCAAGCGCAAACGCCGCGGCTTCCTGATTGTTGCGGTCGGTCAGACGAATCGAGGAAATCAGCATCATCGGGCGAACGCGCACGGTAATCCGAATCGCCTCCGCGCTCAGGCGGAACGCGCCCGCCGGCTGCGCGGCAAATGCAAACGCCGTTTCCGTGTCCGTGGAATCAAAGTTTTCCGGCGCAATCCATTCGATGGGTATGAATTCCTCCGCGCCGTCGATCATTGCCCATGCGCCGTCCGGAAGGTCTTCGGGCGTCGTGCCGTAGGGCGTGAAATATTCCGTCTTCGCGCTTTTGTCCAGCCGCCACGCGGTAATCTCCGGAAGCGATTCTTCGGGACAGACGGAAACGGTGATCATATCGATGTTTGCGCAATCCTCGGTATTGCAGCCGCTCAGGGAGACGCTCGGTTTGAACGCGTAATCGCCGGGCGTTTGCGCGTCGAAAGCGCCGACGGGCGTCCATTTTGCGTCGCAGACGATATTCAGTCCGCCCGCGAAAACCTGAACCTGCTTCGGCAGGCCTTTGACTTCGCCGCCAACCGGAACGCTGAACGATTTGCCCGCGCCCGCCAAAAGGCGAACGGAATCGGCGATTACGGTTTTGCCGGAGGATTGGAACGAGAGCAGCGGATAGCCGCTCTGGGTATCTGTATCGAAGTTGAGCTTATATGCGTCCGCATTTCTCATGCAAAGGCGCAGCTCGTCGGCGGAAAGCGCCGTACCCGCGCGGGAATACACGCTTTCGCTATACAAATAGAAGCAATTTTCCGCGCGCGAGACGCTGCCCGCGATCATGCCCGCGGCGCTGCCCTTGCAGGAAACGCTGCCCGCGCTGTAGCACCAGTCCGCGGACAAGCAAACACCTGCCACGCCGCCGGTCCTGTTCGTTCCGGAAATGCTGCCCAAATTATAGCTGTTTTTCACCACGGAACTGGCGGAGCCGCCAACCACGCCGCCGACGGACTGGTATCCGCGCACGGACGCGTAGTTTACGCAGGAATCGACGTTTCCGGCGCTCGCCACGCCGCCGGTCTGCTCGCCGCTGGCCGCGCGGTTTTCCACCGAACCGGTATTGACGCAGCGCTTCACGCTGCCGCCGCCGTTGCCGCCGACCACGCCCGCGATATACGAGCCGTTCAGTGAAATGGTTCCGCTGTTTCTGCAATCGGATGTTTCGCCGGAGCATTTGCCCGCTACGCCCGCCGCGCTGCTGACGAAGAGCTCGCCGTCCGCGCCGCTTTTAACATCTCCGGTGTTTTCGCAATTCGCCGCGGAGGTCGCGCTGCCTGCCACGCCGCCGGCATAGCTCGCCTCATAGCGATCGTGGTTGCTCACAAATGCGCCGCGCACGGAAACGTCGCCGCGGTTTCTGCAATTCCGAACCGCAGATGCGCTGCCTGCCACGCCGCCGATATACTGTTTGCCGCCGGAAACGCTGCCGGTATTTGTGCAATCTGAAACGCTGCCCGCCGTTCCGGAAACGCCGCCGACATAGCTTTCGCCGCGGACGCTTCCGCTGTTTTCGCAGGATTCGGTTTCTCCGCTGCCGGTTACGCCGCCGGTCATATCGCCGCCGGAAACAGCCGCTCCGTTTTCGCAGGAGTCCAGCTTTGCGCCCTTGGCGACGCATCCGGAAACGCCGCCCACATATTTGCCGGTCGACGCGATTTCGCAGAAGTTTTTGATATTTGAAAGCGTCGCTTCGCTGTACGCGACCGCGCCGGCGGTATAATCGCCGCTGGATTCGACGCTTCCGTACACGCTGAAATTACAAATGCTCGCGCTCTTCGCGACATAGCCGAACAGCGCCTGATAATTTTCATCGGATTGAATGGTCAGCCCCGAAACGGAATGGCCCGCGCCGTCGAAGCTGCCGGCAAACGGCGTTTCGGCGTTTCCGATCGGGATCCAGTTTTCACCCGCAATGGAGATATCGCCGGTCAGAACCGCGGAGACGTCGGGGATTTCCTTCGCCTTTTCGGAAAACCATCTGAGTTCCCCGCCGGTTGCGATCTGATAAGCGCCGCCAATGAGCGCAGGCTCTCCCGTGGGCGTTTCGCCGGAATCGGATTGATTCAGCTGGGAAATATAGGCGTTTGCGGTTTCATCGGTGGTATTGGCAAATTCGCTTACAATATTCTGATAGAGGGGGCTGGTTTTGTCCGCATACGCCGCCAGCGCGTTTGCGAGCGCAATGCGCGCGGGCGTAAACAGCGCGGGATCGTCGGTTAAACCCAGCAGGGAAAGGCTCTTCATTTCAGCGTTCAAATCGACAATTCCATTTTCGCCGATTGCGCTAAACGCCGCGACAATCGAATCGACGGCGACGATCGCGCCTTCCTGAATCTGAACGGAATGGTTTTCGAGTGATTCGAGCGCTGCGGAGACGCTTTCGCCGCTTTCATATTCCGCGCGGGCGGGCGCGGTCTGGAATGCGCCGTTTGCCCAAATGAAGAAGCGAATCGAGCCGCCCTCGATCGTCGGTTCGAGCGTTTCCTCGGGCATGGGCGTTTCCTCGGGCATGGGCGTTTCGACAGGCGCTTCCAGCGCCTGAACCGCGCTGCGTTCGACATAGACGCGCGCGTCGGCAATCTGAATCAGCGCAAGTGTATCGCTTTCGGAAACGAGCAGGCATTCGGCGCCGGTTTCAATCAGGAACGCAGGCTCGGTGCATTCAGAATCAAAATACGCTTCCGCATCGCGCACGAGCGCCGCGTTTTGCATGATTTCGGTAAAAACGGGATTGGAATTTTCCGCAAGGCATCCGCCCGCGGCAATCAGCAATGCCAACAGCAGGCACAAACATTTTGAAAAAGAAAAAAAGCGCTTCAACATTCCGGCCCCCATATCGCGAGGGAAAGATGATGAACGCGCATCAAAGCCGGGCCGCTGCAAAAGGGCAGACTTCGTCCTTTTACATCACATCAAAAAAAGCCGTTTCCTTTTCATCAAAGAAAACGACCTCGTTCAATGCGCAAACAAACAGGCTCCGTTTCATTCATAAACAGAGCAACGCCCGAACAGTCATCATTCTTTCCCGAAAATGAGCTATTCAACTCAAGGCAGGTCTCCTGGCTTAGGTTCATCCTACTCGCGCCGTCTTCTCGATCTTTGGGATCAATGACGTATTGGCGCTTTCGTCGCCCTCACAGTAATCGGGTATTGTCGCGGATTTGCACCGTGTTTCCTTTTCACCGTCTCGTATGCGGACATACAGACGACACCCTGAATTTAAGCATTTATATTATATCCGAACCTTTTCAAGCCGTCAACCCGTAATTTGACAAAATCATGAACTTAACCGTTCGGCTTCCTTGACAAGCCGCGCCATTCGGCTTTATAATAACGCTGGACAACGACATATTCGGCGATGCAGTGATCATTTGCATGATCTTGAAAGGGAATCCGGTTCGAATCCGGAACAGCCCTCCGCTGCTGTAAAGAGGACGGCGCGCCTTTTGCCACTGAGCGATCGGGAAGGCGGCGCGTGCGGATGATTCTTGAGTCAGAAGACCTGCTGCATAACGCGCGCGCTCGTTTTTTTTCGGTGGGAAGAAAGCGGCGAGACCGGTCTGCTGATTTTTGGGCAGGCTCTATTTCGCTGGCTGCTTTTCGCAGCCGGCTTTTTTAATGGCACGGAGGGATGGATCCATGCAGAAACGCACAAACATTCAGAAATTGATCGCGCTGATCATCGTTCTTGCGCTGATCGGCGGGCTTATTTACGCCCTTTCCACGCGGCGGACGGACGATTCGAACAATCCGTTTGCCGAGCGCGACGAACAGAGCGCGCATATGCTTCAGCAGGAAGCGCTGAACCTTTCTCTGGACAGCACGGCTTTGCCGCCCGCGGAAACGCCGTCCGCCGCGCCGGAGAACTCGTCGGCGCCGGAATCGACGCCCGAATCCACGCCGGAGATGCCGGATCTGGTCACGCCGAATCCCGATCGCACGACTTTGGCGCCCTCGAGAATGCCCGAAGCGACGGCGGCGACTCCGCGTCCGGACGCGACGGCAACTGCCGGAACGGGCGAGGACTCACAGGAAACAAAGCTCATTTACTTTACGACGAATCTGATCAACGGTTCGACAGTTTCTTCTCCGGAAGTCAGCCTGAAAATCACGCACAAGCAGGCGGAACTTTCCGTAAAGAGCGAAACGATTGCGCTGAACGGCGGCGTAATTCCGCAGTTCGGCGGCTCTCTGATGCTTTCAGAGGGCAAAAACACGATCAAAATCACCGTTGTTTACGAGGGCGCGGAGGGGCGGCAGATTCAGGTTGCGAAGACGTACACGGTCTACCTCGTGCCCGATCAGCTGATCATCACGACGGATTTAAGCGATCGGACAGTCAATCAGCTGTCGTTTTCATTTACCGCATACGCGTCGATCGGCTCGAGCCGCGCGTCGATTGCGGCGTATCTGGGCGACGAGCGCTTGGAATGCTCGGGCAACCGCTTTTCGGCGCGCCTTGCCGAGGGCGAAAACGTCATTACCCTGATTGCGACCGGAAACGGCAATCAGATCGAGCAGAAATACACGATTGTCGCCGCGCTTCCGGACAATATGGAAATCTCGACCGACCTCTACGATCACGAGGTGGACGACCCGAACTTCACGTTCTACGCCTCGCTTGCCGGCGGAACGGAGCGCGCGGCGCTGACCGTAGTGGCAAACGGGCAGACGCTGACCGGCACGGCGGGCAGCTATTCCTGCGTGCTTTCGCGCGGCAACAATCTGATTCGTCTGAAGGCGACGGACGTGGACGGCGCGGAATTTACGCAGAGCTACACCATTTCGTATCACCATTACATCATCGTCGATTCCGAGGACGCGGACGAGACGATGCCGCGCATTGCGACGAACCTCGTAAATGGCATGAGTGTAACCGGCAATCGGTTCACTCTTCAGGTACGCGGCGAAAGCGGAAGCGGTCAGCGGCTTTACGGCGATCACATTACCGTTCAGCTGAACGGAACCACGCTCGAAGATCGCGGCGAGGATGAGGGGGTTACGTATTACCGGCTGGATCTGATCGGCGGCGAGAATTCCGTAGTGATCACGGTATGGGATTACGAGGACCGCTACACCGTTTACCGCTACTCGATCGACTGCACGGCGGTTGCGGACGGCGAGAAAATCGGCTCGATCACAATTAGCCTTGAAGCGTCGACGCTCGGGCTGGGCAATCTGATTGCGCCAACGACGGTAGACATTTATCAGGGGCAGAATCTGGTGGTTCCGGTCGCGCAGCTTCTGGAGGCGAACGGCTACGAATACCAGTACAGCGGCTCGCTCACGGACGGATTCTACTTAAAGCACATCATCCGCAGCGGCATTACGAACGGCTATGCCATTCCGTCCGATCTGGAGGACGCTTTGAACGACGACGGCGTGATGTGGACGAACAGCTACCGCGAAAACAGCCTTGGCGAATTCGATTTCACGGCGGAATCGGGCTGGATGTACAGCATAAACGGCACTTACCCGAATTTCGGGATGTCGGAATGCTTTCCGAAGGACGGCGACGTGATTCGCATTCGCTTCACGCTCGCGCTCGGAAAGGATATCGGCGGCGGCATGGTCAGCGGCGGTTCTTCGAATTACGGAAAAGAATGGTAAAAGCATATCGGACAAACGCATTCAGAAAGGAAATTGCATTCATGAATCAGCAGGCAGAAAGCATTCTTCGCGAAGTAAAAAAGGCGATTGTGGGCAAGGACGAGGTCGTCGCCCGCGCACTGATGGTCGTGCTCTCCCGCGGACACATTCTGTTGGAGGACGTGCCGGGCGTAGGCAAAACCACGCTGGCGCTGGCGTTCAGCCGCGCGATGGGCATTGAATACCGCCGCGTTCAGTTCACGCCGGACGTCGTACCCAGCGACATTCTGGGCTTTTCGATTTACGACAAGGAGACCGGCAATCTCGTTTACAAGCCCGGCGCGGTCATGTGCAATCTCCTGCTGGCGGACGAAATCAACCGCACGTCGAGCAAGACGCAATCGGCGCTTCTGGAGGTTATGGAGGAGCGTCAGGTTTCAATCGACGGCGTGACGCACGCACTGCCGGATCCGTTTCTCGTAATCGCGACGCAGAATCCCGTCGGCGCGGCGGGCACGCAGCTGCTGCCGCAGGCGCAGCTCGACCGATTCATGGCACGCCTGAAGATGGGCTATCCGGATTTCAACAGCCAGGTGCGCATTCTGCGCGATCGCAAGGGCGAAAACCCGCTGAATCAGGTGTCCCAGGCGGTAGATGCGGCGGCGGTTCGGCGAATGCAGGGCGAGGTCGATTCGCTGAATGTAGCGGATTCAATCTATGAATACATCACGCATCTGGCGCAGGCGACGCGCGAACACGCGGTCGTTCAGCTGGGCGTTTCGCCGCGCGGCGCGCTGGCTGTGCTCAAGATGGCGCAGGCGCGCGCGTATGTTTCCGGGCGGGATTACGTGCTGCCGGAGGATGCGGCGGCAGTATTCGGCGACGTTTGCGCGCATCGACTGGTACTGAGCCCGAAGGCGAAACTCGCCGGAAAGACGGCGGAGGACGTGATCCGCGAGGTGCTTGCCTCGGTGCGGATGCCGCTGGCGGGGGCGCGGGGATGATCGGCGGGATTTGCACGCTGATTGCGCTCGCGGCGGGCGCGGTTTTATCCGGAAACGAAATTTTTCTGTTTCTGGCGACGGCGTTTTTCATGGCGGCGCTGGTTTCGCTTTTCCTTCTGCTGATCGCGCGAAAGAAGATTTCCATTCAAATTGAAGCGCCGGAAACGGCAGAAAAGGGCGCGGAGATTCCGATTCGGATTTGCGCGCGCGGAGCGCGGTTCATTTGTTCTCTGCGCGCAAACGGGCGCGCGGCGAATCTCCTGTGCGGCGGTGAAGCGCCGCTAAAGCCGCTTTTCTCGCGCGACGGAACGATCGAATTTACGCTTTGCAGTCCCGTATGCGGAAAAATTGAAATCGCCATCGATTCCATTGAAATCCGCGATTGCCTGAATCTTTTCCGAAAAAGGATTCGCGTTTGCGAGAACGCTTCCGTGCTGGTGCTGCCGGACACGTTCGAAATCGCGGTTGAATTGGGCGAAACAAATACGCCCGACATGGACAGCAGCGAATATTCGCCCGTTCGTCCCGGCAGCGATCCGAGCGAGCTGTTCGGCGTACGCGATTATCGCGAGGGAGACGCGCTGAAGCGCATTCACTGGAAGCTGAGCGAGAAATACGATCGAACAGTGGTTCGCGAAGCGTCGCTGCCGGTGGCGCGGTCGATTCTCCTGCTTCTGGACAACGCGCCGGAAGGGGCGATTGCGCCGGAAAAGGTGAGTGCGGCGGTCGAAGGGCTGATGAGCGCGTCCGAATCGCTGGCGGGGCAGGGGATTTCGCATGAAATCGGCTGGCTGAATCATGAAACGGAGCAGCTCGAGCTGCGGCGCATTTCCTCTCTTGACGATCTTTTCGGCGAGCAGGGCGCGATTCTCTCTTCGGGTCAGGGGTTCGGCTCCCCTATGCTCCGGCATGAAAACAGCGTTCTTTCGGCGCTGATCGAGGCGGATTCGGATACGTTCAGCCGCGTATTCCTCTTTGCGGCCGCACAGCCGCGCGGAATGGGCGCGATGGACGAGCGCGTGACGCTTCTTTTGCCCGAAGAGAATCCGGAAAACGCGATCAGCTGTCTGCGCGAAAAGCTGGCATATTTGATGGTCTGAGGAGTTATTTGCATGAACACACTTCAACTGCGGCAGGACGAGCGGCGCTCGATTTCCTGTTTGGGCGTGCTCGCGGCGCTCGGGCTGTTTTACGGAATCGGCGGAAGCGTTTATTCGCGGTTTTTATCGGGCGCAAACGCGCTGCCGGCGCTGATTTCCGGCGTTTTGATTCTTCTGATTCTGCCGCTGCTCAAACGGACTCGGCACGGCGGATGGATTGCTTTTTTCGCTCTATGCGCCGCATTTGCCGCGGGGATTGCGTTTTTCGATCTCGCGGGCGGTCTTTGCGCGGTGCTCGATCGATTTCTGGATTCAGTGGGCGCGAAAACGGCGTATATCATGCCGCGCGTTTCCGGCTCGGAAGCTGCTGTTCCGATTGCGCTTTGCTTTTTATCCGCGCTGCTGGCGCTGGGCTGTTTATGGATAGCGCGCGAACGGGCGCGGGCAATCGGCTGGCTGATTGCGCTGATTCTGTTTCTTCCGGACGTTCTGATTGGGACGGTTACGTCGAACGCGTGCATTTTCGCGCTGGTTGCCGGTCTGATTCTGATGCGCCTGCCTTCGCACGGAAAGCTGATCGCGGGCATATGCGTTGCTGCGGCGCTGGCGCTGGCGGCGACGCTCGCTCAGCCGGCTGCAACTTTGAATCGCGCGCACGACGCGGTTTCCGACTGGATTTGGATTCAGCGTTTCGGCGAATCGGGCGCTTTGCCGCGGGGCGATTTTTCACGTCTTGCGCAAAAGACGAGCGCGCCGATGCTGGAAATCACGATGGATCGCGCGGAAAGCCTGTATTTGCGTGGCTATGTGGGCAGCGAATACGACGGAAGCGCGTTCAAGCCCGCCGCGCCCGAATCGCTTTGGGACGGTGAAGAGCTGTTTTACTGGCTGCATCGCGACGGTTTTTACGGCGAAACGCAGCTGGCGGTGCTGAACGCCGCTTTGGGCGAGACTTCGCCCATTCAGATCACGGTTCGGCATCTCGGCGAGCCGCGGGACGTGGTTTTTGTGCCCTACGAGCTGATTTCGTTGGAAAAGGGAATGGATGCGCGCGACATCGGCGATATTCGCCCGCGCACGCCGTCGGTTTCGGGATTTGGCGAATATTCGCTGATTGCCAATGAAAATCTCGTGAAGAAATATGTTTCCCTTTCGCGCGAGCTTTCCGCTGCGGAGGAAAATGCGGACGAGGTGCTGAACGCGCATCTGATCGACGAAAGTCATTACAATCGCTTCGTTTACGCGCATTTTCTGTCCGTTCCGGACGAGATGCGCGCGCTGATTCAGGGATTGATCGGCAATTTTGCGTTTGAATCCGGCGCGCACATGGATTACGCGCAGGCGAAGGCGCTGGTGCTGGAATGGCTGAACGGGAACGTCGAATACGCGGAGGGCGGCTCTTTGCGCGCGGATACCGATTTTATCGCCGATTTCCTTACGCAGTCCAAATCCGGCGGCGACGCGCACTATGCGGCGGCGACCGCTTTGATGATGCGGTGTCTTGGCATTCCCGCGCGGTATGTCGAGGGCTATCTGATTGCGCCGGACGCGGAGGTTCGATCGGGCGAGCCGTTTGTTCTGACCGGAACGAATGCGCACGCGTGGGCAGAGATCTATCAGGACGGCGTGGGCTGGGTACCGTTTGAAACCGCGCCCGAATACTTAAATCTCATGGAAAACGAGGACTTACTCACCGGCAGCGGCGCGGGCGAAAGCCCGAATGCGAACGAGCCGATCGAAGATCCGCCGATCGAAAACAGCCTTGACATGACGGAGGATTTCCACGAGGATCCGGACGAAGCGGATAATTCGCCCGCAGACGAGCTTGTACCGATTTTCCGAAAGGTACTGGCGGCGGGGCTGATTCTGGCGCTGCTGATTGCGATTGCGCTGCTGATTCTAAGGCGAATCGAGCGCGCCCAGCGCGAGCGGCAATTCCGTCTGGCAAATCGAAAGCTGGCGGTTCAGAACCTGTATGCCGAGCTGTTTGAATCGATGAAGCGGATTTACGGCGCGAAGAACCGCGTATCGCCCGCCGATTTCGATGAAAGCATTCTTGAAAGCCTGGGCGCGGATATGCGCGCAAAATACGATCGGGCGCTTGAAATCTGCCGCCGCGCCGCGTACTCCGATCAGGGCGTAAGCGAGGAGGAATACCGCTTCGTATACGCGTTCGTTCAGAAATCGCGGATTCAGGCAAAACGAACGAAAAAACGCAAAAAGTAAATCAGAAAATCCCCGCCGGAAAATTCGGCGGGGATAAAATTTATTCGTTCTCGGGATAAACGATTGCGACCTTTCCGCATTTGCCGGACGCCATCAGCGCATACGCCTTATCCACGTCCTTGAGCTCGAATCGGTGCGTAATCAGGCGATCGGGGTGAACGCCCCAGCGGACAAGGTGCTCGACCAGCTCCTCCATGCGCCAGAGCGACGTGACCCAGCTGCCGTAGATCGTTTTCTGCCCGTGCATGATATCCGGCGAGGGATTGAACGTTACGTCGCCGCCTTCGCCGACCATCGCCATTTTGCCCCATTCACGCGTGCAGCGAATCGCCATTGCGCGGGCGGAATTGTTCGCCGAGCAATCGACCGCGCGTTCGCAGCCATAGCCGTTCGTTACGTCCATGATCGCCTTTTCGCACGCCTCGGGATCGGCGGAATTGAACACGTAATCGGCAAGCCCCAGTTCCTTCGCCAGCTGCATTCGCTCCTCGTTTACGTCGCAGCCGATCGTCTTATCGCAGCCCATCGCCTTCGCGAGCATCAGCGCCGCCAGACCCACCGGACCCAGACCCGTGACCAGTACGCGGTCGTTTCCGGAAACGCCGATCTTCATCAGCGCCTCATAGCACGTTCCAAATCCACACGCGACCTGCGCGCCGTCCTCATAGGAAAGCTCGTCCGGAAGCGCGATCAGATCCTTTTCGTCGCACAGGATATACGGCGCCATGCCGCCGTTGCGCTGCCAGCCGTATGCCGCGCGATGCGGACTTTTGCACGAAATATAATACCCCCGCCGGCAATCATAGCACACGCCGCAGCCGGAGATGTGGTACACGATCACTCGGTCGCCCTTCTTGAATCGCTTCAGCCCTTCGCCCTCCTGAACGATTACGCCGCACGGCTCGTGGCCCGCAATCATGCCCGGCTGATAGCCCTCCGGCCCTTTGCCGACGTGCGCGCGATAGATGCAGCGGATGTCCGAGCCGCAGATCGTGGACGCCTTTGTCTTCACCAGCACCTGACCGTGACCAGGTTTCGGAATTCCAAATTCGCGCAGCTCCGCCGTGCTGTTTCCGGGCAGAATCGCACCAAGCATTTTCGGATTCATGTTTCATCCCTCCCTGAATTCAAGTATAGCGATTTTTCATTCGCTTTTTTAGAGAAAAACGCGACGATTTTTGCGCGCGAATGTCGCATTCGCGCAGGTTTCTTGCTTTTTCGCGCAGGTTTTGATACAATACTCGCGGAGGGGATGCAAATGGAGACGCACGAATTTGCCCGCAGCTTCGAAATGGACGGGCTGATCCTGTCGCCGACGCACGTGCGCATTGAGCAGCTTTCGCCAATCATTGCGGCGCACCGGCATTCCAACAGCAGCTATGAAATCCACTATACCGCGCACGGGCGGGGACGCGTACTGATCGGCGAGGCGGCGTATGCTGTTGAGCCGGGCACGGTATACGTCACGGGGCCGGACGTTTTGCACGCGCAGTTTTCGGACGCGCTGGATCCGGTGGTCGAATACTGCCTGTATCTGAACTGCCGTTCCGCGCGGCGGCCGCAGGGCACGGGCGCGCTTTCGCCGTTTCAGAACACGCATTTCTGGATTGGCAGCGGGCAGCGTCTGAGCGCGCTGATGCTTGCGCTGATCGAAGAGCGGCGGCGGCGCCTTGCAGACATGGAGGAAATGAGCGAAGCGCTGCTGCGGGAGATCGTCGTGACGCTGAACCGGAGCTATCGCAGCGATTCAGGCGAGGCTGAATCGGCGCTCGGGCACACCGCACAGGGCGATTGCGACGAAAGCCGGCTGTATCCGCTGATCGAGGACGCTTTTTTCTATGGCTATCAGACGCTGCGGCTCGGCGATCTGGCGCGGCTTCTGAACCTGAGCGTGCGGCAGACGCAGCGCTTTCTCTTAAATCATTACGGCAAAAGCTTCACCCAGAAGCGCACGGACGCGCAAATGGCAGCCGCCGCGGAGCTCTTGCGCAATTCCGCGCTGAGCGTTACCCAAATCGCCGAGCAGACCGGATTTTCCTCAGCAGAGCACTTCTCCACCGCCTTTCGCCGTTACTACACCTGCCCGCCGAGCACATTCCGGAAGAGAAATGGTTGATTTGGAGCGGAAGGACTGATTTGTGCACGAGCGAGCGGGCGGGGCAGTGTCCGCCGAGCGCATTTGGGATAGTGGAATACCCGGTTCGGGGAGAGAGGACGGTTGATATGCGGGCAAATGGTCGAATATTCGGCGTCCGCCTTTCGCTGCTATTATGGCTGCCCGCCCAGCGCATTCCGGAAGAGGAAACGCTGATCTTCAGGAGAAGAACGGGTGATGCACGGATAAAAAGTCGGGCATTTCTCCGCTCGACGTGCCCGCGCACCCGGTAATCAAAAAACTTCCCATAAAACTATTGACAAGTTTGATTCCTCGTGCTATAATAAACAACGAATTGAAAGCAGAATATGGTCGCATGGCTCAGTTGGTAGTCCATTCTGTACGGATTACATAAACTCCACG
>OLPR01001982.1_pt1 | contig 15886 bp, 15 predicted proteins | sample 1672761 | NCBI WGS metagenome assembly OLPR01 (sample SAMEA3136721, study PRJEB25190) | human gut metagenome | biome: human gut; feature: human-associated habitat; material: faeces | place: Austria | collected 2013 | reverse complement strand
GCAGGATCCCAACGACGACCGCAACGTCGTCATGGAAATCCGCGCGGGCGCGGGCGGCGAGGAAGCGGCGCTTTTCGGGGCGATGCTGCTGCGCATGTATCAGCACTACGCCGAGCGGCGCGGCTGGCGGTTCGAGCTGACGGACGCGAACATGACCGAGCTGGGCGGCGTAAAAGAGGCGACGATCATGATCTCCGGGCGCGGCGCGTTCCGCCGCCTGAAGTTTGAAAGCGGCGTGCATCGCGTGCAGCGCGTGCCCACGACGGAATCCGGCGGGCGTATTCATACCTCGACGGCGACGGTCGCGGTGCTGCCCGAAGCGGAGGACGTCGAGGTACAGATCAACCCCGGCGATCTGCGCATCGACGTATACCGCTCCACCGGCCACGGCGGCCAATGCATCAACACGACCGACTCGGCCGTGCGCATCACGCATTTGCCCACCGGGCTGGTCGTCACCTGCCAGGACGAAAAATCTCAGCTGAAAAACCGCGAAAAAGCCATGCGTGTTTTGAAGGCGCGGCTGTACGACATGTACCAGTCCAAAGCGGACGCGGAATACGCCGAAAACCGCCGTTCGCAGGTCGGTACCGGCGATCGGAGCGAGCGCATCCGCACGTACAATTTTCCGCAGGGGCGCGTGACCGATCACCGCATCGGGCTTACGCTGTATCAACTGGAATCGTTCGTCGACGGCGACTGCGACCCGGTTATCGACGCGCTTGTGCTGGCGGACGAAACCGAACGGCTCAAGGCATTGGGGGAAAACGAATGAAAACGGAATTGATGCCGGTAACGGCGGCTTCCATCGCGCTGGGCGCGTCGCTGATGGCGGAAGGCAAGCTCGTCGCTTTCCCGACGGAAACGGTTTACGGTCTGGGCGCGGACGGTTTGAATCGCGAAGCGGTCGCAAAAATCTTTCAGGCAAAGGGGCGGCCGGGCGACAATCCGCTGATTCTGCACATTTCAGCGCTCGATCAGATTACGCCGCTGATTGCGTGCGAGCTCTCCCCCGTCGCGAAAAAAATGGCGGACGCGTTCTGGCCAGGCCCGCTTACGATGATCTTTCCGAAATCGGCGCGCGTTCCCGAAAACGTAAGCGCCGGACTTTCCACCGTCGCGATTCGCTTTCCCGCACATCCGGATGCGCAGCGCCTGATCGCCGCCGCCGAAACGCCGATTGCCGCGCCGAGCGCGAACCGCTCCGGAAAGCCGAGCCCGACGACCGCGAATCACGTGTTCGAGGACATGGACGGCCGCATTCCGCTGATTCTCGATGGCGGGGAATGTCTTGTCGGCGTTGAATCCACGGTCGTGGACATGACGGGATCGGTTCCGCATATTCTGCGCCCCGGCGGGATTACCGCCGAACAGATCGCGCAGGTCGCGGGCGCAAGCGAGGTGGATTCGGCGGTCATGCGTCCGCTCGCGGAGGGCGAAAAGCCGCGTTCCCCGGGCATGGCGCACCGGCATTACGCGCCGAACGGTCAGCTGACCGTATTCACCGGCGATTCGGATCGCGTCATTCAGCGAATTCAAAGCGAATACGATTGCGCAAAGGCAAACGGCAGCCGCCCGCTGATTCTCTCAATGGAAGCGCACGTTGCTTCCTATGGCGATCGCCGGATCGAGAGTCTGGGCGCGGATGAAACCGCAATGGCGCACCGGCTGTTCGCCCTGCTGCGCGACGCCGATCACATGGAAGCGGACGTTCTGTTCGCCGAAGGCGTCGAAGCCAAAGGCGTCGGGCTCGCGGTCATGAACCGGCTCGGGCGCGCGGCGGCGTTTCACATCGTCGAGGTCTGATGAAAGGAGAACGAGTATGCTGTATCTTCTGCTGATCCCGCTGGCTTTCGCACTGCTCAGGCTTTTAACCCGCAAATACGTATTCAGCGCGCTGACCACCGTTTCTGCGGGCGCGATTGCGCTGACAAACCTCGATTCCCCCGCCGCAATTCTGATCGCCTGCGCGCTGTTCGTTTCCGCAATCGGCGATTACTTCATGGCGCATCGCTTTGGAAACGACAAAACCTACGCGCTCGGCATCGGCGGATTCTTCGTCGGTCACGCGCTGTTCATCGTCTCGGCGATTACCCGGCTTGAATTCAGCGCTATGACGCTGGTGGTCGGTCTGCTGCTGCTTGGACTTTACGCGGCGTTTTTAAAGCTGCATATCATGCCGAAGCTTCCGGATGCGCTGAAAATTCCCGCGATTGCGTACACGATGATCAGCGTCGCGGGCTTTACTCTTTCGCTGATGACCGGCGATCTGCGCTATGCGGTTGCAATCGCGCTTCTGCTGTTCTCCGATACGATGATTGCCGAGGCGGATTTTGCAGGCAATCGCCGCGCGGACATTCTGGTTCTGCCCACGTATTATCTGTGTCATATTATGGTCGCGGCATCCGCGATTCTCATATAAGGAGGAATCCCCGTTGGCAAAATATACCGTCGGCATTGATTTCGGCACGCTTTCGGCGCGCGCGCTGGTGGTCGAGGTCGCAACCGGCCGCGAGCTCGCATCGGCAACGATGGACTACCCGCATCAGGTGATGACCCGCGCGCTTCCGGACGGCACGCCGCTCAAACCCGACTGGGCGCTTCAGCACCCTGAAGATTATTTACTGTGCCTTCAAAAGGTGGTTCACGAAGCGGTTCAGCTTTCCGGCGTAAATCCGGACGACATCATCGGCGTTGGCGTGGATTTCACGTCCAATACATTTATGCCGATCGATTCAAACGGCGAGCCGCTTTGCCTGAAAAAGGAATTTGCTTCCAATCCGAATGCGTGGGTCAAGCTCTGGAAGCACCACGCGGCGCAGCGCTATGCGCGCGAAATCGAAAAAATCGCAATCGAGCGAAACGAGGATTTCCTCGCCGAATACGGCGGACGCGTATCGCCCGAATGGCTGCTGCCGAAGCTCTGGGAAACGCTTGACGAAGCGCCCGAGGTCTGTCAAAGCGCGGATACATTCATCGAAGCGGCGGACTGGATCATTCTGAATCTCACGGGAGAACGCGCGTGCTCGTCAAGCATCGCGGGCTATAAATCGTTCTGGCGCAAGGGCAAGGGCTATCCGCCGAAGGAGTTCCTTGCGTGTCTGGACGAGAGAATGCCGGATCTGGTCGCAAACAAGCTTCCGCAGGAGCTGCATTCCATCGGCACGCTCGCCGGCCGCATCAACGCGCGCGGCGCGGCACTCACGGGCCTGAATCCGGGCACGGCGGTGGCCGTTACAAACACCGACGCTCTGATTGCAATGACGCCCGCGGGCCTGACCGAGCCGGGCAGCATGCTGATGATCATGGGCACGTCGACCTGCCACATCATGGTCGAGCGCGAATTCAAGCCCGTTCCGGGCATCTGCGGCGCGGTGGCGGATGGCATTATCCCCGGCCTGTACGGCTATGAGGCCGGCCAGAGCTGCTGCGGCGACCATTTCAAATGGATGACCGAAAACTGTGTGCCCGCGGCATACGAAAAGGAAGCGGAAGCGCGCGGAATCGGCATTCATGCGCTGCTGACCGAAAAGGCGGAAAAGCTGCGTCCGGGACAGAGCGGACTGATCGCGCTGGACTGGTGGAACGGTAATCGCTCCGTGCTGGTCGACGCGGATCTGACCGGCATGATTCTCGGCATGACGCTTCAGACACTGCCCGAAGAAATCTATCGCGCGCTGATCGAAGCCACGGCGTATGGCTCGCGCATGATTCTCGATACGTTCGAGCAAAACGATCTGCACGTGAACACGCTTTACGCGTGCGGCGGCATTTCGAAGAAAAACCGCATGATGATGCAGATTTACGCGGACGTTCTGAATCGCGAGATTCACATCGCGCGTTCCGCACAGACCCCGGCGCTCGGCGGCGCGATCTTCGCGTCGGTCGCCGCGGGCGCAAATGCGGGCGGATACGATTCGCTCTCCGAAGCCGCGAAGCGGATGGGCGGCGCGGACGAGCAGTTCTATTCGCCGATTCCCGAAAACGTGAAAATTTACGACGCACTCTATCGCGAATACGCGATTCTGCACGACTATTTCGGTCGCGGCGGAAACGACGTAATGAAGCGCCTGAAAGCGCTCCGCACGCGGGAAGCGTAAAAAGGAAGCCCCTTCTCCCAATTCGTGGAGAAGGGGCTTTGTTTCAAAAATCCGTTAAAACCAGTAACCCTTGAACAGATAATTGGCAAAACCGCAAATCGTCAAAACGGCTGCAAACGCACCGAGCAGCAAAAGTGATTTCACAATCCTCCTTTTGCATTTGCCTTGGATGGCGTTCACTTTTCGATTCAGAGCGTCAATCGCTTTTCGAAAAGGCAGAAGGATGATGGTCAGCGCCAGCTCTATAACGTCGTCCATACGCCTTTATCGCTTGGGCTTCCGGAACAGCGCAATACTGTTGATCAGTATTGACGCGCCGACAGCCGCAAACCAGTTTCCGCTGCCGAGCACCAGATCGCGCTCCTGTCCGATGATCGAATCATACGCAAAGCAGATAGCAAGCGCAGTAAGCGACAGGCTGAGAAACATGAATACCTTCGCGTCCCTGCCGATCAGCGTCAGAACGACGTTCACCGCCGCCGCAATCATGGCAAGCAATCCAAACAGAATCGAATAATCCATTGCTTTCCCCCTTACTGGTCACACAGCCAGACATTCGTCTCGTCGTCCACGCCCTCGATTGCGACGCGGATGAATTCGCTCGCCGCGGTCGGAATGTTCTTTCCAACAAAATCCGCGCGAATCGGAAGCTCGCGGTGTCCGCGGTCAACCAGCACTGCCAGCTGAATGCATTTCGCACGACCCACGTCCATCAGCGCGTCCATCGCCGCGCGCGCGGTGCGGCCGGTATAGAGCACATCGTCGACCAAAACGACGGTTTTGTCCTCGATCGAAAACGGAATTTCGGTGCGATTCAACGTCGGATCCACGGACAAATGCGTCAGATCGTCGCGATAAAACGTGATGTCCAGAATGCCAACGGGCGCCTTCGTACCCTCGACGCGCTCGATCGCCGCCGCAATCTGCTTCGCCAGCGGCTCGCCTCTGCGCCGAATGCCCACCAGAACCACGTTTTCAACGCCCTTGTTGCGCTCGATGATCTCATGCGCCATGCGCGTAACGCTGCGCAGCATCTGCTTGTCGTCCATGATCAGCGTCTTTTTCTTCACGTCGTGATCCCCCGTTTTCGTTTGGTTTCCTTTTGATTATATCAGTGAAACCGCATTCGCCCAAGCCGCTTTCCGTTAATTTTCGCTCGGGTTCGCAATCACCGCCGCAAAGCAGACCGTCCCCGTGGATTCATCGGCGATAACCGCGACGAACGGGTGATCGGCTCTGAATTCAATCGGATCTTCCGTAATGAGCGCGGAAGCTGGCATCGCAATTTCCGTTACCGCCGCAGCCTTCGTGCCATCCTCGTCGACGATCAGCCGCGCCTTCTGAATCACGCTTGAAATCTGAAGGGACGTATCCGAAACGCCGGAGAAATCCGCATTCCCGGTAAATGCCGTCTGAACGCCCACCGCCTTCAGCGCATCGTTTAAGCTGTTTTCCACGGAAATATCCACCTTCGGAAGCGCCAGCTGCACACGCTTTTCCTCGCTGATCGCGCCGAAATATTCAATCCCCTGCGCGCTCAGCGCGGAGAGAATCTCGCGCTCGGAATGCCCGTCCTTCGGCAGCGCCAGCAGCATCGTAAGGGCACTGTTCTGGTATTTCAGGCGCAGAAGCTGCGCGCTTTCGGTTTCGCCGTATTCAAAATAGTCGGTATTGTGCATCGTCGGAACGTTTTTATCGCCGTCCGGCGCATGGAACGCCGCGTCCGAAGTGCTGTCCGCATCAAACGGAATCAGCCATTTCGCGTCCATCGCGACGGCGTTTAAGTAAATCAGCTGCGTATCGGCGCTCGGCGCTTGGTCGAGCAGCTTCTCGATCAAACCGTCGGTATGCGCATTCGTCCAATCGTTGATTCGCTGAACGACGTCCGCGCCCATTTCAAACCATTCGGCACTGAAAATATTCTTCAGCTGGTCGACATAATCGGAATGCACGTCCAGCTCGCCGGAAACGAACGCCGCGTTCGCGATCTTCAGCCCGCTCTTTTCGAGCGAATCGCAAATTGATTTCCAGTCCACGCCCTCCGAATTCAGCGCGCTCAGAATTTCCGCGCGCGTATCGCCCTTCGCGCCGTCCGCCGCCATTGAAAGCGCGAGCGCGAGACTTACCGGCGAAAACACCTGATTGGTCGAACCGTCGTAAAGCGCGTTCAGCGTATCCCAGCCGAGCCGATCGCCCGGCGCTTCCGCAAACGCAGTCATGCCCATCAGCGCGATCAGCAAAATGCAAATCAGTTTCTTCATTTCAATCACCTCCATTCATTAAGACGCTCAGAAAACGCGAATTGTTCATTTCTTCCATAAAAAATCGAGCGAACGCTTCCGTCCGCCCGATTGCAATCATTTGCCCATCGCCTTCACATGATCGATAAACGCCTTCGCGTCGGGCGCGCCGTACAGCGCGCTGCCGGCAACCAGCATCGTCGCGCCGCGGTCGATCAGCATCTGCGCGGTCTTTTCGTTTACGCCGCCGTCGACCTCGATGATCGCATCGCTGCCCGCGCGATCGAGCATTGACCGAATCTCCGCAATCTTTTCCACCGCGGAAAGGATCATCTTCTGCCCGCCGAACCCTGGATTAACCGTCATCACCAGCGCGAGATCAAAATCGCCCATCACATAGCGCAGGCATTCCGGCGAGGTCGCCGGATTCAGCGCCACGCCCGCGAGACAGCCTGCCGCACGAATCTGCTGAAGCGCGCGATGCAGATGGTTCGTCGCCTCCGCATGCACGGTAATGATTTTTGCGCCGCCTTTTGCGAACTGATCGATATATCTTTCGGGGTTTTCGATCATCAAATGCGCGTCCACCGGCAGCGAGCATTTGACCGCCGCGTCCAGCAGCGGGAACGCAAACGACATATTCGGCACGAAGTGTCCGTCCATCACGTCGAAATGAATGTAATCCGCGCCGGCAATCGCCATGCGCTCGATTTCCGTGCCGACCGAGCGGAAGTCCGCAGCCAGCAGCGAAGGTGCGATTTTAATCATATCTTTCCCTCCAGCGTTCTTTCGTTTCTTCGAGCAGCGCGACATAGCGCGCGTGACGTTCCGAATCGATTGCACCTTCCTTCACGGCGTTCAGCACCGCGCATTTCGGCTCGGTCGCATGATAGCACGGGTGAAAAAAGCACTGCCCCTCGTAAGGCGCGAATTCAGGATAGCCGTCCTTCAGCTCCACCGGATCAAACGGATCGCTTTCCAGCAGGCTGAAGCCCGGCGTATCCAGCACCATGCCACCGGATACGGGGATCAATTCGCAATGGCGCGTGGTGTTTTTGCCGCGCTCGATCTTTTTCGACAAATCGCCCGTTTCGGTATTCAGTCCGTACAGCGCGTTGATCAGCGTGGATTTGCCCGCGCCGGACTGCCCCGCAAGCGCGTGAATTTTGCCCTTCAGCATCTCGCGCAGTTCGTCGATTCCGGTTCCGTTCGCGCTGGAAACGGCGATTGGGTTTGCGTCCGCACCGCGATACTGCCGGCAAATCGCCTCCGCGCGCTCGGGATCCAGATCGCATTTGCTCACGACCAGCTGAACGCCGATTCCAGCGCGACGGGCATTCAGCATCAGCCTGTCCGCCAGCAGCAGATCCGGTTCCGGCGTCGCCGCAGCAACCACGATCGCAATCACATCCACATTCGCAACCGGCGGGCGCGTCAGCTCGTTCTTTCGCGGTTCAACGCGCAAAATCCAGCCGTGCTCCTCGCCCGTTCCGGGCGAAAATTCCACGCGGTCTCCAACCTTCGGCTTCATTCGATCGCGCCGAAGCTTGCCCTGCGCGCGCAGCGTGTATACGCTTTCATCCTCGGTTCGCGCGTAATAAAAGCCGCCGACGCCCTTCAGCAGGATTCCCCGCAAATGCTTCGCCTCCATTTAATCAAACATTACGTCCGTCGTTTCCATCAGCACACCGTCGATATACACCTTCACCTGATGCAATCCCGCTTCCTCGCTGGTCAGCTCGACCATGTGTGTGCCGCGCGACAGCGTTTCCGAATACGCGGTCTTTTCCTCTCCCGCCGGCGGCGTCAGCGTGATCTCCACCTTCATGCCGTCCAGCGGAACGGCGACGCTCAGCCAGCGCTCCGGCCTGTAGATCTTCTCCATTACGGTGCTGACCGTGAAATCCACGACCGTATTGACCATCACCGGCGCATTCGGCGCGACACTCTGATCGATCACGGTCTGTCCCGGCGCGTCCGCGGAATAGCTCTCCGTGATCGTGCCGACGATCAGTCCTTCGGATTCAATCAGCCTGCGTGCGCCCTCGGGCGTAAGCCCGATCAGCGACGGCATTTCGATCGTCCGCCCGCTCACGCGAATCGTAAGCGGCTCCGCCTTGGAATGGTATCCCTCGCCCAGCGACTGGCTAAGCACAATATCCGGCGCAGCGTCGCTCGTTACGTATTCAACCTGCGCGTTTGCAACCTCGCTTACCTGAATGCGCTGAAGCGCCTCCTGTTCGGAAAGTCCCGTCAGATCGTCCAGATAATACCATTCGGAGCCCATGCTGACAACCACGGTAATCGTGCTTCCCTGCGCTACGCGTTCGCCCGCGGCAATGGACTGCTCCGAAACCAGTCCGCGGTCGTATTCCTCAGAATAGCCGCTGGCGATATTCACCGAAAGCTTCGCGCGCTCCAGCTGATTCTGCGCTTCGCTGACATTGCTGCCCAGCACATTTGGAACGCTCACGCGGTCGCGCGCGCCCAGAATATTGAATCCGCCCCAAATCAGCATCGCGATCAGCGCAATCACAACAGCGGCTATCGCAAATCCGGTAGCCTTCTTCTTCGCGCGCTGGCGCGCCTTGCGCTTTTCTTCCTTTTCCGCTTCGATTTCCTCGGCGCTCTGCGGGTATTTCACAAATCCGCCGCGCGGATGGGTAATCGTCCTTCTCAGATCCGCCGCCATTTCCGCCGCGGTCTGATAGCGCTTCGTCGTATCCTTGCACAGCGCGCGCATGACGACCTCGTCGAGTGCCTTGGAAATGCCGTTCTGGAACAGCCGCATTGATTTCGGCTCCTCCTGAACATGCTTCAGCGCGACCGATACCGCCGTTTCACCATCGAACGGCACCTGTCCGGTCAGCATTTCATACAGCACGATGCCCACGGAATACAGATCGCTCTTCTCATCTGCAATCTCGCCCTGCGCCTGCTCGGGTGAAAAATAGTGAACGCTGCCGAGCGCGGACGCGCTGCCGTCGTCAATCCGCGTCGTCTGCGAGGTTTTCAGCCGCGCAATGCCGAAATCGGCGACCTTGACCCTGCCCTGCCGATCAACCAGAATGTTCTGGGGCTTGATGTCGCGATGAACGATGCCGTTTCGATGCGCCTGATCCACCGCAGCGAGAATGCGAATCGTCATTCGAATCGCGAGATCCGGCTCGATTCTGCCGCGCTCGCGAATCATTTCCTTCAGAGTCTGCCCGTCGACATACTCCATTACGATATATCGGTGATTGCCGTCGACCCCGACGTCGAGCAGATTCACGATGTTTTCGTGCGAAACCTTGCTCGCCGCCTCCGCTTCGCGGCTGAACCGGCGAACGAATTCCTCGTCCGACTCGAATTCGGGGCGCAGCACCTTGATCGCTACCCTGTTTTTGCTGATCTTGTCATAAGCGCGGTAGACGATCGCCATGCCGCCCGTTCCTACTACGGCTTCTACGACATATCGATTCGATATGACGTGTCCGATCATCGATTCTCCTCCTCGAAGGTCGCGACCATTGCCGTAATATTGTCCGAGCCGCCCGCGTCGAGCGCAATACGAACCAGCTCCTTCAGCTTATCCTGCCATTCGCCCTCGCCGGTAACGACGCGCAGCATATCGTGTTCGGGCACATAATTGGAAAGCCCGTCGGAGCACATCAGCAGCACCTCGCCATCGCGAACGTCCAGCTGAATCAGATCGACGTCCACGTCCCTCGATGTTCCCAGCGCGCGGGTCACGAGATTGCGCTTGGGATGCACCCGCGCCTCCCGCTCGGTAATCAGCCCCTGCGAAACCATTTCCTCCACCAGCGTATGATCTTTCGTGACGCGCGAAATCGCGCCGCTGCGCATCAGATACGCGCGGCTGTCACCAACGTGCGCAATGTGTATCCGCCTTCCGTCCGCAACCAGCGCGGTAAAGGTTGTGCCCATGCCGCGCTTGCTCAGATCGCGGGACGCTTCCTCATATACCACGGCATTCGCCTTCAGCACTGCGTCGTGAATCGCGGTGGCGTTCCGCTTTTCCGACCGGCGCATCGCCTCCGCAAATGCCTGAATCGCCATCGCGCTCGCAACCTCGCCGGCATTATGCCCGCCCATGCCGTCCGCGACCGCGCAGAACGGCTCGTTTTCCCTCGGAAGATAGAAGCTGTCCTCGTTGATCGGACGCGCCTTGCCGATATCGGTAATTGCGTAGACTTTCATCGGTAACACCTCTCTTTGGTGGATGATCAGATTCCTTCCGTAAGCGCCTTGCGGCGGAGCTGACCGCAGGCGCCATCGATATCTGCGCCCATTTCGCGGCGCACCGTCGCCGAAATGTTTTTAAGCTCCAATCGCTTCAGAAACGCCTGAACGTCCTGCTTTGTCGGCGCTTCGAGATTGCGCTCCTTCACCGCGTTCAGCGGAATCAGATTTACGTGGCACTGCAAGCCCCGCAGCCGCCGCGCAAGCTCCTCCGCGCATTTGACGTCGCAATTGACGTTCTTAATCAGCGCATATTCAAACACGACGCGCCGCCCGGTCTTTTCCACATAGTTCCGGCACGCGGAGAGCACATCCTCGATCGCATATGCGTGCGCAACCGGCATGATCTTCTGGCGAATGCCGTCGTTCGGTGCGTGCAGCGAGATCGACAGTGTAACCGGCAGCCCTTCGTCGGCAAATGCGCGCATTTTGGGCACCAGTCCGCACGTCGAAAGCGAAATATTGCGCAGCGAGATGTTCAGCCCCTTCGGGTCGTTCACCAGACGCAGGAATTTCACGACGTTATCGCAATTATCGAACGGTTCACCGCTGCCCATCAGCACGATATTGTGAATTCTCCGCTCCGGGTCTTCCTTGCGGATATGGTTGTTCGCCGCGACAACCTGCCCGAGAATTTCGCCCGCCGTCAGATCGCGCACGCGCCCCTCGAGCGTGGACGCGCAGAACGCGCAGCCCATCCGACAGCCGACCTGCGTCGAAACGCAGAGCGTGTCACCGTAATGATACCGCATGACCACGCCCTCGATCAGATTGCCGTCGTCGAGCGCGTAGAGAAATTTTTCGGTATCGTCGATTTGGGATTTGAACGATCGATGAATGCGAATCGGATTCGCAACGGCGATCTCGTTCAGCCGCGCACGCAGAGCGGCAGAGAGATTCGTCATTTCATCGATCTCCGCGCCGCGCGCGAGCCATTCGGAAATCTGCTTGGCGCGGAATTTGCTTTCGCCCAATTCGTTCGTCACGAACGAAAGCAGCTCGTCCTGCGTCATGGAAAGCAGCTGGATTTTGTCCATCAATCTTCCCTCCTGCGCATCCGCGCGATGAAGAAGCCCTCCATGCCGTCGCGGTTCGGAAGAATCGAAATCATGCCGGATTCCGCGTGCGGACGCAGAACCTCAGGCAGGTAATTCACATTTTCATCCATTTCGAATTCCGGATGCCGTTCGAGGAACGCGCGCACCTGATTCTGATTCTCCTCCGGCAAAATCGTGCACGTCGAATACACGAGCCGTCCGCCCGGGCGCACGCACTTGGCGCACGCATCGAGAATCGATTTCTGAATGTCCGGGAGCCCGTCCAGCTCCTCGTCGTTCAAGCGATATTTCACATCCGGCTTATCGGCAATTACGCCCAGACCGCTGCACGGCGCGTCCACCAGCACGGCATCCATCGAAAGCATCATGCTTTCGGGCGCTCTGCGCGCGTCGTGGGTCATCGGGCGCACGTTTTCAAGCCCGAGTCTGCGCGCCGCCGCGCGGATCAGCTCCACGCGATGTTCATGCAAATCCCACGCGAACACGCGTCCGACGCCGCGCATCGCTTCCGCCATCAGGCAGGTTTTGCCGCCGGGCGCGGCGCACGCATCGAGAATCTGCATTCCGGGCTTGGCTTCCATCGCGAGCGCTGCGAGCTGCGAGCTTTCGCCCTGAATTGCAAACATTCCCCTGCGATAGTCGTCCGTCGCGGACAAATCGCCCGCCGCAAGAACGCGATACGCACCCGGAACGGCGCTCTCATGCCACATATAGCCTGCTTCGTCAAGACGGCGCTCGAAATCCGCAATATCGGTTTTCATGAGATTCGGGCGAACGGTCTGCGCGCGCTCCGCGGGCGTATACGACGCAATCGCCTCGGCTTCATCGATTCCATAGCTGGCAATCAGCCGCTTTGCCGCCGCTTCCGAGAACGAATAGCGAACCGAGAGATACTTTTCCGGCTCCGTCTCGCGATCGGGCAGCGTCAGTTCACCCGCATCGCGCGCGCGCGTCAGACTGCGCAGCACGCCGTTGACCAGACCGGTCAGCCCCTCGCGTCCAAAAGCGCGCACCTGCTTGACCGCCTCGTCCGTCGCCGCATGATCGGGAATGCGATCCATAAACAGAATCTGCGCCGCCGCGACGTGCATCACGTCCTCCACCAGCGGTTCCGCCTTGGTCTGCATCAGATGGCTGAGCGCCCATTCAATGTAAAGCCGGTTTTCCACTGCGAAGAAGAAAATGCTCGCGGCAAGGCGGCGATCCTCCGGCGAAAGCTCAACGGCGTTCAGGCTGCGGTCAAGCGCCTGCGAAGAATACGCGCCGTTGCGCACCACATCGCGCAGCGCCGAAAGCGCCGCATCGCGCGCCGTAACGATCTTGAATCCATCAGGATTTGCGTTCACCCCGTGATTCCGATCCACCCCAAAGCGCCCGTCGCGGCGCTCAAAGCCCCCGCGCGGCGGATAAGGCTTCGAATCGCGGTCGCGGCGCTCAAATTCAGGGCGTTCTCCGCGCGGCGGATAAGGCTTCGAATCGCGGTCGCGGCGCTCAAATTCGGCGCGTTCTCCGCGCGGTTCGCGGTGATCAAAGCCGTCGTAACGATTGAAGGAATCGTATCTATCGCGCTTGTCAAAGCGCGGCTTACTTTCGCGATGCTCATACGGCTTTCCCTCGCGGCGTTCGAATTCTCCGCGCGGCGCGCGTTCTTCGCGCTTGTCAAAGCGCGGCTTACTTTCGCGATGCTCATACGGCTTTCCTTCGCGGCGTTCAAACTCTCCGCGCGGCGCGCGTTCTTCTCGCTTTCCATAAGACGACTTTCCTTCATTCGATTTATTTCCGCGCTTTTCGTACGGCTTTCCGGTCTTCTTTTCCGAATTCGGCTTTTCGCCGCGGTACTGTTCTTTCATTTTTTCTCCTCATCCGCGCCGAAACGCGTTCCGGTTTCGATTTTTTTGCCGGTTAAATAGGCTTTCGCCGTCATTCGCTTTGCGCCAGGCGCCTGAATTTCGATCAGTTCAAGGCTGCCTGTGCCACACGCGACGATCAATCCTTCCTTCGTGCCGGAGGCAATCACTTCGCCCGGCTGCGCATTCGAAACGCGATCGGACGGCTTCGCCATGTAGATCTTGAGCCGTCCGCCGGCAAACGACGTCTCCGCGCACGGCCACGGATTCAGCCCACGCACCTGCCGCGCGATTTCAATCGCCGGACGCGTCCAGTCGACCTTCGCCATCTCCTTGTTCAGCATTGGCTCGTAGGTCGCCTGAGATTCGTCCTGCGCAATCGGCTGAATTTCGCCGGAAAGATATTTCGGCAGCGTTTCAATCAGCAGCTCCGCGCCGAGCTTCGACAGCCGCTCCGTTAATTCGCCCGCCGTTTCATTTTCGCCGACCGGCGTTTCCGCGCGCAGAAGCATTGCACCCGTATCGATGCCGACGTCCGTCAGCATCGTAGTCACGCCCGCAACCTCGTCGCCCTCCAAAATGCAGCGGTTGATCGGCGCGGAGCCGCGATGTCGCGGCAGCAGCGACGCGTGAACGTTCACCGTGCCCATTTTAGGAATGCTTAAAAGCTCGGCATTCAGAATCTGCCCAAACGCCGCGGTGATCATCAGATCAATATCCAAGCTTTTCAGCGTCTGAACGCCCTCGGGCGAGCGCAGCTTTTCAAACTGATAGACGGGCAATCCCAATTCAACCGCGCGCACCTTGACCGGACACGCAACCAGCTTATGCCCGCGCCCCGCCGGACGATCGGGCTGGGTAAATACGCCCGCGATTTCATAGCCCGCCGCGGCGAGCGCGTTCAGAGACGGCACCGCGAATTCAGGCGTTCCCATAAATGCAACGCGCGTCATTGAATTTCCTCCTTCTTTGCCTGGCGATAGCGATCGGACACATCTTCGATCATTTTATCGACATAGACCACGCCGTCCAGATGATCGATTTCATGGCAGAGCGCGACCGCGAGGAAGCCCTCTCCGGCAATCTCAATCGGATTTCCGAAGCGATCCTGCGCGCGAACCGTAACCTTTATCGGGCGCTCGACCGTCCCGCATCTGCCGGGCACGGACAAACAGCTCTCCACGCCGACGCGCGCTCCCTCGGTTGATACGATTTCGGGATTGACCAGCTCGATCAGCCCGCTGCCCACATCGATCACGACGCACCTTTTCAGCACGTCGACCTGCGGCGCGGCAAGACCCGCGCCGTTCGCCGCATACATCGTCTCCGCCATATCGTCCAGCAGCGTATGCAGACGATCGTCGAACTTTGTGACAATGCGGGCGCGCTTTCGCAGCGCGTCGTCCGAGCCGAGGATTGCGATTTTCCGCTTCGCCATGGATCAGTCCTCCATCTGGTCGGTAACGTCCTCGATCATTTTATCGATATAGAGAATGCCGTCCAGATGATCGACCTCGTGGCAGATCGCAACCGCGAGCAGTCCTTCAGCTTCCAGGCGAATGGATTCGCCGTCGCGGTTCTGCGCGATCACCGTAACCTTTTCCGGACGATCCACCGTGCAGCGGCGGCCGGGAATCGACAGGCAGCCCTCCGCACCGATCACGGAGCCTTCCATCGAAACGATTTCGGGATTGACCAGCTCGATCAGCCCGTCGCCCGCGTCGATCACGACGCAGCGCTTCAGCACGCCCACCTGAGGCGCGGCCAGGCCTGCGCCGTCGGCGTCGTACATGGTCTGGGCCATATCGTCCAACAGCGTCCACAGACGCTTGTCAAATTTTTCCACAGGCCGGGAATGCTTCCTGAGCAGATCGTCTTCGCCCTCGATGAGAATTTTACGAATCGCCATGGGTATTTCCTCTTTTCTGTCAATCAATGAAGTTCATATCATGTTCACGGGGTTGACCTCCATTTCGGCCTGCACCCCTTCCGCCGTTTCAGCCGCCACGTCCCGCATCTTGCGGGTCACGGCCTCCTGATCGGCCTTAAAATACATCTTCAAAAACACCTGCCAGCGCCAACGATTGCGCAGAAAGCGAATGGGCGCTTCCAGGGCGCGCATCTGCACGATGTCCCGGCGAATGCCCGCGCCGTCGATGTAAGCGTTGAGCTTTTCCTCCGCCGCCTCCGCCGCGGCCCGGGCGTCCTTTTCCGTGTCCGCGGTAAAGACGATGCGGGCGATGACGGTAAAGGGCGGATACAGACAGGCGCGTCGAAAGGCGCTTTCCCGGGTGTAAAAAGCCCGATAATCCTGCTTGGCGGCCAGCTGAATGGCGTAATGGTCCGGCTCGTAGGTCTGCACCACCACCCGACCGGGCGTTTCCGCCCGGCCCGCC
>OLPR01001979.1_pt1 | contig 15911 bp, 15 predicted proteins | sample 1672761 | NCBI WGS metagenome assembly OLPR01 (sample SAMEA3136721, study PRJEB25190) | human gut metagenome | biome: human gut; feature: human-associated habitat; material: faeces | place: Austria | collected 2013 | reverse complement strand
AGATTTGAGACGCGGCACCTGGCGGGGGAGCTTGCTCCCCTGTCCACCAGCTTGTGAAAAAGACTTTTTTGACAAGCTGAAATCCGCTTTTGCGGCTATTTTTACGATGGAGGGCGGCGAATGGAAAGGCGAAATGTCGGTATCGATCTGCTGAAGCTCGTTTTGATGTTCATGGTGTGTGTCCTGCATACACTTACGCAGGGCGGCGCGTTGATCGCCTGCGAGCCCGAAACGGCGACAGCGCGTGGATTGTGGCTGATTTGTGCGTTTAGCATGTGTGCGGTCGACTGTTTTGCGATGATCACGGGATTTACCGCATCCGGAAAGCCGCAGCGCATATCGAAATTTCCGGAATTGTGGCTGCGGACGCTGTTTTACTCGGTTGTGCTGAATGTTGCGGCGGGCATATTCGGCTTCGGCGAGGGATTTGGATTCACAAGTCTCGTTCATTACGCGTTTCCGCTGATATTCAATACCTATTGGTATGTGACCGCCTATCTGGTTCTCATGCTGCTTCAGCCTGTTTTGAACCGCTACCTGTTCGAACTCGACGAAAGGGCGGCGAAAAAGGTGCTGATCGTCGTGTTTATCGTATTTGCGTGCGTGAACAGCGTGCGGGACACGTTTATGATGAACGCGGGCTGTTCGATATGGTGGATGGCGGCGATGTATACGCTGGGCGTGCTGATGCGGCGCACAAGGCTGCTTGAATTCTCGAAAACGGGCGCGCTGATTGCGCTGAACGCGGTGTGCGTGCTCGTGCCGTGGGCGCTGTGGCAGTTTGCTGAAAGCGATCGTCTGCTAGCTTACATTTCGCCGCTGATGGTGCTCAATTCTATGGCACTGATCCGCCTGTTTTCGCGCATGAAATTGAAAGGAAAATGGATTGAGCGAATCGCGCCGTACGCGCTCGGTGCGTATCTTCTGCATTCGACGATCTGCATCTGGTATTGGATGAAAGGCAGATTTGCATTCCTCGCAGAAATGCCTGTTCCGCTGAGCGCACTCTGTACGCTTGCAATCGCTGCGGTGATTTTCAGCGCGGGCGTCGTCATCGATTTTGCACGCGGAAAGTTTACAGAGCGCCTGGAACTGCCGAAATTGTGCGAAACAATCGCAAATGCCGCGGAAAACGCACTTGGATCCATTTCAAAACGCATCTGATTTCCACTGTAAACGCCCGAATTCTCAAGCAGATTTCCATGGGCGCATAAAAAGCGCCCGAATGCGAACACTACTGAGCGAAATCGAAAGGCTTGAAACGCATTTGGAGGAGATCATATGAGAGCAACAGGCATCGTGCGCAGAATCGACGAACTCGGCCGAGTGGTCATTCCTAAGGAAATTCGCCGCACTCTGCGCATTCGCGAAGGCGACCCGCTGGAGATATTCACGGATCACGATGGCGAGGTCGTTTTGAAAAAGTATTCCCCGATCGGCGAGATTTCTGCGATTGCGAAGGATTATACCGATTCGCTGCATCGGACGCTTGGACACATCGCGCTGATCAGCGATCGCGACGCGATTGTGGCTTCGTCCGGCGCGGGTAAGCGCGATTATGCGGAAAAACCGCTGAGTGCGGACGTCGAGCGAATTCTCGAAAACCGGCAGACGGTGGTCCTGAATCTTTCGGCAGGGCTGCGGATGATCCCGATTATCGGCGACGACCGCACGGAAACCTACGCTTCCGAAATCGTGGTTCCTATTCTTGCCGACGGAGAAATCATCGGCGGGCTCATGCTGATTAACCGCGAAGCCGGCACAGATATGACGGAGGTCGACCGCAAGGTCGCCGAAACGACGGCGAGCATCGTGGGCAAACAGATGGAGCAGTAGTTGAATAAACGCGCAAAACGTGTTATAATCGCTCTATCATGATCAATATGGAGAGCGAAATGGGCACGATTACAATCGTTGGATTGGGATACGAAGAAAAGCAGCTGACATTCGAAGCAGCGGAGCTTTTGAAGAGCGGCGCGCGCGTGATTTTGCACACGGGGCGCTGCGGCTGCGCGGAATGGCTGAAGAAGAACGGCATTTCGTTTGAAACGCTGGACTATCTGTATGAGGAATGCGAAGACTTTGATCTTCACGCAGCGCGCGCTGCGGAGACGGTGGTTGCGGCTTCCAGAGAAGAAAATGTCGTTTACGGCGTGTTCGACGTGCGCGACCGCAGCGCCTCCGAAATCCTGAAGCGAACGCGCGCGCGCGTGGTCGCCGGTCCGCCGGCGGAGGGCGCGCTGACGGTATACGCACAGGATGCGGTCAAGACGCTGGTTGCCGCGGATTGGGAGAATTTCCATTTGAATGCGTCCGAGGGCGTTCTGATTCGCGAATTGGACAGCCGTGCGCTTGCCAGCGAGGTCAAGCTCAAGCTCATGGACTGCTATCCCGAGGAGGAAATTGCGTTCGTGCGCCTTCCGGACGGCGGCATTGCGAAAACGGAGCTTTACAATCTCGACCGGCTTTCCAAATACGATCACCGGACGAGCGCATATATCCCGTCCGAGGGCGATCTTACGAAGCTCGAACGCTATGATTTTGCCGATCTTCAGGCGATTTTGTCGCGCCTTTGCGCGCCGGACGGATGCCCGTGGGATCGTGAGCAGACGCATTGGTCGCTGCGGTCGTATATGGTCGAGGAAGCGTATGAAATTGTGGATGCGATTGACGCGGACGAGCCGTTTCACCTTGCGGATGAGCTGGGCGATATGCTTTTGCAGGTCGCGTTTCATGCGGAAATTGCGAAACGCTATTCCGAATTCGATATGAGCGACGTGACCACCGCGATCTGCGAAAAGATGATCAAGCGCCACAGCCATATCTTCGGGCACGATCATGCGTCGAATTCCGGCGAGGTGGCAACGCTCTGGGAGAAAAATAAGATGCGCGAGCGCGGGCAGACGAGGTATTCCGAATCGCTGCGCGAGGTTTCCAAATCGTTTCCGGCGATGATGCGCGCCGCGAAGGTGTTGAAGCGTCTCGACGGCGCGTGCGACTGCGCGGAAACGGTTGAATCCGCGCGCAAATCCGCGGAAAAGGCGATTTTGGACGGAACGGACGTAGGCGACGCGCTTCTGAAGTGCGTAAGTCTCGCGCGAGCGATGGGCGAGGATCCGGAAATCGCGCTGAACGCGGCGACGGATCGCCTGATCGAGCGGTTTGAAAAATGCGAAAACGGCGTTCCGGCGGAGGCGCTGAGCGGCGAAACGTTGAAAGAGTATTGGCATTTGGTAAAATTGTCCGATTGCGCGGAAAAATAGCAGGAATCCGCGCCCTGCGCGCATAATTATTAGGTTTACAGGCATGCTCGACATGCCGCTTATCATCGCATTATAAAAGGAGCTGGGGAACATGAATAAGGCGACCCTGATTGCAAAGATTGCCGAAAAGACCGGTTTGAACAAGAAACAGGCGGAAGCCGCGGCGAACGCGTTTACCGATACGATTCTCGAAGCGCTCAAGGAAGGCGATAAGGTTCAGCTGATCGGCTTCGGCACGTTCGAAGTCAAGGAGCGCGCCGCGCGCGTCGGTCATAAGCCGGGCACGGGCGAAACCATCGAAATCGCCGCGAAGAAAACGCCGGTTTTCCGCGCGGGCAAGGGCTTCAAGGACGAGTTTTAATTTTCAATCCATTCGGGGTCGCTTGCGGAAAGTGACCCCATTTCCATTTCACGGAGGCAAAATGAGCAGAAAAGAAATCGAAGCGCGAAAGCCGGTTGAGCGCGTCGCGCCCACGTCGATTCGTTTGGATAAATTCCTTAAGATTTCTCGAATCATCAAGCGACGCAGCGTCGCGAACGATGCTTGCTCCACCGGTCATGTAACGGTGAACGGCAAGGAAGGCAAGCCCGGGACCGATGTGCGCGTCGGCGATATTCTGGGCATTCGCTTTGGCGACAAGTATTCGGAATACGAAATCCTTTCCATCGCGGAACACGCCGCCAAGCAGGACGCGGCGGAGATGTACCGCGCGCGTTCATGAGCGTCTGGGCGGTTGTCGTCGCGGCGGGCAAAGGCACGCGATCGGGACTGGAACAGAACAAGGTTTTCTTTCCGTGGCGAGGGGAAACCGTGCTCGGAAGGAGTCTGGACGCACTGGAATCCTCCGGTGCGCTGGACGGAATCGTGCTGGTGATCTCCGAATCCGATCGCGATTTGTACGAGCGAATGGTTCGGCGCGAGGGCGCGCATCCGCTGGTGAAGCAGATCGCATTCGGCGGCGAAACGCGTCGCGATTCCGTGTATAACGGGTTGCGCGCGCTGCCGGAGGACGCGGAGATCGTCGCTGTGCACGACGCCGCGCGTCCGTTTGTGACGGCTGAAATTGTGCGCGCGACGGTTGAATCCGCGCGCGAATACGGAAGCGGCGTGATCGCCACGCCCGTGACCGATACGATCAAGCAGATTCATCCGGACGGAAGCGTTTCCACGCTCGATCGAAGCGCGCTGCGCGCCGTGCAAACGCCGCAGACATTCCACGTAAAGGATTTGATCGACGCGCATGAACGCGCCCAGAAGGACGACCTTCCGGCGACGGACGATGCGGCGCTGTATGAACATTACTATGGCTCGGTGCGGCTCGTGACCGTTCCGGGCGCGGAGGCAAATGTGAAGCTGACCAATCCTCAGGATTTTCGGGATACGCGGTGCGCGGTGCGCATCGGTTCCGGCTATGACGCGCATCGGCTGAAGGAAGGGCGCAGGCTCGTGCTCTGCGGCGTGGAGATTCCGCACGATCGCGGGCTGGACGGGCATTCGGATGCGGATGTCGCCGTTCATGCGCTGATGGACGCGCTGCTCGGCGCGCTCGGCGAGGGCGATATCGGCAGGCATTTTCCGGACAGCGATCCGAAATACAAGGACATTTCCTCGATGAAGCTGCTGGAAAATGTGATGCATATCGTCGGCGACCGCGGTTATGCGGTTGGGAATGCGGACGTAACGATCGTTGCGCAGAAGCCGAAGCTCGCGGGCTTCATGAATCAGATGCGCGAAAACCTGATCGCGGCGCTCGAATGCCCGAATGTGAATGTAAAGGCGACGACGACCGAGCGAATGGGCTTTGAAGGCGAGGAGATTGGTATCTCTGCGCAGGCAGTCGCGCTGCTTACCCGAATATAATTCAATGAAGCGGAAGGACGCTAAAATGCGCCTTTCCGCTTTAATATTCATAAACAATCTGTGAATAAATCGGAATTGGTTTGAATCAACGCTTGCGTTTCGCGGCAAATTGCGCTATAATAAAGTCAAAGTAGGTCAAAGGGGCTGATTCTATGGCGCAATTAAGCGACAATATAGAGCAATTTATCAAGGAACTGATGTGCGAGGATACGCGCGTGGAATTAAAGCGAAACGAGCTGGCACAGCATTTCGGCTGCGCGCCTTCACAGATCAACTACGTGCTGGCGACGCGCTTTTCGGTCGATCACGGCTATATCATTGAATCGCGGCGCGGCGGCGGCGGATATGTGCGTATCGTTCGAATGCAGCCGAGGGGGGATGGAAATCTCCTGGACGCGCTGCTGACGCGCGTGGGCAACTCGGTGGACGAGGAGACGGCGAACGCCATCATTGCGCATTTGACGGATATCAAGCTGATCACGTCGAATGAGGCGGCGCTGATGCGCGCGGCGGTTTCGCGCAATGCGTTGGCGCTTCCGATCAGCGCAAAGGATGTGCTGCGTGCGGCGGTGATGAAAAATATGCTGATTCAGGTGTTTCGAAACGCCGAAGGAGGGAATGGGCAATGATGTGCGAAGAGTGCGGCATTCGCGAGGCAAAATTTCATCTGATGAAAATCGTCAACGACGAGCGCACGGAGCGCAATCTCTGCGCCGTGTGTATGGCGAAATATCAAAAGCAGCTGCCGGGCATCGATTTAACGAATCTGGCGGGCATTTTGAACAACATTCTCGAAAGGCAGGAGCCGCCGGAATCCGCGACGGAAGAAGAAGGCGAGGCGGAGCTCGTTTGCGAACAGTGTGGAACGACCTACGCTGAATTCAGAAAGACCGGTGCGGCGGGCTGCGCGAACTGCTATAAGGCGTTTTATGTGCCGATTGAGCGAATCTTCAAGCACGTTCAGTCCAGCACGCAGCATTCGGGGCGTATCCCCGAGGGTGTTCGCAGCGGCGCGTCGATTCGCATGAATATCGATCGCCTGAAGCAGCGAATGCAGAAGGCAATTCAGGACGAGGAATTCGAGCAGGCGGCGAAGCTCAGAGACGCGATTCGCGCGCTGAACGCGCAGCTTGCCGAGCGCGAGCGGCAGACGGACATCAAGGTCGAGCCGCCGAAGCAGATTCACGCGGAAGGGGGCGAGGAGCATGAATGAATATGTGCTGGCGCCCGAGCAGGACATTGTGATTTCCAGCCGCGTGCGTATCGCGCGGAACTACGAGGATCTTCCGTTCCCGTCCAAATGCTCGCGGAAATATTGTGAAGAGGTGATCGAGCGCACGTCGAACGCAGTCTTTGCCGGACCCAACGGCGACGCATTCTCGCTTTTGCGCCTGTCCGAACTTGAACAGGACGCACGGACGCGGCTCGTGGAGCATCATTTGATCAGCTATGATATGCTGAAGCTCGTCGAGCGATCGGCGGCGATGATTTCGTCGGCGGGCACGGTGAGCGTGATGCTGAATGAAAACGACCACATTCGCTTTCAGGGGCTTCTCCCGGGGCTTCAGCTCGAGCGCGCCGCGGAGATGGCGCTGAAATTCGATGAAGCTGTGGGCGAAAAATATCCGTTTGCGTTCGACAATCAGTGGGGATTTTTAACCTCCAGCCCTGCAAACGCAGGCACGGGAATGCGCTGCTCGGTGATCATGCACCTGCCGGCGCTGACTCGCGGCGGTCGGATGGGCGCGATCATGCAGGCAGTTGCGAAGATGGGACTTGCGATTCGCGGGCTTTACGGCGAAGGCAGCGAAGCGCGCGGACAGCTGTATCAGCTGTCCAATCAGGCGACGTTGGGCTTGAGCGAGGAAGAAATCGTTCATTCGCTTACGCAGGCGGCGCAGCAGATCGCCGGTCATGAGCGCACGATGCGTGAAATGTCGGAAAAGAAAGACATGATGGCGCAGCAGGATACGCTGATGCGCTCCTGGGGAGAATTGATGTATGCGAGGCTGATGACGAACAAGGAATTCATGCGCCGCTATTCGGACGCGCGGTATGCAGCGAGCATGGGCTATGTCCATGCGCCGCTGCCTGCGCTGGATCTTTTGATGATGGACGTGCAGCCCGGCTCGCTCGGCGTTCGGGCGGGAAAGTTGATCGGCGACCGCGAGGCGGAAATTTTCCGCGCGCGCATCGTTCGCGAAGAGCTGAAAAAGCTGGAGGGCAGTCTGTCGGAATAAATGGAGGAAATCAATGGCTTATTTGGGTAAATTCAATGATCGCGGTCAGCACGCGCTGAGCGTTGCGTGCGAAGAGGCGCGCAAACTCGGCAGAGCCTACGTCGGAACGGAGCATCTCCTCCTCGGCGTGCTCGCCGATCCCGGCGTTGCCGCGCAAATCCTGAAGGAAGTGGATACGAATGCTGTTCGCAGCGAGATTGTTCAGCTTCTCGGAAGGGGCACGGATACGCCGGATGAAAAGCGCATGGTCTATACGCCCAGCGCGATCAAACTTCTCGATCAGAGTGTCCGCGAAGCTCGCGAGCTGAATCAGCCGTATGCGAGCAGCGAACATATCCTTCTTGCGCTGATGCGCAAGCGTGAGGCAGTTGCGGCGCATATCCTGCTGAAGCTCGGCGTGGATCTGAATGCGGCGCGTGAGGAATTGCTTCGTCTGCTCGGGAAGAGCGACGCCAAGGAGACGGAAGCGCAGACGCAGACCGTCGACCAGTACGCGCGCGATTTGACTGCATTGGCGCGCACCGGCGAACTCGATCCCGTGGTCGGGCGCGATCGTGAAACGGAACGCGTGATACAGATTCTTTCGCGCAGAAGAAAGAACAATCCGGTTCTGATCGGCGAAGCGGGCGTGGGCAAATCGAGCATCGTCGAAGGACTTGCGCAGCGCATTGCGTCCGGCGATGTTCCGGAGCTTTTGAGCGGCAAACGGCTGGTTTCGCTCGATCTTGCCGCGCTGCTTGCGGGCGCAAAATATCGCGGCGAATTTGAAGAGCGGTTGAAGAACGTGATGGAGGAAATCCGCAAGTCGGGCAATATCCTGATGTTCATTGACGAGCTGCACACGATCTGCGGCGCGGGCGCGTCGGAGGGCGCGCTGGATGCGGCGAATATCCTAAAGCCGATGCTTGCGCGCGGCGAAGTACAGATCATCGGCGCGACCACGCTTTCCGAATACCATAAATCCATCGAAAAGGATGCGGCGCTCGAACGCCGTTTCCAGCCGGTTCAGGTCAGCGAGCCCACACAGGAGGAATCTGTCGAGATTCTGAAGGGCTTGCGCGATCGCTATGAAGCGCATCACCATGTGAAAATCACGGATGCGGCGATTGAGGCGGCAGTGCACTATTCCGCGCGCTATATTCCGGATCGATTCCTTCCGGATAAAGCGATCGACCTGATCGATGAAGCCGCGTCCCGAGTGCGTATCAAGGCGTATATTGCGCCGCCGGACATGAAGGAGCAGCGCGTGCGGCTGGAGGAAATCGGCCGAGAGATCGACAGCGCCGTCGCCAACGAGGATTTCGAGCGCGCCGCGCGCCTTCGCGACGATAAAAAGGCGCTTCAAAGCGAAATCGCGCAGCGAAAGAGAGAATGGGTCAAGAGCATGAGCGGTCGTGTTGAATCCGTCAGCGAAGAGCAGGTCGCTGAGATCGTCGCCATGTGGACGGGCGTTCCCGTTTCCAAGATGAGCGAGGGCGAAGCGGAAAGGCTGGTACATCTCGAAGAAACGCTGCATCAGCGCGTGATCGGGCAGGAAGAGGCGGTCAGGAGCGTAGCCCGCGCTGTTCGCAGAGCCCGTGCGGGACTGAAGGATCCGAATCGCCCGATCGGTTCGTTTATCTTTCTGGGACCTACGGGCGTGGGCAAGACGGAGCTGTGCAAGGCGCTTGGTCAGACATTGTTCGGCGATGAAAACAGCGTAATCCGCATCGATATGTCCGAATATATGGAAAAGCATTCCGTATCGCGCATGATCGGCTCGCCGCCGGGCTATGTGGGCTATGAGGAGGGCGGTCAGCTTACCGAACGCGTGCGCAGGAAGCCGTATTCGATCGTACTGCTCGACGAAGTGGAGAAAGCGCATCCGGACGTATTCAACGTCCTGCTGCAAATTCTTGAGGATGGACGGATGACCGACGGTCAGGGGCGCGTGGTGGATTTCAAGAACACCGTGATCGTCATGACCAGCAATGCCGGCGCGCATACGATCAAAAAGCAGCGCACGCTCGGCTTCGGCAGCAGCGCGGACAACGAAAAGGGCTATGAAACGATGAAGGACAACGTAATGAACGAAGTCCGGCAGGTATTCCGCCCTGAATTTCTGAACCGCGTGGATGAAATTATCGTGTTCCATGCGCTTACGAACGACGAAATCGAAGCGATTGCGCGGCTGCTGGTCGGTCAGGTCGTTGCGCGCCTTCAGGAGCGCGGCATTTGCCTGGAAATGGACGATTCCGCGATTCGGCACATTGCACGGGCGGGATACGACACGCAGTACGGCGCGCGTCCGCTTCGCCGCGCGATTCAGCGAATGGTCGAGGACGCGCTTAGCGAACAGCTCCTGCTCGGCAATATCCGCATGGGCGATCACGTTTCGGCAACTGAAAAGGACGGCGAAATCGTGTTTACCGCCATCGGTAAGGCAACCGAGACTGAGCCCGAGGTTGCACCGGCAAAGCAAAACTGAATTCAAAACGGGCGGAACGCATTCAAACGCGTTCCGCCCGTCGCTTATCCGAAGATTGATTGAGTCGCGTCGATTTCGATTTCGCTGCCAAGATCCTGCGGCTTTTCGGAAAACCAGTTCGCCAGTCCGCCGGGCGAATACCGCACCGACGCGCTTTCGGCACCCGTCAGAAGTACGTTTTTTTCATATAACAGCTTATGACGCGGAAGAATTGCGTAATCCGCGTATTCCAGCGGGTCGGCGCTCTGATCGGCATAGCTCAGCACCTCGCCTTCCGTGCCGGAGAGCACGGCGACTACGTCCGATGCGTGTGCGGTCGTGCGCAGAACGAGGTATTCGGCGCTTTCACTTTGCGAAGTGAATTGAATGATCGGCGTTTCACCCGAATGGGAAACGAGCGTTAAATCCGTAATCGCCGCAGGTGCGCGCCATTCGCAAGAGTATTCGTGAGGCGCATTCGAATCGGTAAATAGCTCCGCACGCACGTATTCCGCGGGCGTTTCGGCAGTCGCAAGCAATACGGAATGCTTTTCAAGCGCTACGGAATCAATCAGAAGCGTCTTTACCGAAGCAGGCTTTGTGAAATCCGTACCGGAAACGCGATCGCGAACGCCTGAAAACAGCTGCGCGCAAAGCCGCGCCGGATAGCCGCTTCCGCCCTCACCGGAGGAGAGGCGATGCGTTTCGGACGGCTGGTCAAAGCCCATCCATACCGCGATTGCAAGATCAGGTGTATACGCAGCCGTCCAAACGTCGCGCGTGGAACCGTCGGAATCGGACGCTGTACCGGTTTTTGCGGCGACGGGAAGGCCTGCGCTCGAAAGCGCGCGGGCAGAGCCGTTGCTCGCTGCGGTTTTCAGCATATCGGTAATCATATACGCGGCCCAATCTGTCGCCGCGCGATGCGCGTTCGGCTGCGCGAGATAGACCATGCGCCCTTCGGAATCGCGAATCGATCGAATCAGATGCGGTGCAATCAGAACGCCTCCGTTCGCCAGCGCTGCGTACGCGCCGCAAAGCTGAACGGGCGACACGCCGTAGGTCATCGAGCCGAGCGCCAGCGCATAATCACAGTCGGCTGCATCCAGATTGAGCCCAAATGCGCACGCATACGACCGAACGCGCTCCATGCCGATCAAATCGGCGAGATCAACCGTCGCTATATTCAGAGAACGCGAAAGCGCTTCGCGCAGCGTCACCAGCCCGTAGCTGTTCCCGCCGGCATTTCCTGGCGCGTAATCGCCGAATGAACGCGGCGTGTCGTCGATGAAGCTGCTCGGCGCGAAGCCGCATTGATCGATTGCCGCTATATAGGTTGAAACCGGTTTGATTGTCGAGCCCGGCGAGCGGAGAATGCCGCTTGCGCGGTTCAAGCCACGCTGAACGTCATAGCTTCGCCCGCCGATCATCGCACGGATTTCGCCGCTCGCCGGATCAATCGCGACGAATGCGGATTCCACCGGCGTTCCGTCCGAAGCGTCTATCGGGAAATTCGTTTCGTCCGCGTACAGGCGATTCGCAAAATCCTGAATCGGAGAATCCAAGGCTGTCTGAATCGTATAGCCGCCGGAGCGCGCTTCGTCCACGGAAATCGAGAGGACTTTCGCCGCTTCGTCCAGCACTGCGTCCATATACCAGCCGTATGCGCGCGATTCATCGCTTTCGCGATTCAGCGCAAGCGGCTCCTTTTTCGCCGTTTCCGCTTCGTCCGCCGTCAGCATTCCGCATTCAACCATTTCGCCGAGAATATGATTGCGCCGCGAAACGGATTTTTCCGGATTCAGATGCGGCGCGTAGATCGACGGCGCTTTGATGATTCCCGCCAGAAGCGCACACTCCGCAGTCGTAAGCTCATTCAGATTTTTGCCGAAATACGCCTTCGCCGCCGCACTCACGCCGTATGCGCCGGAGCCGAAATAGACGGTGTTCAAATAGCATTCGAGGATTTGCGATTTGCTCAGCTTTCTTTCAAGCCGGAGCGCCAGAAAAGCCTCCTGCGCCTTGCGGGAGAGCGTTTTTTCACTTTTCAAATGCGTCAGTTTGATCAGTTGCTGCGTAATCGTGGAAGCCCCCTGCGAAAACGAGCGCGTGCGCAAATCGTTGAGCGCGGCGGCGGCGATGCGTCGAACGCTGATTCCATGATGCTGATAAAAGCGCTGATCCTCGGCGGCGATAAACGCGTTTTGCAGCGTTTCGGGAATTTCGTCGATCGGCGTCCAGACGCTGGTTCGAACGCCGGACAGCGCGCCGACCGCGTTTCCATCTGAATCGATTACGATCGAAGCCTGAGGAGACGCGTAAATCTTATTCAAATCCAGTTTTTGCCAATGCGGAATGTCGAGCCGCCAGATCAGCGCGCCGACAAGTGCGACGCCGACTGCAATCAGCACGATTCCGATTTTCCTGCGCATCTGAAGCTTCACCGCCCTTTCGATTGCAAGCTATTCTTTCCCAAATTCGCCCGAATTAGACGCTGCTGGCAAAAGTTGTTCGTGGACAAAAGGCGGACGAATTGTTACAATACAAACGAATTCAACCGGAAGGATGGGCAATATGAAGCGCTGGTATAAAATTCTGATGGCGGTATCGATTGCGCTGGCCACATCGGGCATTGCGCTTACGCTGACGGCGGACGCGGCGCGCATGAACCGCGAAACGATCGCGCGGGCGCTGATTTCCGCTTCTGTCATCGCGATGATCGTCTGCGCGCTTGCGCGGCCCGCGGCGCGCGCGGAAACGGCAGGGAATGCGTTTAAGAAGATCGATTCGGCGAATCATGCGTGTACGTTTCAAAACGTCGCCGCAAACGACGAGGCGCGCGAAAGCCTGCTTCAGCTGAGCCAGTACCTCAAAAGTCCTGAAAAATATGCCCGAATGGGCGCGAGAATGCCGAAAGGCGTTCTGCTCTACGGTCCGCCCGGCACGGGCAAAACGCTGCTCGCGCGCGCATTGGCGGGCGAAGCGGGCGTGCCGTTTTTTGCGCTGAGCGGATCGGATTTTGTTGAAAAGTATGTCGGCGTAGGTGCGATGCGGGTTCGCGAGCTGTTCAAATGCGCGCGAAAGGCGGGCAAATGCGTGATTTTCATCGATGAAATCGACGCGATGGGCAAAGCGCGCGGGGACAATTCCTCCGACGAACGCGATCAAACGCTGAACGCGCTGCTGAGCGAAATGTCCGGCTTTCGGGCGGACGAGGGTATTCTCGTCGTCGCGGCGACGAATCGAATTGAAATGCTCGATCCCGCGCTGACGCGTCCGGGGCGCTTCGATCGAAAGATCGAGGTGGGTTTGCCCGGAAAGAGGGAGCGATTGAGCATCCTTTCGCTGCACGGGCGCGGGAAACCGCTGGACGCGGACGTCGATCTCGATCAGATTGCGGCGGAAACGGCGTATTTCTCTGGAGCGTCGCTCGAAAATCTGTTCAATGAAGCGGCGATTCTCGCTGTTGAGCGCGGCAAAGCGGCGATCGGAATGAGCGAGCTGCGCGCGGCGGTGATCGGCGCGACGGTCGGAAAATCGCGCGAAAGCCGCGCAAACGAGCGCGAGAAAAGGGTTATCGCAGTGCACGAAGCCGGTCATGCAATCGCGGTAAGCCTTCTGCTCGGTGAAAACGCCCTTCGCCGAGTGAGCATTCTCCCAGCCGGTCACGGTGCGGCGGGCTACAACCTGACGCTGCCGGAGGAGCGCGTAATTTACGGCAGAAGCGATCTTGAAAAGCAAATGTGCACGCTGCTTTCAGGGCGCGCCGCGGAGGAAATCGTATTCGGGGAAGAAAAGATCACTACCGGCGCGGAAAATGATCTTGCGCGCGCCGCGGAAATTGCAGCAGCGATGGTCACGCAGTTTGCGCTCGGCGGCGAACCGGCGGTATCCGTTCAGACGCTCGCCCGCAAATGCGGAAGCAGTGCGAATACGGATAGCAAATGCCGCGAAATCCTGAACGCGGCGTATGCGCGCGCGAAGAATCTTTTGAGCGCGAATATAGAATCGCTGAGCGCGCTCGCGGAAGCGCTGATTGCGCGGGAAACGCTTTCCGGCGAGGAGGTTCGTGTAATTTTATCGGAAAGCGGCGCACGTTTGTCGAACGAAACCGCGCATTCGGCAAAAGAAGCCTGAATTCGCTCAAGGAGTCGACAGAAGAAATATGGAATCATTCGCCCTGATCAACAGGAGGATGATTCCATGCTTTTATATGAAAAGAAAAAAGGAACCCTGACCGTGCGGCTCGCGGGCGAACTCGATCACAGCGTCGCCGCAGCGGTTCGCGGCGAGGTGGACGCGCTCTTGATGGATCCGCGCGTGCGCAGGCTGGTGTTTGATCTGGAAGCGCTCGAATTCATGGACAGCTCGGGCATTGGGCTGATCATCGGGCGCTATAAGCTGATGGCGCGTCGCGGCGGCAGCGTCGCGGTGATCTGTCCGGACGGGAAGATTGATCGAATCTTTCAAATGGCGGGTCTATATCAAATCATCGAACGGCTGGCGTGACGGGAGGACGCGAAAAATGAGCATCAAAAACGAAATGCGGCTGGATTTTCCGGCGCTTGGGGAAAATGAGGCGTTTGCGCGCATGGCGATCAGCGCGTTCCTGCTTCCGCTGAATCCGACGATCGAGGAACTGGCGGACGTCAAGACCGCCGTTTCAGAGGCAGTTACCAACGCGATTGTTCACGGCTACGCAGGCGGGCGCGGCACGGTACGAATGCACGCGTATTACACCGACGAAACCGTGCTAACGGTCGACATCATCGATCGCGGATGCGGAATTGCCGATATTGAACACGCGCGCGAGCCGTTTTACACAACCGCGCCCGGCGACGAGCGCTCCGGAATGGGCTTTACGGTCATGGAAAGCTTTATGGATTCGGTCGAGGTCGCGTCCGAGCTCGGCAAGGGCACGACGGTTCGCCTGATCAAGCGAATGGACGCGCGCGCAGAACCCGTCGCGCGCCACGCTTGAATGCCGAGCTGCACCAAAGTACGCGCGAAAAGCTCGAACGCGCCCGCGCGGGCGATCAGACGGCCCGCGAAGCGCTGGTGAACGAGAATATCGCGCTGGTTCGGTATCTCGTCAAGCGCTTTTCCGGTAGGAACGCGGATCCAGAGGATCTGTTTCAGTACGGCTGCATGGGACTGCTCAAGGCGATCGACCGGTTTGATTCGAGCTATTCCGTGCAGTTTTCAACCTATGCCGTTCCCGTAATTCTGGGCGAAATCCGGCGATTTCTGCGTGACGACGGACCGATTCACATTTCGCGCACCATTCACGACAACGCCCGCCGGGTGGAGCGCTTCTGCGAGACCTTTCGCGCCGAGCATTTTCGGGAGCCGGATGTGGCCGAAACCGCCGAGGCGCTGGGCATCGGCCGCGAGGACGTGGTGATGGCGCTGAACGCACGCCAGCGGGTACGCTCTCTGAGCGAACCCATCGGCGGCGACGGCGAGCTGAGGCTGATGGACACGCTGGGCAGCGAGCCTATGCGCGACGTGGATTCCCGCCTGACGCTGGCCAAGCTGCTGCGCGATCTGTCAGACGACGAGCGAAAGCTGATTCTTAGAAGGTACTTCCAGTCCCACACTCAGACGGAAATCGCCCGGGACATGGGCGTTTCCCAGGTGCAGGTCTCCCGCATGGAGAGCCGGATTCTCCAGAAAATGCGCAAGGCCGCGGGAGAGACATGACGCGAAGGCCCGGTTGGGAGCAATCCCGGCCGGGCCTTCGCGTTGCAAAAAAGAATCTCTCGTGTTATGCTGAGAGAAAAGTTACCTTTCGACGACCTTCGGGGTGTTCATGGCGAAGGGAGGAACGCGGGATGAACGAAAACACATGGGACGGGCGCGGCTGGACAGCGCTGGCCATGGAGCGCTATCTGACGATGGTTTACCGGCTGGCCCACGCGCGGACGGGCAGCGTCCAGGACGCGGAGGACGTCGCGCAGGACGTAATGCTGCGCCTTTCGCGCCACGAGCGCTCCATCCGGAGCGAGGAGCACCTGAAGGCGTGGCTGATTCGCGCCACGGTGAACCGTGCGAACAGCCTGTTTCGCAGCGCGTGGCGGCGAAAGACGCTTCCGCTGGAG
>OLPR01001976.1_pt1 | contig 15917 bp, 14 predicted proteins | sample 1672761 | NCBI WGS metagenome assembly OLPR01 (sample SAMEA3136721, study PRJEB25190) | human gut metagenome | biome: human gut; feature: human-associated habitat; material: faeces | place: Austria | collected 2013 | reverse complement strand
GAAGATGTCTTGAAAGTAATCGTCGCCGAAAATCACGAGGAGGTCAGCCGTCTTGCCGCTGACATTCTGGAGGAAACAGTCCGCGCGAACCCCTGCTGCACGCTCGGTCTCGCCACCGGCTCAAGCCCGGTCGGCATGTACCGGGAGCTTTCGCGGCGCTGCCGCGAGGAGGGTCTGGATTTCTCCCGCGTTCACAGCGTGAATCTCGACGAGTATGTCGGTCTCGCCCCCACCCATGAGCAGAGCTACCGTTATTTCATGGACAGCAATCTTTTTGACCACATCAACATCGACAAAGCCAACACCTATGTCGCCAAGGGCACCGGCGACGCGGAGGAGAATCTCCGTGAATTCAACGCCGTGCTCGACCGTACCGACATTGACGTGCAGGTGCTCGGCGTCGGCCCGGACGGTCATCTCGGCTTCAACGAGCCGGGCGACGTGTTCTACATGGGCACGCATGTGGTCGACCTCACCGATTCCACGATCGATGCAAACAAGCGCTTCTTCGCACATCGCGAGGACGTTCCGAAGCAGGCGATCACGCTGGGCATGGGCGGCATCATGCGCGCGAAGAAGGTCGTTCTGCTCGCGTTTGGCGAGAACAAGGCGGACGCGGTGCGCGCGATGATCAAGGGCGATATCGATCCGAAATGCCAGGCGTCGATCCTGAAGGTGCATACCGACGTGGTCGTGCTGCTGGACAAGGCGGCGGCGAGCAAGCTGTAAGAATAGGAGGTTCCTCCCATGAAGGCGATTCTGGGCGGAAAAATCGTCACCCCGTCGGCAGTCGTCGACGGGATGGCGGCGCTTTTTGAAGACCGCATCGCGGCGTTGGCTCCTGAAAGCGAGGTCCCGACGAATGCGGAGATCATTTGGGCAAACGGCAATTACGTGCTGCCCGGGCTGGTGGATATGCACATTCATGGCTATCTCGGCGCGGATGCCTCCGACGGCGCGTTTGAAGGGCTGAAAACCATGGCGGAGGGCGTTGCGAAAAACGGCGTGACCGCGTTTCTGCCCACGACCATGACCGTTTCCTATCCCGAATTACGCGCGGCGTTTGAGCAGATTCGCCTTTGCAGGCGCGAAAGTGAAAAGGATACGTGGCGCGGCGCTCAGGTAATGGGTGCGAATGCGGAGGGTCCATTTATCAACGCGTCCAAAAAGGGCGCGCAGGCGGCGGAACACGTGAAAAAGGGTGATCCCGCGTTTCTGAAGGAATTTGCGGATGTGATTCGCGTATTCACCATCGCGCCCGAGGTCGAGGGTAATCTCGATTGCATTCGCGAAATCGCGCGGGATACGGATTTGCTGATCTCAATGGGGCATACTGCGGCGAATTTCGATCAGGCGTGCGCGGGCGTTGAAGCGGGTGTGCGGCACGTGACGCATCTGTTCAACGCGCAGACGGGTCTCAATCATCGCGATCCGGGCGTTGCCGGTGCGGGACTGATCGACCCGCGCGTAAGCTGTGAATTGATTGCTGATACGTTTCATATTCATCCGGCGCTGTTTTCGCTCGTCGCGCGCATGAAGGGCGACAAAATGGTCCTGATTACCGATTGTACCCGCGCGGGCGGACTCGCGGACGGCGAATACACGCTCGGCGGGCAGCCGATCTTCGTTCGCGGCATCGAATGCCGACTCGCAGACGGCACGATTGCCGGAAGCGTTCTGAAAATGAACGAAGCGATTCGCAATATGCGCGCGCATACTTCGCTTTCGCTGAACGAAATTGTGAATATGGCGAGTCTGAATCCGGCGAAGCGTATCGGCATCGCCGATCGAAAGGGTTCGATCGAGCCGGGCAAGGACGCGGATTTCGCATTCGCGGATGAAAATATGAATATTACGCGCACCATTCTGCGCGGCAGAACGATTTTTCAGGCGTAAAGCGGCGCGCACCTTACAGGGCGCGGGCGAATATGCTTTGAAGACGGGGTTGAATCTCCAAACGAAATAGGCGGGAGAGTTTGATATGTGCAGGGAAATTGCAGCGCGGTTTGCCGTAAACGGGCGGGTCGCTTACTGTGAACGTTATGGAAACGGGCACATCAACGAGACGTATCTGGTTGAAACCGATGGCGGCGCGCGCTATATTCTTCAGAAAATCAATGATACCGTGTTTCAAAATGTGCCGGCACTGATGGAGAATGTCTCCGCGGTTACGCGCTATCTGCGCGCACGCACAGATGATCCGCGGCGCGCGATGCATTTGGTGCAAACGACGGAGGGCGCGGATTATCTGCGCGATGAAGCTGGCGGCTGGTGGCGAATGTACGATTTTATCGAGAATTCCATTTGCCTTCAGGCGGCGGAAACGGACGAGGATTTCTATCAGTCCGCGGTCGCGTTCGGCGAATTCCAGCGCGAGCTTTCCGAATTCCCGGCGCATACGCTGCATGAAACGATCGCAAAATTCCACGATACGCGCAATCGCTATGTCCAGTTCCGCGAAGCGCTGAATGCCGATCCGCTCGGCCGCGCTGCTTCCGTTCAAACGGAGATTGAATTTGCGCTCGCGCGGGAAAAGAATGCGGGCGAGCTGATGCGTTTGCTCGAAGCGGGCGAGCTTCCACTGCGCGTAACGCACAACGATACGAAGCTCAACAACGTGCTGCTCGACTGCGAAACGCGCAAACCGCTGTGCGTGATCGATCTGGACACGGTAATGCCGGGCCTTGCCGCGTTCGATTTCGGCGATTCGATTCGCTTTGGCGCATCCACCGCCGCGGAGGACGAGACGGATCTTGGCAAGGTGGAAATGTCGCTTGAATTGTTCGGAACCTATGCGCGCGGTTTCCTTGAGGCGTGCGGAAGCGCGCTTTCGCCGCTGGAAAAGGCGACGCTGCCGCTGGGCGCAAAGCTGATGACGCTGGAATGCGGCGTGCGATTCCTGACGGATTACCTGTCGGGCGATACCTATTTCCGGATTCATCGACCAAATCATAACATCGATCGCTGCCGCACGCAGTTCAAGCTCGTTTCGGATATGGAAAAGAAGCAGAATGAAATGCGCGCGATCATTGAAAAGCTGAGCAAATGAATGCGTCCCGACTGAAATTCAGTCGGGACATCTTTTTGAAAATCAGTTCTGCTCCTGCGCGCGCATCACGTAGCGTCGCTCCAGTTCGCCGATCAGCGATTCCGCCGGCAGTTCGCCGCTCAGATAGCGATTGATGACGTCCCCGAGCGAGGCGGCGTTTGAAATGTCGATCGAATCGAGACTGTAAACGTAGATGTGTTCAGCGACGGCGCGATACTGCGCGATGCTGCTTTCGCTCGCAATCCAGCTGCCTTCGAACATTTCAAGGATCGATTGCTTCGATGCGAGACTTTCCTCCAGCGGCTGGCGATCGACCTCGTTTTCACACGCGTCGAGCAGGCGCTGCGCTTCCGCGACGATTTCCTTCTGCGATTCGAGCGTTCGATCGTAATTGTCGGGACGCAGCGGCGCGTTCTCATCGGGCATCAGCTCGACGCGCGCGAGCGGATCGAGGTTTTCAGCGCAGTAATCGACGAACGCCTTTGCCGCTTCGATATTTTTCGAATACGGGTTGATCGCGACGACGTTCAGCGTGGTCGCCATGTAGCTCTGCGCGCCTTCGGATACCTTCAGCGCCAGCGGGGTCATTTCTTCGTCTACGGTTCTTGCGGAGGGCGAGAGATCGCTGATCATCAGCGTCTGATTTGCCGAGGCGAGCTGCGGCTTGAATACCTCGCGGAAATCGATCGCGGAGAATCGATCGAGCAGATGGCGGAAAATCTCCGTGTTATAGCCGGTCGGCTCGCTCTGATCGCGGCGATAGTATTCATAATCGTTGAGCATTCTGCGGAAGAGAATATAGCGCGCATCATCGTTGATCAGCTCCGGATCGAACAGCGAAACGAATCGATGATCCTTCAGAATTTCGGGCCAGCGCTCAATCAGATCGAACATCTCGTCCCATGTCGTCGGCGCATTGCCGAGATTCATCTCGTTCCAGACCGCCATATCAATGCCCAGCATCGGCTGCGTCGTTTGGCTGATCGGCAGCGCGACGACGCTTCCATTGGAGGTTACGCTTTTCACGACGTCCGGATACATTTTTGAAATGACGCTCTGAACGGCTTCGCTCTCCAGCGGCAAAAGATAGCCGCGCTCGCGCAGATCGATGAATGCTGGATCGGTCATGGTGTGCATGAACAGCACGTCCGGCGTGGAGGACTTCGTCAGCACTGTATCGATCAGGCTGACGTCTGAATCCGCATCCACGATCGAGATCGACGGGTTCGCGCGCATGAAATCCTCTATCAGTGAATTGTTAAGACCGCCGTAAACGGAGAGCTTCACGATGTTGTCCTTCGCGTTCAGGTCGATCGTGCGCAGCTCCCACGCTTCGGTCGTCCATGCGCCAATCTGATTGCCGGACAGCAGGAACAGCCCCTGAATGTCTTGGAACGGGAAGAGCGCGACGAGCGTCGTTTTTCCCGTCGCGTCCATTTCGAATATCTGACCATTCAGATTGTAATATAGCTTGGCGTTCGGAATGTCGTAGGCAAAATTCGCAGGCCGCCCCTCTTTTCCGGAGATCGTTTGCAGAACGGTGCGCTGATCCGTCGTGGTATCGAGCATACAGATCTGAACGTCGTTTGAATCGGCGGTCAGCGCGGAATACAGAATTGTGCTGCCCTGCGCGGCGATCAGCTTTGCGCCGCCGGCAAGTGGGATGCGCTGCGGCGTGGGATTGCCCAATTCATATCGGAGCGCGAAATGCTCAATATCGGCTTCGTCTGCGAAAAATGCGCCGGATTCTACCTGAGAAAGAGGCACTTCAAACACCAGATAGAGGTTGTTGCCGGAGAGCGCTGCGCCAATAAAGCCCATCATGCTTTCGATGCTCGAGCCCTCCTGTTTCACGATGGCGGGGGAAACATCCAGCTCGGCGACAAGCTCCGTTGTATTGTCTTCAAAATTCAGACGATGCATCTCGCCGCGCCCGAATTTGATGACACCGGCACTGTAATCCGAATCCAGATTCATCTCGATGCCATAGAAGCTTTGTTCATCGCTGACCACGCAGAGCGCGGAGCGATAAATGTTTCTCCCGCTTTTATTGGATTCGAAATTTGTGAGCGCATGGATATCGCCGAGAAGCGTTTCTCCGCGGTATAGGCAATAATGAGAGCCGATCGTATCATAAAGTACATACTGATCGCCGATAACGGCGACAGCGTGGAGGGAATGCTCGACAGCATAGGAACCAAAGAAAAAACCTTCAGCTGTGCACGTTGAAAACATGAAAAGAACCAAGACCATCACCAATACGAGAATGCGTTTCATAATTCACCTCCGCTATTCTAAAAAGTTCTAAACAAAGAGAGTCCCAGAGAAGGACTGAGAATCCTTCTCTGGGAAGAACCGATGATTAGTTGCCGCTGGCAGTAGTGCTAATCCAGCCGCGGTAGGAACCGTTAATTGAACTGGGCATATTCGTACTGAGAACAGTACGATAGTACAAGGTGTTGTTGATGCCGAACGTTTCATTACTTACAACTCTGAAGTAAGTATTTACGTCAGGAAAGAAGTGTTCGCCAGCCGCGGCAAGAGGGAAGAGAATTCGGCGCGTCCACAACGGTTGAGGTAACCACCATTCGAGAAGGAGTAGTATACGTCGTTCCGAATGTAAACGCTGTTCCTCTCTGTGTCGCTGAGGGCGTACAGGCAGAACTCCAGACAAGCATGAATGTTGCTGAAGTTGGCTCCGGCTTGCGTCTCGTTGAAGACATATCCACTTACGGAGCCATTTTGGATGGTCTCGCCATACAGCTGTTTCGCAGCTGAGGCGGTGGAGAACAAGGGCAGTACCAGTGCGCATACCAGAACCAGAAGGAAGAGCTTTTTCATGAAAGAGACACTCCTTTCGATCGTTCGTATTGCAAAAACACATGGCGGCCCTGCTTGCCTGAGTGAAACGTTCCGTATACGGTGATTACAGAATACACCGTAAATGCAAATTTGTCAATGAAAAATTGAACGAAAATTCATAGAAATTAGGATATTTAACATTCAAAACTTAAAATACAATGCCAATAGGCTTGAATAATACGAAATGCACGCTGGAAGACGTCGCGCTCGCTGAAGATTTGTTACAAAAATAAGAGAGCCATTTTGCAATGACTCTCTTTGAGAATTCCGCTTATTCGCTTACGGACACATCGCCCAAGAAGACTGTATTCAGAACCGTGAAGCTCTGCGTCGAGGGGAGGGCAATATAATCGAGCTTTGTTTCGCCGTTTACGGTATACTGGAGCACCAGACCCAGCGTGTAAATGTCATCCGGCAGCGCGGCGGCGTTCAGAACGACTTCGAAATCTGAGCCCGAAGCGTTTGCACACTGTGCGTCCGCGTGATCCGCGCCCGAAATGCCGGCGGTGTTCGTCGCTTTGAACATCGCGCGCGCGGAAACGGAATCGCGATTGATGATCAGGTAGGTCTGAACCGTGCTGCCGTCGAAGGACGGATCGTCGATGTATCCGTAACCGCGCAGCACCATCGCGCGATTGCCGTTCGCCTCGGAGCGATAGCAATAGGTGATTCCGACCTTCGCGGCGGTCGTGGTCGATTCCGTCGGGATTACGCCGAGCACCTTCGGATCGGCGTTCATTTCAGAAAATGCGGAATCGGGAATCAGCGTCGGTTCCGGCGTGGAAACGGGAGACGGCGTGGGGGTGGGCGACGGGGTCGGCGTGGGCGCTTCCGTCGGTTCCGGCGTCGCCGTTTCATCCGCAGCCGGCGAATCCGCGGGAATCACCGTTCCGGAAAGCGCGGGCAGCTCCGTCGGCGCGGGCGTTTCCGCAACGTACGGGCGCAGCGATGCTTCGGGACTCAGTTTGTCCGAATAATCCAGCCCGATGAAGAACGTCGCGAGCAGAACCACGATCAATACGATAAACAGACCGATGAAACAGCGCAATACCGCCATTCCCTTCGCCTGGCGTTTATAACCCTTTTGCATGGCGATTCCTCCGAATCCTATGGTATACTCGTATGATACCGAACCGCGCGGAGAATGTCAATCATTTTTGAAAAATAGAGAAATGATGTTACAAATCGATCTCATTTTGCAGATGTTGCAAACGCCGCGCGATTGGTTTATAATATCGTTGGAGGGGATTGGCATGACGGTGCTGAATGCGATTGCGGAGGAAACCGACCGCGGGCGAATGCTGAAAAGCTTTGTTCGCGGAAAAATGGGCGTGTCGTACGCGCAGTATTCCGCCGCGAAGCGCGAAAGCGGCATTTGCGTTAATGGAAAAGCCGAGCACGCCAATTTTCCGCTGAATCCGGGCGACTGCGTGCAGGTAAACCTTCCTGAAAACGGGCGCGAAGGCGCGCTGCCCGAGTTCGAACCGGTTGCCGTTCCCTATGAGGACGACGATATTCTGATCATTGAAAAGCCTGCGCCGCTCGCGTGCCAATGCTCGCCGAAGCAGCCGGGCGGAACGCTGGAAAACCGCCTTGCCGGACGCTATGGAAGCGGATTTGTGTTCAGACCTCTGAACCGGCTCGATCGCGGAACGAGCGGTCTGATGGCGGCAGCGAAGCATGCGCACGCGTATCAGCGCCTGCAAAAGCAGCTGCACACGGACGCGTTCGTGCGCGAATATCTTGCGGTGGTCGAGGGCGAATGGTCGGGCGAGGGCACGATCGATTTGCCGATTGCAAAGGAAAATGATGCGACGGTGCGGAGAATCATTGATTTTGAATCCGGAAAGCGCGCCGTGACGCACTATCGCGTGATTGAATCGGGAAACGGCCGCGCACTGGTGCGGCTCAGGCTCGAAACGGGGCGCACGCATCAGATCCGCGTGCATTTATCGCAGACCGGACACCCGATTGCGGGCGATTTTCTGTATGGAACGGAGATCAGCGCGCTGCCCGGGCGATTCGCGCTGCATTCGGCGCATATCGAATTGAATCACCCGATGACCGGCGCGCGAATCCGGCTCGATTCGCCGCTTCCGGAGGAATTGAAAAAACTGCTATGACGAATACGGAAGCCGAAATGAAGAAAATCGCAGCGGCGCTTTCCGGCGTTCGCGTGCCTGCAGAGCCGGGAGAATACGATATTCACGCGGCAATTGCGCGCGCGCTTTTGGCGGCAAGCATTGATTGCGCGCACGAATGCCCGATCGCGCCGCGCTGCCGGATTGATTTTCTCGCCGGCAATATCGGTATTGAAGTAAAAAAAGGCCGCCCGACGGTCGACGCGCTGAAAAAGCAGCTCGCGCGGTATCTGGCGAGCGATCGAATCGATGGGCTGCTGGTCGTGATGCAGAGGGGCGTCGCGCTGCCGGACAGAATTGCGGGAAAGCCCGTTCAGATTCTGTCGCTGAATCGACAATGGGGGGTGGCGCTGCCATGAGCGAATATCCGGATTATCTGCGCGACGCGCATCCCGGGCGGCATACCTATGGCACGCTTTCCTATAACCGGCGCAGCAAATGCTGGACGATCAGGGGCGAACCATGCGTGACCGAGCTCGCGAAGCGGCTGTTTCCCGGCTGCGATGGGCGCGGGCGCGGCGTGGCGCGATTCACGGCGCATCGGCGCATCATCGGCGATTTGAACTGGTTGATGCTCAGGTATCCGCTGGAAATCAGGCAAAGCGATCGAAAGCGCTGGGAGGAATCGCTCGACGAGGCGCGTGAATACGCATTTCGCCGCGAACAGGCGCTGAGCGCCCCTGAAACCGCGCAGCCGCCGGAAGGCAGCTTTTCGGGAACACTCCTTCCGTTTCAGCAGGAGGGACTTGGATTCATGCTCGCATCCCGCCGGTGTCTGCTCGCGGATGAAATGGGATTGGGCAAAACGGTGCAGGCGCTTTCATTTCTGGCGACGACTGCGGCATATCCGGCGATTCTCGTCGTGCCGCCGCATCTGATTCGCAACTGGCAGCGTGAAATCGAGCGCTTTTTGAATCCGGACGGCAGATTGCGCGTACACGTGATCAAAGGGCTTACATCGCAGCCGCTTCCGGAGGCGGACATTTACCTGATTCATTATCTGCTGCTGCGCGGCTGGAAGGACGTTTTGCCCGAAGCGGGCTTCAAAACCGCGATTTTCGATGAAATTCAGGAGCTCCGGCGCAATGGGACGGGCAAGTATTCCGCGGCGAGTCTGCTTTCGGAATCGTGCGAGAATGTGATCGGGCTTTCGGGAACGCCGATTTACAATCAGGGCGGCGAAATCTGGAATGTCGTGAACATCCTCGATTTCCATTTCCTCGGCGATTGGGAGAGCTTTTCGCGCGAATGGTGCTATGGTTACAATCGCGCGATGGTCGCGAAGCCTGAACTGCTTGGCGAACACCTCCGGCGCGAAGGGCTGATGCTCCGCAGGCTGAAATCGGATGTGCTGGGCGAGCTTGCGCCGAAGCGGCGGCTCGTTCAGGAGATCGATTGGGACGATCAGGTGTATCGCGAACTGATGAAGCCGGTCGCCGATCAGCTGAAAATCCTGCGCGCGACCGACGATCCGTCGAAGCGCGCGATCATCGAGGACGCAATCTGCCAGCAGCAGCGGCAGGCGACGGGCGTGGCGAAAGCGCCGTTCGTGGCGGCGTTCGTGCGCGCGCTGCTGGACGGCGGCGAAAAGGTGCTCCTGATGGCGCATCACCATGCGGTGATGGATATATTTAGGAAGGAACTGAAAACGTATCATCCGGGATTCATCACCGGAAGGGAAACTGACGCCCAAAAGGACGCCGCGTCCGCCGCGTTTATGAGCGGGAAAACGGATTTGCTTTGTATTTCGCTGCGGTCGGCGAGCGGGTTGAATCTTCAGCGCGCGACGTGCGTGGTGTTCGGCGAGCTCGACTGGTCGCCTGCGGTGCATTCGCAGGCGGAGGATCGCGCGCATCGAATCGGGCAGAAGGATTCGCTTTTGTGCTATTATCTGGTATCGCCGCGCGGCTCCGATCGGGATATGCAGGACGCGCTGGGATTGAAGGTCAGCCAGTTCGTTTCGCTGATGGGCGACGCGCAGCCGGACGGCGACGAGGCGTTTCTCCGTCAGAGCGAGGCACGAGATCGGATTCGCCGACTGGTGGAGCGGCTGAATGACGAAGAATAGCGTTTCACATTGATCATTTACGGGTATATAAAACAGGGAGGGATTGGCAATGACGAAAATCAACGCGGTGAACTGCACGCTTACGCCCGAGGAGGAGCGCGCATATATCGCCTGGGCGACGGAGAAATACGGCATGGAGCCGGTTTCGATGGATATTGAATTCGACGGCGAATACGCAAACATTCACACGCATCTCGGCAAGCGACCGTTCGAACGGATTCGCCGGATTACCGGTTATCTCGTCGGTACGCTCGATCGATTCAACGACGCGAAAGCCGCCGAAGAGCGCGATCGAGTAAAGCATGGAGTGTGATGAATATGAATGCAGACAATGCGCTGACGAAGGCGCAGTTCGAGCTTCTTTCTGCGTTTGAACGCGCGGAACGACTGAATCTGGAACCGCCGAAGGGCGATGCGCGCGAGCTTACGGCGCTCGGTTATTTGGAAAACGGCGCGATTACGGAAGCGGGCGGGCGCGCGCTGGAGCCGTATCGCGTGCGCCGCGCGGTATTCATTGCTGCGGGATTCGGCAGCCGCATGGTTCCGATTACGCTGAATACGCCGAAGCCGCTGGTGCGCGTGCACGGAAAGCGAATCATCGATACGCTTCTGGACGCGGTGGTTGAAGCGGAGATTCCGGAGATCGTGATCGTGCGCGGGTATTTGGGAGAGCAGTTCGATCAGCTGGTGAAGAAGTATCCGAATATCCGCTTCGTTGAAAATCCGCTCTACAATGAAGCAAACAATATTTCCTCAGCATTGCGTGTGCGCGAACTGCTGCGCGGCGCATATGTGTTCGAGGCGGATCTCGTGCTGTCGAATCCCGCGCTTGTTCGGAAATATGAATTTGAAACCAATTTCCTGGGCATTCCCATGCGGCGTTCGGACGACTGGTGTTTTCAGGTGGAAGGCGGCACGATTCGCGCGCTCGACATCGGCGGCACGGACTGCCATCAGGAGGTCGGAATCTCCTATTGGTCGGATGCCGACGGTGCGAAGCTTGAGAGCGATCTGAAAGCGGCGTTTGAAATGCCCGGCGGCAGAGAGCTTTACTGGGAACAGGTTCCGCTGAAGGCGTATGCGGAGCATTATCGCGTGGCGGTTCGCCCGTGCAGCAAGGAAGACATTGTTGAAATTGATACGTTCAACGAGCTGAAGGCGTTTGATAAAACCTATGATGTATAAGAGAGAACCACCGGCAAGTTTGCCGGTGGTTCCTTTCATACCTTTTTCGCATGCTTGATTCTGGATTTGGGCGATTGATTTGCGCGGATTGCGCCGGTGAGTCCGCCGACTGCCGCGCCGATCAGGATTTCGCCGAGCATTCCAATCGCCGAAAACGCCCCGCCGCCGAGCAGCAGATACAGCGCGTATCCGAGGATCATATACGCCATCGCCAGCACCGCACCGGTCGCAAAGCCGCGCGTCCCGCCGCGCGGAATGGCAGCGCGAACGCCCAGACAGATAGCGATCAGCTTGATTGCCTGATTGAAAAAGCACAGCAATGAATCGGAAATGCGTGCAAAAACCGCCAGCGCAGCGATTGTGAGCATTCCGATCAGCGTGATCACAATGGAAAGAAGCAGTCCGCGGAACAGGGTAAGGAGAACCGCCGTGCGTTTGCCGGACATGAAAAACGCCCCCTCGTTGTCTTTTTTTCCATCGTATGGCGCAGAGGACGGGCGTATGCAAAAACTCCCTTCCCGAATTCGGGAAGGGAGGAGCGGTTTAGCCGCAAACTGTGCAATAACCGAGGCTGGTAGAGTTTTCATCGGTCGACGCGCCGGTGAAGTATCTCGTCACGTCCGAGAGATTTTTCGCAAAGCGCAGCGGATGCCCTTCGGGGATGTAGATCAGACCCGCGACAAACGTGGATTGGCAATTCGCAGTTGCTACCTGTTTGCTGCGATTGCAGATCGATACCGCGCGGTGCATATTGCAGTACGCCGTCGGCTGCGTGCCGTCGAGGAACCAGTCGACGTTTGTGGTGTGCCCGTTCGCATCGGCGCGGCACGCCTTTGTCGGCAGCATACCGGATACCGCGCAGACCTCATAGGGAACCAGACCGTAATCCGACGGGGAACCGGCAATGATATCGCGATCGGTCATGCAGTTCGTCAGCTCGTGCACCTTCCGCATGATTGCCGCCCACAGCGGCGCCGCAGCCGAACCGCCCGTCGCTTTCGAACTCAGCGGGCGATAGTTGTCCGAACCGATCCAGACCGCGGCGGAATAATAGCCGGACATTCCCGCGAAGGTTACGCCGATACTGTCGGTGTGCGTGCCGGTTTTGCCGCCGATCGTGATGCCGAATTTCGCGTTCGCGCCGGTGCCGACGCCGGAGGTTACGCAGCCCTTCAGCATATCCACCAGCATCCACGCCGTGGACGGCTTGAAGACCTGCCGCGTGTTCTGAACCTCGCGCACGTCGATATAGACGCTGCCGTCGGCATTCAGGATTTGCGTAAACGCATACGGCTCCTGATACGTGCCGGAATTCGCAATCGCGCCGAACGCCGCGGAAAGCTCGATGACCGAAGGATACGATGCGCCGAGCGCCAGTCCCGCGCCGGTTGCCAGAATGTGATCCGGCTCGATGCCGAGCATCAGAAGGTATTTAACCGAATTCTCAATGCCGACGTATTCGTACAGCGTGTGCGCCGCGGACGTATTGTGCGATTTGTTGATCGCATAGCGCAGCGATTCAACGCCGCTGTAATCGCCGCCGGATTCGAAGTTCTTCGGGTATCCGTCGCCGCCGCTCCAGCCGTCGATCGGAATCGGCAGATTCAGAACCGGCGTTGCGGGCGATTTGCCCAGATCGATCGCCGGACCGTAAACCGACAGCGGCTTGATCGACGAGCCGACCGGCATCTTCATCTGATATGCGCGGTTCAGCTGGAGCTTCTGAACCGGCGTGGCGCGTCCGCCGACGACTGCGACCAGCTCGCCCGTATGCCAGTTCATGACCGACGCGGCGCACTGCGGCTGAATGACCGTGAGGTATTCGCCGCCGCCGAGCGACGCCTGCGAGGACGTGTCGTTCGCATAGCGCATTTCGGGGTATTTCGACCAGTTGGTCACGATGTCCTGAACGCTGGACTGCACTTCGGCATTCAGCGAGGTGAATACCTTGTAGCCGCCGTTGCGCAGCTTCGTTTCCATGGAGCTGCGGTTTGAACGCGTGTCCTCGAGCCCTTCGACGCGCAGCATTTTCGTGACCACGTCGTAGATCGCGTATTCGACGTAATAGGCGTTATCGTACATCGCGTCCGTCGTCGCAGTGGACTTTTCGAGCACCTGCACGTCTTCAATCAGCGCAGCCTGATATTCGGCGTCCGTGATCAGGTTTTGCTCGTACATCGCCTTCAGGACCGCGTTCGTCCGGTCGTCGAGTCCCTTGCGCGTGATATTGCCCTGGTTGTAATAATAGCATCTTCTGGGATTATAGCGGTAGGGATTGCGGATCATGCCGGCGAGCATCGCGCATTCGCGCAGCGTCAGCTCGCTCAAATCCTTGCCGAAATAGTCCTGCGCGGCGATTTTTACGCCATAGCTGGAACCGCCCAGGTAAATGACGTTCATGTAAGCTTCGAGAATTTCCTGTTTGGACAGGTTTTTCTCCACCTCGACCGCCAGATACGCCTCCTGCACCTTGCGGCGATAGTTCTGATCGCTGTTCAGCATCGTGAGCTTGACCAGCTGGCAGGTAAGCGTAGAAGCGCCCTGAGTTTTGCCGCCGGTCAGGTTGTTCACCAGTGCGCCGATCTGGCGCTTGATGTCGATGCCGTGGTGTTCGAAGAAGCGTTTGTCTTCGATCGAAATGACTGCGTTGATCAGATTCGCGGGAATATCGCCGATTTCGACGTAAATGCGGTTCTGCGAACCCTTGAACTCAGTAATGAGATTTCCGGAGCTGTCGAATATGAACGAGGTCTGCGCCTGCGCGCCGATTTTGTCCAAATCCAGATCGGGCGTCGTGTCGATCCACGCCTTTGCCAAACCCACGACCAGTCCCGAACACGAAATGCCGATCAGCAATACGACGAAAAACAGCATTTTCGCCGTCATCAGCACGACTGAAAGCACAAAGCTCCGCTCGCGCTCGCGCGGCTTAAATACGACGTATTTTTTCTTCATGAATTCCTCCGTACCCCGTTGGTTTACGGGCAGTATCGGTGAAATCGATAGAATCCACCATATTCATTATAGCACAACACTGTGCCCCGCGCGCGTTTTTTTCGTAGCTTTTTTATGAACACACGCAGTCAGATCAGCTTTTTGCCCATTTCGATGCGAACTTCGCATTTTTCGGGATCGTCGTTGGAATAGGAATAGAGATCGAAGCCGATGATTTCAAAGCCGTTTCTGCGATAAAACGCAATGGCGTTTTCGTTGCAGGTCTGCGTTTCGAGCACGGCCATGCGCGCTTTTGCGCTTTCCGCTTCGCGCAGGATGGTTTTAATCAGCGCGGAACCGATCCCGCGGCTGCGGTTTTCGAAATCAAAAATGCAGATATTGCTGATTCGGTAGCGATTGTTCCAGCTTTCGATTGCGCCCTCGACATAGCCGACCAGCCGATCGCCTTCAAACACACCGTAGGCGACGGGATGATCCAGCCATTCGCCGAAGAATTCATCGTCGAACGATTTTTCCACGGGCGCTTCGAATGCGGTATATCGCATCTGAAAGCCGGACTCGCAAGGGAGAATGGCATAATATCCGTTCGTGCGATACCGCGCAGTGAATTTCCGCCCTGCATACACGGCGGGATCCAGCTTCCGAATTTCCATATCAAACACTTCCCTTCTATAAAAGAAAATCGCCGCCCGTTTGAGCGACGATTGTGTTGGGCAAATTACTTCGCCCAAACGGTGGTGTTCACGATGTCGATCAGCGACTGGCAGCCGTTGATGTTGTCCGTGCCGATCGTGAAGGTGTAGGTGCCCAGACCTTCTTCGGAGACGATGCCCTGAATGTAGGTAACGTTCACCTGCAGATCAACGCCCGCGCCGGAATAATCCATATCCATCGAATAGATCACGGAGAGCGCCGGCTTGCCGCCCACTTCGTCCATCGTCGCGGCGAGGATCGTCGGATTCGTGGCGACGATGCCCTGCTGCGCAAGCGAGGCGACTACGCCGTCCACAATGCTCTGCGCGGTGGCGGCGGGATCAGCGGCGGAGAGGTCGGAAGCATCTTCAGTCCAGACGACGTTCAGATTGCTGCTGAAGGCGTCTTCGAGATCATCCATCTGATACAGGGTGACGAACGGTGCGCCGCTGGTGATTTCATCGGCGATTTCGCCCGGCATTTCGGCGGGGAAGGTCAGCGTGAAATCGCCGAAATCGTAATCGATGGTTTCAACGGGCGCGGCGGTTTCCGCAAGACAGGGAACGGCGACCAAGCAGAGAGCGAGCAGGACAATCAGAATTTTGCGCATTTTGTGTACCTCCGATTTATTTATAATCCATGCCATTATAGCATCATGATAAAGAAATTGCAAGCATTCATAACAAAAGAGCCGCGATTTTTATCACGACTCTTTTTGAATAGCTTATTTGCTCAGCGGCTCCGCCTTGACCTTTGCGAGCTTTACGAAGCGGGGCAGACCGTTGACCTTCGTCAGCTGGGTTTCGCCCTGAATCAGCGGCAGCGCGTAATCGACGAACGCCTGCTTCAGGCAATCGTTCTCCGCGTCGATCCACTCCAGCGGAACCTTCTTTTCGGTGTTGGCAACGTCGGTCAGCTCGAAGAGCTTGATCTTGCAAACGTACTTGCCGTCCACATATTCGCG
>OLPR01001974.1_pt1 | contig 15931 bp, 17 predicted proteins | sample 1672761 | NCBI WGS metagenome assembly OLPR01 (sample SAMEA3136721, study PRJEB25190) | human gut metagenome | biome: human gut; feature: human-associated habitat; material: faeces | place: Austria | collected 2013 | reverse complement strand
ATCCTCATCTGCGTTATAAGGAGGAGACTATAGAGGAGGATGATTATATTATATATATTATATCTTGTTATTATTCTATGTCCTCAAAACAGGGACATCGGGAATTTCAACGTTTTCAGGAACCACCTTCCTTTTCAGCGATGTCCTTAAAACGAGGACATCGGAAATTTCAACGTTTTTATCGATGTCCTTAAAATGGGGACATCGGAGTTTTCAATGTTTTTAGAGATGTCCTTAAAACAGGGACATCACGATTCTCATACCTTTAGATCCAGTTTTCTTGTATCCACATACTGCTGCATTTCACTTTTCAAGGAATCAATTTCCCGTTTAATCTGATCCTGTGATGCTGATCCGTTGATAACCGCACGTGCCCTTTGAGCATAAAGCCGCTTGAGCTGGGAATCTCGTTTTGCAAGATACGGATGCAGAGATAGAACTTCCTGCTCTTTTTGTTGATCCTTTTTCTTTTTGGAACTCGGTTCCTGAATGTGCTTACTATCTACAGCTGGATCTATCACAGCATCGATATCTTCTGCAGATTCATAAAGACTGTTCATCAGACACGCGCTGATCCAATTCTTTTTATTGTTTATCTTACCCTTATATTTCCTCGTTTTTTTCAGTACAAAAAGGATGTGTTTATCCGTGAGCTGCTGGACAGTCTCTAAAATCGCCTCACGTTTTTTTACAGTTCCTGAAATCTTAACTTCTTCTGATTGTACCAGATCCTTTATTACAGAATATATCGTCTTGATGTCCGCCTTGTATTCTGGATATTTTGAAACCAGTTCGTCGATCTGCAGCTGTCTGGCCAGACTACGCTGAGAACTATCATTATCGCTGATCTTTCTTTTTGTCTCTGTTTTTTGTGATAGATGATCTTCTGCTTCTGTTGAGGTAAACTGCTGCTTGTCCGCCCGGTTTTGCTTTTGAACCGTCTTTTTTGCTTTCTTTACCTTTGCAGGAGGCTCTGAATTGTCTGATTCAGGATTTGAAACGATGACATAGATATTCCGGCCTTTCCATCCATCGTTTTCTTCACGTTCCACACGGATATAATCATATTCAATCAGCTGGTTAAGATATTTATAGTATCGCGTCTTACTGATAGATAGCTCGTTAAGAATTGTATCTCTCGCTGGAAATGCCGATTCACGATTACCGGCAAACGACTGAAAGTATGCGTAGATTGCTTTTGCCTCGATTGATAATCGATGATCACGCATCACGATACGCGGAGCAATTCCAAATCCGCCAGACATAATTCCTTCAAATTTTAAGATGTCACATATATTCTTTTCTTTCTGCATCTTGCTTCCTCCTGCAATAAAAAAGGAGATCTGCTTTTTTACAAATCTCCATTTTCTAAAACTATTCTGTTATATCCGATTCTTATTGGGAACTAAGTTCCCAATAAGAATTCCTGCTTTTTTAATGATGCACTCAGCGCACCATTAAAACTCCCGTCCCAGATCTTCCATAAACGACCGCTCATAGGCAGCCTGATTTTTCATGCTCTGTATATTTTTATACGCTATGTTTCGCAAAGAATTAAGTGCACGCGATATCACATATTTATTTCTGCAAAGAGCACTTGATTTAAGCATTATCTTTTTTAAAGGCTCGCCTCTCTGACGTACATTTTTTTGCATACGTGCATTACGTTCTATTTTACGACATTCTGACAAAATAGCATTTCCCATTCGATACCTCAGGTCATCTTTCTTTCCTTTTTTGAAATCAGATCCCTGTCTGCTATCACCATAGGCTGCTGCATACCGTTTCGATATGTTATCCAAAATTTTGTCCAAGTCTTTCAGATCTTCTTCAAAATATTTCTTTAAAATCATATCTGAAATATGATCGATTTTACTTCTATAAGAAGCCATTGCATTATTTCCATATTTCCACAGCCTCATATCGTCCGGAAGTGCCTGTATCAAATCAGAAAAAGCCTCTCCGATCTGCGGATCATATTTTCGGTGAAACGAATTATCCCTGCTTTGATAGATGATCCTGTCGCGCATGATTTCATTGATCTCTTTATTGGTATCTGCCAGATCCAGCACTTTATTTACGATCCGACTTTTTGCTGCCTCCATGGTACTTTCTTTCCATTTTCCGCGCTGGTAAAGATCCCCTTCCGCATTTACTCTGCAGCGACCATGTCCCGGTACCCATGACGGGTTTGGGTCCACCATGGCAATATGGATATGCGGATGGGCTGTATTGTAATGGACAGCTGCCGTCCATACAAATGCTTTCATATCCTCTTTTTCCTGAATCGTATTAACAGCGATCCTGGTATATTCACGAAGCAGATCTTCATGAATATGTCCATCGCTGTCCATGATGCCATTCTCTTTTAACCATTCGGGTTCAAATGAAAGGACGGTCTGATACAGGATTCCTCCCTGTTTACCAGATTGATTGAAAATCTTCTTGATCTGATCCTTCTCTGCAGATGATATATAGTCTTCATCATTGAAAAGTCCTGTAGATTTTTCAGGATTCCCCATATACTCCTGATAAGTCCCAAAGATATCGTAATCTCTGAGATCTGATCGTGAACCTATCGCTTCTGGCCGATCCATATAATCAACATATCCGGTATATGCCTTTCCTCCCGGCTGAATAAATTTTTGAACTAAAACGATTCCCGCCATTGTTGCCTCCTTTTTTAATGGGGAAACGGTTTCCCCATTAAAAAAGCAGTGAAGCCATTTGACATCACTGCTTAAAAACTGTATATTATATATAAAGAGAGACCGATGAACGGTTGCTCCTAATCATTGGTTAAAGAATAACCGCAAAGTTTAGTCGCTGGGCGGTTATTTCTTTATGTAGAAATAGTTTAATGCCTGATACTTAACATCAAGGCAATCAGTGCAATAACAAATGTTCCAAAGGCTAAAAGCTCGGAAAGCGTTATATACATTCTGATCACCTCCCTTCGCAGGGAGCACCCGTCCACCGTTTATGATCTCTCTTGTCTTATTATACACATATATTCTGGTCATGTATATTCTTAATTACATTTTGTAACAGATCAGCTCTGTTTTTAATGGGGAACTCGGTTCCCCATAAGATTTTCTACTGCATTTTTAATGGGGAACTCGGTTCCCCATAAGATTTTCTACTGCATTTTTGTTTTGTACGAGGAAGAATCCCCGTACAAAACAACGCAATTAAAATTACGTCTTGGCGTGATCCTTTTTCTGCTTTGCCTTTTCTATTTTTTCCTTCACCGTGTTTTTTGCTGCAGCAATCACTGGACTTTCAGCTTCCTGAATACTTGTGAAAGCCGATCGCTGCGTTCCTTTGAGTAGCAGAAGTGTGTTTAGAACCTCCATCATGACCTGACTGTTGATTTCAGCTGTTCTAACACCTAGACGTATTCTGGTTTGATACGCAGAATATTTCTCATCAAGCTTTCCCAAAACCGTATCCGCAATTTTCTCATATTCATTTTGCTTGCTAGATTTAAAGTATTGTAATAAAGCTTCTTCTATGATCGCTGTTTTAGTTTTTCCTGTTGCATTAGAAATCTCATTTAATTCACGATCTATTGGTTCTGCAATACGGTACTGCCGTGTTACTTTTTTCCCTTTTTCCATTAAAATTAACGCCTCCTACTTTTTAATTGGGAACTGAGTTCCTAATTAAAATCCCATAACTCGTATCTGTGTATAGCACCTAATCTTCCTGTAGCAGTAGCTCGTTCAATACCTGTGTATTCTGCTGGATGACTACTGCAATCTCTTTGACCAGGCGTTTATACTGATCTTCTTTTTCTGTGATTTCCGGATGCAGCGCAAGCTGCTTCACCTGATCTTTCAAAAATTCATTTCTGCTTTTACCTTTTTTCTTTGCCAGTTCATTGATGCGATCAACTATGTCCCGGTCTATGTTTCTGATAATAATATCCATATTTTTTGTCCTCTTTTGCAAAAATGGAAGTTTTTCTTTTGTAAAAAAGAAAAAGAGCATAAGGAAAAACTGATATCACATCCGTGATATAGTTGGTAAAACCAACTGTTTAGAGTGATATCATCTATTTCACGATTGCACATACAATTTACATACACTCCGTTTCCAATAATGTAAATCGCTCCCAAAATGTATGTACGTTTGCACATACAGCTCTATTCCACAATTTTCCTAATTTGCTGTTTTGCACATACATTTGTACATACAATTTTATATATAAACTGATCTAATGGGGAATCGAGTTCCCCAGTTCCCCATTAGAATTGCTTCTGCTTTTTTTATGATGCACCGAGTGATCATAAGAATTTAATCTCTATTGCCCGCCTAAAGCCGCGGCTTTTTCTTTTGCATCTTTTATTTCTCTTTGCGTTTTTTCAATTTTTTTCTGCTGCTTTTTAATCAGCTCGTCAGTTTCCAAAATCGTATCCTGATTAGACTGATTCCGCTCGGTCATTTCTTGAACTTCTTCTGCTGTCATATACTTCTGTTCTTTTTCGCTGAACGTGATTTCTTTTTCCAGGGAAGATTTCTTCGTTTTTAACTGCTGCAGCTTATCTTTCTGACGATCAAGCCGATCCTTTAACTGATCTACCATCCCGACTAATCGTTCCTGCAAATAATCAGTTTTGGTTTTGCTCGTATTGATTTTGTTTACTGTATCCACGTTATATTTATTCAGGATCACCGTTGCGGTCATTTCATCGGATATCTCGTTTATGTCACCCACTTTTGGCGCAAGCATAAATTCGATTTCTCGATAATTCTTTTTAACACCCTCCAATCGAATTACTGTAAATAGATCTTCGTTAAAAATTTCTTTGATTTTTATTTTGGATGATTTTTCGTTCATTGCAGTCAACGCATAATAATATGTATCAACATTATCATAATTGTTATTTTTTAAATTCAATACGATCTCCATGATTTCTTGATCTTTTGAATATTCGGCAGATACCAGTGTAACACTTCTATTCTCCGTATATTCTTCTTCCACTCCTAATGCAGTCACATCTTTTTCAGATGTGATCGGCTGCGGAATAGTCAGTTTGGACGTGAAGAAAAACGCATAAATGATAAGAACACCAATTACAATATAGATTGGTGTTCGCGCCTTTTTCTTTTCATGATAGATTTTTTCTTTTTCCAGTATCTCCTTTTTGCTTTCATCCATAAAATATCCTCCGTTTTCTAATGGTGCACCAAGTGCACCATTAGATTTTTGTTAAACAAATAAAAAATAGCGATCATTGACATCGCTACTAAAAAACTGTATATTATAGTTAAAGAGAGACCGATGAACGGTTGCTCCAGATTGTCAATGTTATAAAACACCTGTCCACCTGTGCAAAGGACGGGTGTTTTACTTTATGTAAAATTTAACGCTTAGTATTCGATACTAAGGCAATCAGTGCAATAACGAATGTTCCAAAAGCAAGAAGCTCTGAAAATGTTATATACATTCTGATCACCCCCTCTCATGAGGAGCAACCGTCCACCGTCTATGATCTCTCTTGTATCATTATATACTATCCAGTTATGCCAACACAATACAGAAAGCCCTTATAACCACTGCTTTTTTAATGGGGACCCTAATTCCCCATTAGATTTTCCACGAGATTTATTGTTAATAAAATCCAGTTCAAGACTCTTTTTATCAGTTTTGAATTTAAGTCTGGCTCTGTAAGCTTTCCCGGATTTTGATTTAAAGTTCATGATCCCAGTCTTGCCTTCCAGTAAAAGCCTTCCCATATCAACTGCATTTAGTTTGGACCCAAACTGTTTTTTCCACAAAATGAAATCACAGGATTTTTCCTCACATTTATAAGCCTGTAATTTGGAATTATCAATATCAACAATGGCTCCGCCACACAAAGGACATTTTCCGATTACGGTAGCCTTCTGGCGTAAATCAGCTTCTGCATAAGCACTATCTTTATGTATACAGAATACATCAATAACATTTTCCTGTATTGCAGTCACATCAGCTTCTCCATTTGCGACCTGCTGCTGTAAAAGCCACCATTTTGCCGTTGTGTCCGCTTTTTTGATCTCATCGGGCAACAGATCAAAAAACTCTTTTCCAAGGCTTGTGGCGTGAATCACGCCTTTTTCCTCTTCAATAAAGCCTCTTTTTTTAAGAATCTCAATGATAGTGGAACGTGTTGCCGTGGTTCCGATCCCTCCATTCTCACCTTTTTTGCCATCGTCTTTTTTCTTTAAAATTGCCTTGATTTCTTTATCTTCTACATATTTAGCGATAGAAGCCATATCTGAAATCAATGTTCCTTCGGTATAAGGTTTGGGTGGAGCAGTTTCCTTTGTGATTATTGCAACTGATATTACTGCTCCTTTGTACGCTCCCTCTGGGATCCAGATACCTTTTTCAGAATTTCCATTACGCCATCCGGGATCTGTGATCCTGCTAACCTTATATTCCAGAATCCCCATCCCCTGATCAATAACTATTGTTGAAATAGATACGATAGATGTTTCAGGTTTCATAAACTGCATTGCGTACCGCAGTACGATTTCACGATATACATTAAGTTCCATCCGGCTCATCTGTGAGATGTCAAGCTTCATCTCCTGAGGGATTATCCCATGATGAGCGGTTACATTCTTATCATTAAAAGCCTTGGATTTAATTGAGAAATCAAGATCTAGTGATCGTCCCAGATTTAAAAGAGCCTGATGCAGAACCTGCGGTGCCTCTGTAAAATGCTCTTCTTTTAAATACTGACAATCAGTGCGGTTATATGTAATAGCTTTATACTTGTCCCTCAAAGCTTGTGTTGTATTCTGAACCTGTGCTGCAGTATACTTATATTTTTTACTCATGTACGAAATCAACTTTGTCAGATTAAACGGAAGTGGTGGAGCTACTTTTTCTTCTTTTTCTATAGTTGTAATACCCAGCTGCCGTCCCGGAAGATCCGTTCTTAATACTTTCGGAATTTCATCGGAAAGCAAAACTTTATCTTCACCAAGCAGCTGCGAAGATGGTTTGAATTTGAAAATGACATTGCCGATTTCTTCTATAAAAATATCTGCCTCTGTCTCATAATACTTGTTCTTAATATGATTTTCTATCGCACGGTCTCGATTGACGATCAGGCCAAGCGTCGGAGTTTGAACACGTCCAACGCTAACTTTTCTATGGCATTTTAAAGTAGCAAGCCGGCTTTCGTTGATTCCGAAAACAAAATCTGCTAACGATCGAGCCTGTGCAGCTTTTCCTGCTCCTATGCACGTTTCATTGGGGACTAGGCTCTGAAACGCCTTTACAATGTTCTTCTCAATATTATCATTAACAAATACACGCTCAACCGATCCTTTATAATTAAGGTATTCCAGTAGTTCATCCACGATCAACTGCCCTTCATCATCCGGATCTCCTGCATGGATTACACTATCAGCCTGATCTAAAAGGTGTTTGATCTCATTTATCAGGTTTTCTTTCCCCGAATCCGGAACTTTAGGCCACTGATCCAGATAAATAGGCAATACTTCTGTCGTCCAAGGTTGCCCCCAGTCTTCTCTTACATCATCTGGTGCGGAAAACTTCAAAAGATGTCCCGCACACGCTGTTACGATATATCCATTCCCACTGATTGGAAGACGTGCAGTTTCACTGACTTCCTTTCCACATATCGCACGTGCGATGTCACGTGCAAGCATGGGTTTTTCTGCTATTACTAATTTCATGCTCCATTTCCTCTTATCATCCTTTATCCATCTCCTGTGAATGATCTATCACAGAAACCTGATTTAAATTGCTGGTTAGTCCTTTGGTGTGAAATTTGGGCTGTGTTTCCGATACCCAGTCGTTAAAATCACGATCAGTTGACTCCTCCAATAAAATTTCGTCTATCTTTTCCCGATCAAAATCCCTTACTTTAGAGACATTCCCCTTTAGTTCGTCAAGCAATATATCGTCAATACTTTCTTTATTAAGATTTCTCACGGAAATATTGTAGTCCGGATTGATAAGCTGATATTCGGAATCAGCAAAAGCCAGAACATCCCCCTTCTTATAGTTCGGATTGTTACTTTCAAGGCACGTGAGCTTTACTCGGCTTAAATTATACAGATCCTGCGGAGGATCCAGTTCAACAAAACGCTCTCTGCTCCATTTACAATCATATTGTTCGATGGTGTCTGGCTCTACAGTATCTGCTATCTGTGACTCAAGTCTGATAAAGAGCCTTTTTTCATACTCTGCATCATTTGTAATTCCAGTCTTAATATCATCTATCTTTTTTACGATTGTGGGATCACTGATATATTTTTGGATTTTATCAAGCCAGGATATCCGAGACTGATTTATGGATTCGAATATATCACTGATATTTCTGCATTCATCTCTATCCGGCTGCTGCTCCAGCTTCTTTAAATCCGGCACAAGGTCTCCCAGATTTCTGATGGAAAATTCCATCGCGTTAACCATCATTGCCACAGAATCACCATTAAGCTTATATCGGATGTTTTCCAGATTCTCCATCAAAAGTGCCGTACTTTTATCATAACGATCTGAAATCCTATCTATACTTTTAGATATTGTATTTTTATCAGCCTCCTGCTGCAGCTGGATCCACTTCGTAAGCTCTGCTTTATCCTCAACATAGTCTGCGATTTTTTCTGCATCAAATATGGCAGAAATCAAGATGTTTTTATCATTTGAAATCGCTTTGGCCCATGACTGCACATATGCTTTATGATCGTCAAGCAGTGAATCCGGCATATTGATCCCGAATTCGTTAGCCATGAAGGCTGATGCTATCTCCGCTCTCAATTCTTCTATCGCATACTTTTCTGAGCCAAATCCACCGGATAAATCACGATTCATCCGGTGTTCTGCTCCGGACGCATGAGCCATTTCATGCAGAAGCGTTGCTGCAAACGCATACTCATTTACAAACAATGATTTCTGCGGCATATGGATTTCATCTAAATCAGGAATATAGCACGGTGGATCATAATCACCTTCTTTGACGGCAACTCCCATTTCAGCTGCACCTCGATCAATCACCTGCAGGATATAACTATCTAAAACCTGTTTTCCATTCTCTATTTCTTTCCACTTTTCCACGCCAGTAAGCTGATCAGCGTTATATACCGGTATGGATTTTTGAGCAGGTCTATACAGTTCTTTTTTCTCATCCGGAAGGTTCCGATACTCCGGGATGCTGATTGGTTTCAGTTTATTACCATCTGCATCAAACTTATTTTTGGGAACAAAAAAGCCGGTGTCGATAAACACTGGCTTTTCCCCTCTCATAACTTTGATTTTAGTTGGATCATCCCATGCTTTTTCTCTGTTTTCGGGTGATCCAAAAATATAACTTTGTGGATAAAATCGTGGATCCTGATATCCGTTTTTATTCATAACATACGAAAGCAGCATCCGGTTATATCCTTTATACTGATTATGATAGATCCCGTTCATCGGTCGCTGTGGCGATTTGAAATTACTGTGCCAGGAAAGCGGATCTTCTTCTATCGATTTTAAAAAGATCTCCGTAAGAGTACTTCTCACATCTGTTTTTGCTGCCATTAGTCATCCCTCCTAAGAATCGCATCTTCCACACTTTTAGCCTCAATAAGTTTGTCATCTTTCAGAACAACAGGCACTGCTTCATACCGATCATCATTTTCTGAATGAAATACCCTAAAATAAATATGCACATCTTTTTCATCGTCTTTGCCATCAAACCGAACTAGTGAATGATCCAGATCAGAATAAATAATTTCTGATTTTCTCCACTTTACCGATTCATCCTTTGATAGTATCTCTTCGCACGATTCACGGCAGAATTTGTTAAAATCATACTCCATCTTACGTTCTTCAAAATCCATATCTGTCATAGCAAAACCTTCTTTCCTGCTCACTATACTATATTTCAATATCTATCTGTTTCTCTTTGTAAACCAATCCATTATTCTGCGCCATTCCAGATTTAGACTGTTTAAATTCAGGCTGTTCGCAATTCTTATCATACATACTTTCATCCACCTGATGAATGGACTTTGAATTCCGATCATATGTATAGACACGATCGGAAAGCACTTCCTCAGGCGAAACGGCGGAGGTCATGTTAACGGAACGAACCATTTCTCCCAGTTCCTGATACCTGTCATGATCCTCTCCCGGAACAATCATTACTTCATGTATGCTGGATGGAATGATCGTAAAGCCCTCTGGAAATATGTCGCAGATGCGATCCATAACATCTGTATTTACTATTACAGATGCGCCAAACACTTTTTGAGTATTTGTCAGCACATACATCTCTGGATAAAGTCCGTTCAGAGATATTGATGGTGATGGAATCGACTCTGTAAGATAGTTTCTCTGATCATATTTGTAAATCATTTTCTTTACATTAAACAGGGCTGGAGGGTTTATCAGACTACTGTTTTTTTCCGCCTCGGCAAAAAGTTCAGTCTCGCTTATATTCCATATATTCATAAGACCTTTTGTCACCTTAATGATCCCATTTCCAATCCCCGCATCTTCCGGAACATTGATATAGCTGATGATAGATAGATCCTCTGTTTCTTTATGTGGTAAATTCTCCAAAGCTTCCTTATTTGCATCTGTATTTATTACCATAACAGAAAGATAATCTTTCATACTTTGATAGTCTTCCGGATCAAATTTATTTAACAGTATTATATTTTCTTCCTTATGAACCAGTTCTGCGATGTTTTTCATGACTTCTTCTCTCGGCATACCTATATCAAGAAGCCCTCTTATGGTTTCCATGGAAATGACTGGTCCATGATCTACCCCGTGCATTAGGATCTGAACTCCGGCAACAGTACCTCCGTTATTCTTCGAAACATCTACTACTTTGCATTCTACAGGTTTATCTTCATCTGCTAAATACAGGTGCAGATTACTTGAAATATATCTTGCCAATTCACGGTCTGTGATCATTTTTTCAATCCCTCCTTCATTGCATCCGCATATTTTTTCATGCGTACTGTCCACTTCTCATCATCCTTTTCAGTTTGCTTTACTGTTTCTACCTGCTGATTCTTGATGTACAGCATTGAAATGTCTCTTCTGTCCATATTTGATTCTCCTCTCTTTTATTAAAACAGGACATAAAAAAACAGGATCTCAATCTCAAATTGAAACCCTGTTATCTGGTTGGTACTATTTTTCTATTTCAATATCGGCTGTTTTAATATCTTTTTTCTCGTTGTTATTAGCATCTACATTTGTATTTTGAAACGGTGGCTGCACTTCTGGAAATTCAACCGGAACATAAAGCCTGATATCATGAAGAATATTATAGATTTGTTTATCTATCAGTTCTTCTAAAATCTTTAGCCTTTCTTCCGGCAGATTATACCGAGGATGCTTCTGAAATGAAAAGCCTTTCAGATTATTAAGATCCGCCCGGATTTCAGGCGATAGCATCTGATGCGCAACCTGATTAAAATCAATACCTATTCTGGTCGGTCGAGTTTTTAAATACTCATCTATATCACGAAATTCCTGTTCCTCTGCATACGGCAGCAGACTTTGATTGTTATCAAAGACGGGAGCCATCTTTAAAATCTTTTGCGTATCATTATCCACCAGTACGCCGAAGTTTCCTAAATGCCGGTCTGTATTGATGGTTAACGCATCGAAAACCAGCATCCGGCGAAAAGCATCCTCGCTTCCAATACTGGTAAAATAGGAAAGAAGTCCGGAAACACCGATATCTTTTTCTACGATCCGGTCGGTAGCTGTAAAACCGACTTTCTCATTTGTAAATAATCTACAGGACGATACCAACTTCCCTCGGTACATTTCGATATCATATTCCACGTATTCTTCACAGATCTGCTTACTGAGCTGCGAAGAATAATATTCAGAATATGGTTCCAAACCAGTATTTCTGGCTCCATCTGATCCCTGCTTTAGCAGCAGAATGTCAGAGCCTTTCCGAATCCAACATTTCGCATAGGCACCATCTGTTCCAAACTCTGGAGAGGTTGAAGAAAACTGCTTTCCGTACATCCCTCCCTCAAAAGCGATTCGTGCAATGGTTTCATCAAATTCATTGGAGTAAAGTGATACCTGATCCCATTTTAAAGTACTGTCAGTAGGCTTTACCCAGAACGTATCATTTAGTGTAAGTGCATGAGTAATTCTTAGATACCCATCAAGATTATAGCACCCACATTGCCTCAGCAGTTCTGCAATATGTGCACGATGCTTAGGTGCCTGTCTTCCCGCAAGCCATAACTGGATATCCTTGAAACCGATCGGTCTAGGTGTTTCTATGAAGTCTTTGCCTTTTTCTTCCTTAACTTCCTTAAAGGTCACTTCATCAAACTCGTTTTTTTCCATACGAAAAGTCAGTACCCTCTGGTCTTTATTCATAAGATAAAATTCATTTATCCAGTTCATCATCTCATCCCTTCTGTCTGCTCTTGATATCTGGATTATACCACAGACTAGACAAACATTCCTATTAGTTCATAGAAAATATCTGTTAATACAGCCATAAGCTCTTCTCGTGGCTCCGGATATACGATAGTAATAAGTCCGATCGCAGCCAGTATTATGATCGCAGCGGATGCTGCAAACCGGATGATCCCAAGAAGCAGCCTTACGAAAAATTTAACCATATTAGATTTTTCAACGACAACAACATCTTCATCTTCGATATGATGCTTTTTCTTGATATTTTCCTGCTGCTGTTGAAATTCCTGTTTTTCTCTTATCTGCCGGGCCAGCCCGTTCTTATACTTCATTTTCTAAAAATCCTTCCAAGTCGTTTTTCTTTTCCTGTCGTAAGATCCTCTACTTCGTAGTCTGATTCCATCATCCTTGCAAACGCACCTCCAAGATCCGGATTATAACAAAACTTATCTGGAATATAATCAAGGAAAAATGTTTTATTACGATAACCTTCCATCATGTCAAGAAGCTCCTCACGGTCAGAAAACGGTGTGAAATTAAAGAAGTAAAATACATTTTTCTGATTAAAAACTTCCATAGCCGCTGTCATTGCTCTGATCTCGTCCGGTTCTGCGCCGCCAACGAGGATGATAATATCCTTCTCAAATGCCGAGGACTGACTGATCGATTTGATATCACCATAATCATAAACGATATACTGATATCCACTTGAGATGATCCCGTTCACTTTCCTGGGATCACTGAAAATATCTGTATTAGCAAATGTAATTTTATCAGGCTTTGCGGGATCCACATCCGCGCAACAGATTTCCTTAAGATCTGTTATGAAATCCGAATTATTATACTGCAGATAAGCAGCCGCATGTTCCTCCTGATCATTCAAATACTTTACCAGCTGCAGCGCAACTGTCGTTGTTCCGATCCGTCTCATTGCTCCGATTACCGCGATCTTTAACGTTCTTGATCCACTTCTTTGCTGCGATTTCTTTTGCCATTAAAAAAGCCACATCCGTAGCTGTGGCAAATGTGGCATTCTTATATACTTCCCTATCAGGTTTTAATCTAACGCTTACTAACTTTAACCGTTTACTCATGACTCCCTTCCTCTGCTTCCATTCCAAGGCTTGTGAAATCAATGGAGATCATCGTGTCATCATCGAGATTTTTGATCATTTCCTTGATTTCATCCATTGTTTTTTCTCCAGCGTTTACAGGCTTTACGATCATTTCATCATCCTCCTTTTGAAATGCAGTATCTTTTTTTATTATTATATCCGACTTTTTGTGCAAGTGCAAGAACATTTGTTCTTATGCGGATTTCTCTTTGCTTTTCCGTCTTTTTGCAAGAAGAACAAGCAATGCAATGATCGCAGCGATCAAAACTGCAATCCCTGCGCCGACAGCGATTATTTTAGCTATGTTTATGACAGGCTCATAGGTAGCTGTAGCTGTAGCCGTTAGATATGTATATGTAACATTGGCCTGATACTGCATCGTAGTAGCTGTGGTTTCCTGATATGTGGCTCTGAAAAGTGGCACCTGCTTTGTCCCTGAAAAACTGGCCGTTCTAACATATCGATCACCTTGTTTTACTGCCTGGCCAGTCCAGCTTCCGGCGTAGATCTGATAAGTGTTTCCATTGATGCCAAGGTATGATTTCACATCTGCAGCATATCCACTCCATGTTGGAGTGCTGCCATCGATCTGTACACGTTTTCCATTAAACATATATAGTTTCCCATCCGGTGATGGCGAATAAAATTTAGCTGGTGCAGAAAATTTTTCAGTCCTCGAAGCATTTTCTGTGTCCGTAAGTTCCAGTGTAATGTCCATCTGGTTTCCGTCTGCATCCGTCCGGGTGCTTTTTATCGTTTTAGGAATATCACGCTGCCTCTTATATTCCTGCGTCCTGATCACGCCCTCTGATCTCACTTCTTTCCATTCCACATCGCCTGTAGCTTTTAACGTGACCTCTTTTCCAGAAATAGTTTCCGTTAAAGTCTTTGGATAATCATCCTTTGATCTGGTCGTGATCGTCTGTACCTTTTCTATCGTTTTCTTTTTATTGATTTTATATGAAACGTCTGTCAGCTCATATTTCTTCCCATCCTCAGTTATCGTCTTGGGCGCATCATATGTGAGATTCGATGCTGTTTTAGGGTGGAAATCATATGTTTTTACAATCTGACTTTTCCCGAAGGCTACCGATGTGCTTCCTAACATCATAAAAAGCACACACATAACCGTTATCCATTTTCTATACTTTTGCACAAAATCCTCCTTCCTGCAAACAAAAAGAGAAGAGGCTATCTGAGTCTCTTCTCTATACCAAACTATTTATTATTGCTATCATTTCAGGGAAATGATATAATCTAATCAAGAGGAAGCCGTTGAAAAAGGCTTGCCGAAGGATTTTAAATAACCGCTTCGTTTCACAGGCTAGGCGGTTATTTTATTTCCCGAACGATCTTGTACAGGAGCACGAGATAAATTACATTCATTATGTATTCTACCATATGCACCACATCCTTTCCGGCTAATCCCAATGGATCCCTTCCGTGATGTGGCAAACCGCTTTCACATGTCCTCTTGATATTTTTATTATAAATCACCTTAAGCAGCTGTCAAGCCCGAGCTAATTTCAAGTAACTCTTTTTTTCCAGATCATCCCCAATTTAGGAACACAGAAGATTTCTTTTCCTACTATCTGCTGTTTTGTTACAGAAGCAGGATCGGCTGTATCATTACTGTCTCCCTTTGTGATATACGTGCCGTCATCATTTTGATCTACGATTCTGTGAATAATCGTTGTATCAGTTGTATCACCGATTCGGTATGCGATAACATCTCCCGGATCCACAGACTGATCACGCTGATCGATAAATACAAGACTTCCTACTGGGATTTCTGGTTCCATCGATCCAGATACAACAACGACCGGCTTGATGTGGAAGAAAAAAATCATCACACATAAGCAAAGTGCAACTGCCAGAACGCAGGAAAAAAGAACTGTATCAATGATTTTAAATACTTTCTTCATCCTTTTTCCCTCTTCTCACTGCTAAAAGCATCCCTGTAGCTGTGATCAGCATGATCGCTGAGGCGAATCCAAGACACATACTGTCGTCTGTTTTGATTCCTTTTGTTTCCTGCTCGATAGCAAAGTACCATTTCACCTGATCACTGTTTACCTGATAAGAGTTACCTGCTTCCTTTGGAAGTGCCAGCTTAACATCAATATTCTTTATCTCACCGGGGCTTAAGGATGCGATCTTCTGATATTCTGTCAGAGAATCCGATGCCATCGGACCATCATAAAATGCAGTACCATTATTGATTTTAAGCTGCATCATATCAAGCAGCGGGCTATCCTCAAATTCAGTCTTAAAAAGAACTGTTGCCTTCTTTTTTGTCTTATTGGATACCGTCAACGAATCTGAATATTCATCACCCGGCATGAAGTTTACGTCAGAAAAGAAATCATCTGTATTGATTGTGATCCCATCTACAGCA
>OLPR01001970.1_pt1 | contig 15948 bp, 18 predicted proteins | sample 1672761 | NCBI WGS metagenome assembly OLPR01 (sample SAMEA3136721, study PRJEB25190) | human gut metagenome | biome: human gut; feature: human-associated habitat; material: faeces | place: Austria | collected 2013 | reverse complement strand
CTACTATAACGGATTTATTCCTTTTTGTGTTTACACAACTTATTTTACACTACCTATGCACCAAAAACTGCTTATCATTATGTGCTGTGATAGGTGGTTTTTTATATAAATCTTTTAAATATTAATTTAAATTAATAAACATTAAAAAACCACTCTATATTAGAGTGGCCCTAATTTATGATTGGGAAGTGTGAGTTTCCTCTTGCTAGCTAAGTATATCATACTCTCTCATAATTGCAACTGAATATTAAAAAAAAAGCTGAAGTCATGACTCCAGCTTTTGCACGATTTTCAGATACAATTATGCTTTTGTAATATTAACTGCTTGAGGTCCACGTTGACCTACTTCAACATCAAATTCAACTTTTTGATCTTCGTCAAGTGATTTGAATCCATCAGATTGAATTGATGAGAAGTGAGCGAACAAATCTTGACCATCTTCAGAGGTAATAAAACCAAATCCTTTATCTGCGTTAAACCATTTTACTGTTCCATTTGCCATAATATATTTATTTCCTTTCGACAAAATTGTAAATCTTATTTTGCGAAAAGTGAATTTATAAAACATTTTACTCATTACAAAATCTACTTCTTAATAGTAACACTAATTATACTCAATGTCAAGCTACTCTCTGATTAATAAAATCCATATCGTAGTGACATGGATTTTATGAACTGTAGGGAAAGTAACTAATCTTTCCCTCACTCAGTATAACATTTTAATTCGTTTTTGCAATAGCAATAAATAAAAAAGCAAAGGACACCCCATGCTTTAACTCATTTATCTTTTATGTACGTTTGAATCATAACGACCACGAGACGTCATTTTGATATCAAAAGTAACCTTTTGACCTTCATCGTATTTTTTAAAATCATTTCCCTGAATAGATATGAGATAAGCAAACACATCTTGCATATCGTCTGCCATAATAAAACCATAGCCTTTGTCAGCGTTAAACCAATTTATTGTTCCTTTATTCATGTAATACATCCTTTCGCATCATCTGTAAATCCTATTTTGCGAAAAAGTGCATTCCTAAAACATTTAAACTCGAGACAAAACCTACCTCTTAATAGTAACACCTATTCTTACCAAAGTCAAATTGGTCTATTTCAAACTTATTGATTTTCTTGTGATTCCCCAGATTTTCATGAGGATTTGCTTTAGCAAGTGTCAGGTTTTCTCTATCAACCACCCTGACATCATGGTTTTCTAATTCAACAATTAGTGCATACTTATAGAAATTAATATCTCCAGAAACGACTGTTGCTTGTTCCCCATTAGATTTTGTTATGACACATTTGCAAAAGTACCGTTTGACTTGTACGATTAATACCTATTGGACGGAATTGGCGTAGACTCATAGCGTCTCCTTGAGGTCCATAAGGATCATAAGGCGTATCTTGATAATGAAGACTCAAAACGTATTTAACATCTTCAACTGTAATTTTGCGGTAAGGTTTTTGGCACCATGGAATAAAGAATGATTTTGGATCATAGTCCTTTTCTGTGTTCAAAAATTTCTGCACAGCCCAAGCGCGTGGTGTATTGTAATGACGGTCCTTATCTCGTTGGCTACCAAAAGCATAGCGGGGATTAAAGTGTTCGTTAGAATAGGTTAAATCCAAATGATGCTTATTGATAAAGTCCCGAATATCTGGTGAGGCAAGATAGTCGTCTGAATTTTCAAATTCATAATGATCGATACCAAGTTGGTTTGGGTTTGTAACATAGGTATCGTCTGGAACACGTTTGGCAATCCAATGATGACCACCAATTGTTTCTAACCACCAAATTTCCTCAGTATCTGCAAAGGCAATACCATTTGACTCATATGTGCCATAAGTTTCAAGGAGTTCACCCAAGCGAAGGACGCCTTCACGCGCAGTTTTAATATAAGGCAAGACCAAAGTCAGCATATCCTCTTCTCCAAAGCCATCTTTTACAAGAGGGTCTGCACCGAGAACACGCGCATTAGTGGTGATTGTTTCTGTTGCACTCATGGCAACATTAGCTGAGTTAATACCAGCCCCTCCCCAGATACCGTCTTTACCAAGCGCATCTGGTACAGAGGTATATCGTAAAGGACTATCTGGCAAATCAATTGAAAACTTGGTAAGCACAGACTGATAATGACGTGGTTGGTCTTCAGGGGTTATTACTAGGAACTCTTTGGGCGTAAAAACGCCTGATTGAGAATCTTCAGTACGTGCCATCATGGTAGAGTCATCATATGAAGCTTTCTTACCTACTAAAATTGTTGTACAAGCCATAAAAGCTTCATTTCTACTTACAAATCGTCTGCTATCTTATTTATTTTTCTGAGACGATGGTTGACACCACTCTTGGTTAGAGGAGGTTCTATACTATCTGCGATTTGCTGGATAGAATAATCTGGATTAGCAATACGGAGTTGGGCAATTTGACGCAGTTCAACTGGTAAAATCTCCAAGCCAACCGTATCCATAATCTTGATAATGTTATTTATTGTTTTCATGCTAGCACTAATTGTCCTAGCAATATTCGCTGTCTCAGCATTATTAGCACGATTGAGGTCATTTCTGGTCTCCCTCATGATTTTGACCTCTTCAAAAATCTCCTTAGAGGTCATGGCACCAATAACAATGAGAAAATCCATAATATCTTCTGCTTTTTGAAGATAAGTCACAAATCCATTTTTATGTTGTAAAACCTTGGCATCAAGCATAAATTTTTTCATAAGAGAGGCTAAATCTTCTGCGTGGTCCTGATAAACAGAGAAAATTTCCAATTGATAACGTCCTTTTTCAGGATCACGTACCGTACCAGTTGCCAAAAAAGCACCTCGTAAATAGGACCTTCCAGCATCGTCATCTTCCATTATTGACGTTTCAATACCTGTTTCAAAGCCAAAGAAAGAATCTGCTAATTGTAAATCAGACAAAATATCATTGACATTCTCAGCAACAAAGACAGTGTAAACACGATTTTTCTTGAGATTAGTCTTGTTATAATGCCTCAATTCAGGATTGCAACGGTAGCGATTTTCTATCAACTGGTAGATATGACGAGCAATTTTTGCATTCTCTGTCGAAATCGAGAGAGTCAGCCCTTGATTCGTTAAACCAACGGAACCAGACATCTTAATTAATGCTGACAATTCCGCTATATCTTTACTCGAGGCTGCAATTATCTCTTCTTTAACCTTAATCGTGAAACTCATGACTTCTTCCTCACTAGATGCATAAGCTCTTCCGCTACCAAATCGCCATGGTGGAAGGCACCACCGTTCTCAAGTCGCAGAAAATTAGAAGAAACAATTGTTTTTGCTTCACGACGTAAGCCCTCAAAATCATGCTCAACCTGAACAAGGTATTCATCAAATTCATTACTAGCCATGTATTCCTGAGGAACCTTCTTGACGTTAACCAAAACATTATCGATAACATCAGAGCCAAGATGACGATTGAGAACGGCCACATGGTCAGCATCTGAGAAGTGCTCCGTTTCTCCGTACTGAGTCATAATATTACAAATGTAAGTAACATCAGCCTTAGTCTCTATAAGCGCCTGACGAATCTCTGGTATAACCAGATTTGGCAAAATTGATGTATAAAGTGAGCCAGGTCCTAGTACAATCATATCACTATTCATAATGGCGTCAACAACCTTACGACTAGCCTTCGGAACATCTTCATTGTAGGCGTTAGTCACATAGACACGCTCAATCATACCATCGTATTGGGAAATGCTACTCTCACCTGCCACCTCATGTCCATCTTGAAAAACGGCATGAAGGGTTAGAGCAGTCTCGCTGGCAGGATAAATCTTACCTGTAACATGGAAAAACTTCGTTAAAAGCTGCATAGCATTATAGGTAGACCCTTGCATTTCTGAGATTCCAGCGATAATCAGATTTCCAAGTGGGTGACCAGCTAAAGCTCCATCAGTTTGATCAAAACGATATTGGAAAACGCGTTCATAAAGTTTAGGCATATCACTCATAGCAACCAAAACATTACGCAAATCCCCTGGAGGAGTTAGTTTCATGATATTACGCAAATTTCCTGAAGAACCGCCATCATCAGCCACAGTTACAACAGCGGTGATATCAACATCTTTATGACGCAAACTACGAAGAATAACTGGAATACCAGTTCCCCCACCTATTACTGTAATTCTTGGTTTTTTCATGAACGATTCACCGTCTCCTTACGTCTATCCTTATCACGATGTGTTTCATTTACCGTCCAATCATTTTTCAAATCTTGAGCTAGACGATGCGCAAAAGCTACACTACGGTGTTGACCACCTGTACATCCAACAGCAATGGTAAGAACAGATTTACCTTCTTTTTGATAGCCTGGAAGAATTGGTTTAATGAGATGATTTAAATTCTTGTAAAAATCCTCTGATTCCTTATGAGTCATAACAAAATCATAAACTTCTTTGTCCAAGCCAGTGAGGTTACGAAGAGTAGGATCATAATATGGATTTGGCAAGAAACGGACATCAAATACCAAATCTGCATCCAATGGCAATCCATATTTAAATCCAAAACTCAAAACTTCAATACGGAAAGAAGACTGGTCTTGCTTAGATGAAAATTGTTCAGAAATTGCCTTACGAAGCTGACGTGGAGTTAGTTTAGTTGTATCCACCACGTTTTGACTCAAACTCTTAAGTGGCGATAAAAGTTCACGCTCTAGCTTAATTCCATCCAAAACACGTCCATCTGCCGCTAGTGGATGACTACGACGCGTCTCTTTATAACGTGAAACTAATTCACCATCAGTAGCATCTAAGAAAAGAATTTTGAAATTGAGTTCCTCATTGCTTTCCAACTGATCTAGAATATCGTTAATTTCGTCAAAGAAAACACGACTACGCATGTCTACAACAAGAGCAATCTTATCTGTCTCTTCACTGTGTTTCAACAACTCAATAACCTTTGGCACCAATGAAGGTGGAATATTATCAATAGTAAAATAACCAATGTCCTCAAACGATTGAATTGCTACAGTCTTACCTGCACCACTCATCCCTGTAACAACAACTAAATTAATTATCTTTGTCTTCATGAGTACCCCTTTCTAGCCTCATTACTTTCAAAATACGAATATCATCTGATAGCTTCTCAACTTGTTGACTAACTGCCATTAGCATTTCTGTCTGCAATTTTTGAATAGTAAGCAAATCTGATTGGTCTTGTTGCACCAAGTGATCAATCTTTTCATGTAAAAGTCGGATTTCTTCCTTTGATTGTTTATTGACGTGATAGTCATTTCGTGCTTGCAATCGATCATAATCCGATGCTCGATTCTGACTCATCATAATCAGAGGTGCCTGAACTGCAGCCAGTGTAGATAAGGCGAGATTCAACAAAATAAATGGGTACTTGTCAAAGGCAATACCAAAGGGTTGGACGACATTCAGCACCATCCAAATCCCCATAAAAGCAATGAATGACAAGATAAAAATCCAAGATCCACCAAATCTGGCCACTTCATCCGCCACCTTTTGGCCAAAAGTAATTCGACTATCCAATTGTTCCTGGACATCCTTATCTTCGTATAGCAAACCCTTGGTCACATCATGAACTGTTTCACGCACATGCTTATTTTTCTCATTAGCATCTGCGATAACCTCGTCGAGAAAAACTAACCTATAATCTAAAAGACTGATATTACTTATAAAGTCATTCCCTTTTAAATCAGGGTAGTCTTTTCTTAGAAGGACCTGTAAACGACTATTAAGTCGTTCAAAATAAGAACCATCTGTCTCGTCGAACCAATCTTTAGAGATATAATCTTGAACTCTTTTTACCTTCATAGTTTCGCCTTCTTTCTAGGCTTTATTATACCACATTGAAGACTCAAACGTTCAATCAATAAAGTAAAAGAATCCAAGACTAATCTCGTGCTCCTCCTATATTGGGACAATATTTAAAATCTTATTATTGGTAGTTTAAGGTCCAGTAGTAAGTAGCATCACCAGCAACAACGCAAGCGACTGCTGCTTGGGTAACATCTGGACTCATGAGAAGGTCACAAATACCACTGAAGCATCAGATTCACGACGATAAACAATACCATCACTGTTATATCTGTGTGAAATATTTTTGGCATGTAGAAGAGTTGTACTATTGTAAAGATCATCAGACCATGTAAGTTCTGGCAAACCTGCTGCTTTACGTTGTGTATTAATTTCGTTAAATACAGCCATCGCTGAATCAAAGTCAATATAGTCAGAATTTCCAGTTGGTTCTACATGGTAAATAAATTTAACATATCTAAATTCAACATCACTATATTATTTGTCGTCAACACCGCTCTTGAGATTAGTTATAATAAATAGTCACGTGCCCAAGCAATTCCCTTAAAAGCGTTAAAGTTGAATCGGCTGTTGAAGCTGTTTCTGAGGTTGTTCGAGCTTCAGAATCCGTGCTTGAATCTTTAAAAGTACTTACTTACCATTTGAATAATAGTAATAATCGACATTATCTTTCAAATAATAGTGAATATCATTTTCATAACGGTAGTGAGGAGCGTTTTTTCAAAATCTCATAACCAATCATTAGTGTATTGTTAGAACATCATTATTGTTATTATAGTTGTCACCACGAACCCAGCGACCGTTATAGTTCACATAGTAGCTACTTCACTTAAGATGTAGTACAAGTATATCGATATGTACTTGATTCGTTATAATTGTTATAACCATAATCATAGTTATAGTTCGGATAGTAACCTTTATATCCATAGTAGTTATACCCTGAATAATATTTATTATACTATGGATTATAAGTATAGTTTTAAGAATATCCACGACCATAATAACTATCAGCTTTACAAGCAATCGCTTATAATTTGATTTACAACTTTATTGTAAGAAATAAAACTTCTATTATCAAACTATTTGACAATAGAAGTTTCTAATATCCAACCAATATAATGTTAAAAGGGTCTTTACTTCCGGTACCACCTAATCTATTTTTTGACAAGAAAAAAGTCCATTATTCTCATAAGGACTTTCATCATTAGATTAACGATTATCAATGTTTTCAGGATATAGATCATGATTAAAAAGACGTTGCTCGGCCATATTTTCATATTTTGTTTTTGGACGACCATAGTTGTAATAGGGGTCAATTGAAATACCACCACGAGGAGTAAATTTACCCCAAACCTCAAGGTAACGAGGGTTCAAAAGCTCCACTAAATCTTTACCAATGGTATTAATACAGTTTTCGTGAAAATCACCATGGTTACGATAGCTAAAGAGATAAAGCTTTAGAGATTTAGACTCCACACAAAGCTGGTCTGGAATATAAGAGATATAGATGCTAGCGAAATCTGGTTGCCCAGTAATAGGACAAAGTGACGTAAATTCTGGACAGTTAAATTTGATAAAATAATCATTATCAGCATGACGATTATCAAAAGATTCCAAAACTTGTGGAGAGTATTCAAAAATGTAAGGTGTCTCCTTACTCCCAAGGAGAGTGAGATTTTTCATTTCTTCTTGTTGTGACATTTTTTCTTCCTTTATTATTAATTTGTTGGACCATAATATGGTCAATTTACACTTTAATATTCTATATATTTTACTTAAAAAACAATAATATTTTCAATTCTAATCTAAATTATTGAAGATTAGACACCACGTTCATTATCATAGAGTAGTGTATGAAGCTGAGGGAGAACACGAACATTTCCCCACGAGTCATCTGCGGCTATTGTCTCCCAGAGCTCTTTGAGGCGATCTAATTGATGTTGGACAATGTTACCCTCTGCTTTTGGTTCAGGATTACCCGCTGAAAGAAACATGACATCTGGCTGATAACGTTTCTGAATCATTTTAGCAAAGGCCAAATCAGCATCATCAAAGACAGGGACCTTAAAAGTAAGCTTATCAGGATCCAGCTGGGAAACAATAAAATCAAGTGTCTCCATATTGACTTTCATCTTAGATGATGGTGGTTTAGGACTTAAGGTTACTTGATCAATCTCCCTTAGCCACTCCTGCCAACGAGACCCTTGTGTTTCAACAGCCAAGGTCACGTCTCTTGCCTTGAGTTTTGAAACAAGCTCAGCCATATTAGCCGCTAAAAGAGCTGGATTCCCTCCAGATAAGGTTACATAGTCATAAGTTCCAAGAGCATCTAGAGCTTCAATAACTTCATCAGCTGTCATTCGTGTTGGTTTTTCTGAACCATCCCAAGTGAAAGCAGAATCACACCAATCACAGTGATAATCATATCCTGCAGTTCTTACAAACATGGTCTTTTGCCCAATAGCTCGACCTTCACCTTGAAAGGTCGGTCCAAAAATTTCAAGGACTGGTAATTTTAGTACTCGTTCTCTAGTCATCTAACCACTCCCGTCTAAACTCCGCAAAAGCTGTCGGTGTCTCATATAGCCGTACATACTCCAAACAAAGTTCACGCTCCTCCGAAAGATATTCACTAGTCGTCTGGAATATCCAGAAAACCATATTTTCTGCAGTCGTGTTCATATAAGGCAAAGACTCATTGAGATAACGGTGATCCAGATAAGGTTCCAAATGATTTTTGTAAATATTCTTAAGGTCACCAAAATCATAAGTCATACCACGATCATCCAAGTAACCACTTACTGCAATCTGAAGGTGATAAGTATGGCCATGAAGGGACTTACACTTTCCCTCATAATTAAAGAGATGGTGGGCAGCATCAAAAGTAAACTCTTTAGACACCATTGTACGGTGAAGATTATACACTAGTGACTCACCCGTTTCAGTCTTGATTTCTTTCGGTGCAAAAAACATTAAGCATCTCCTTTTTCTGCAAGATATTTTTCAAGACCTTTTTGACGCAAGTGACAGGCAGGGCAATCACCACATCCTGTCCCTATAATACCGTTATAGCAAGTCAGCGTTTTTTCACGAACGTAGTCAAAAGCTCCAAGTTGGTCAGCCAAAGCCCAAGTCTCAGCCTTATCTAACCACATAAGAGGAGTCTGAATAACAAAGTCATAGGCCATAGCAAGGTTGAGTGTGACATTAAGTGATTTGACAAAAACATCACGACAGTCTGGATAACCAGAAAAGTCTGTCTCACAAACACCCGTAACAATGTCAATAATCCCACGTTGCTTAGCTAGCACAGCTGCAAAAGAAAGGAAGAGATGATTACGACCGTCCACAAAGGTATTAGGAACTTCACCTTCTTCTGCCTCAATCTCAATATCAGATGTTAAGGCATTTTCAGTAATTTGACCAAGCAAAGACATATCCAAAACATGGTGCTTTAGCCCTTGCTCTTGCGCAATCTCTTTAGCTACTTCAATTTCCAAGCTATGACGTTGTCCGTAAGCAAAGGTAACTAATTCAACGGTTTCATAATGTTTTAAAGCCCAAAATAGGCAGGTTGTAGAGTCTTGACCGCCACTAAAGACGACCAAAGCAGATTGACGTTTCATAATATTCCTCTTTATTCGTGATGTCTGGGACACATAAAAAGGCCCCTTGGAAGAGCCCAAAAAACGCCAGTAATGGTTTTTTTTAGCGATGGTGTCTCCCAAACATCGTAAATTATTTATCTTTAACAGTGTATCATAGTTAAGAAAAAAAGAAAAGAACCTAGGCTCTCTTCCTTAGTCAATCTCAGCAATAACTTCGACTTCAATTTTAACATCTTTCGGCAGGCGTGCTACTTCTACCGCAGAACGTGCAGGGAAGTCAGCTTTAAATGCAGTCGCATAAACCTCATTAAAAGGAACAAAATCATTGATATCGCTAAGGAAACAAGTTGTTTTGACAACATGGTCAAAGTCTGTTCCAGCTTCCGCCAAAATAGCACCAACATTTTTAAGGACTTGTTCTGTCTGTTCTTGAATGGTTTCACCAATGATTTCACCTGTTTCTGGTGACAATGGTACTTGACCAGAAGCAAATAAAAGATTTCCTACGATTTTACCTTGAACATAAGGTCCAATCGCTGCCGGTGCTTTATCAGTATGAATAGTTTTTGCCATGATAGTTCTCCTTTGACTAGTATGTTATCATTATAGCAAAATATTCAGAAAATTGAAACATATATTTTCAAAAAGAAAAGAATTACGGCTCTATAATTTCTGTAGTGGGTAAAACTACTGTAGGGATTATAGATCTTTTTGAGTGTACGCAAAAAGTCCCATAAGAACTATAATGAAAAGCAACCAAACCATCATTAGGAAGAACTTATGAGACTTATTAAGAATAACACAGAATTAATCGGAATCAAAGACCAAAATATCAAGATTTCACTTGTTTTTGAAACTGACACTCATATCGAGATTCAAGCAAAACTTGATTACCCTGCACCATCATGTCCTCATTGCCATGGAAAGATGATCAAGTACGACTTTCAAAAGCCTTCTAAAATCCCTCTTCTCGAGCAAGCGGGAACGCCAACTCTACTACGTCTGAAAAAACGTCGTTTCCAGTGTAAAAGTTGTAGAAGAGTCACGGTAGCTGAGACATCTATCGTTGAGAAAAACTGCCAAATCTCCAATCTAGTCCGACAAAAAGTTACACAACTCCTAACTGAGAAAGTGTCACTAACTGATATTGCAAGAAGACTTCGCGTGTCGACGTCCACTGTCTATCGTAAGCTTGATCAGTTTACTTTCAAGAAACATTATGACAAACTCCCTGCTGTTATGTCCTGGGATGAGTTTGGGTTCAAGAAAGGGGAATTGGCTTTTGTGGCGCAGAATTATGAGACAAACCAACTCATAACCATCCTTGATAATCGCCGCCAAACTACTATACGAAACTACTTTTTGAAGTATCCATTGAAAGTCCGACAACAGGTACAGTTTATCACGATGGATATGTCTGGAGCTTATATTCCACTGGCTCGCAAGCTCTTTCCAAACGCAAAAATCGTTCTTGATCGTTTCCACATCATCCATCACCTTGGACGTGCCTTTTTAAAGACAAGAATTGCAATTATGAACCAATTCGATAAGAAGTCACTACCCTATCGAGCCCTGAAAAATCACTGGCGACTCTTCCAAAAGGACAGCCGTAAACTTATCTCTCAACTCTTTTTATTCAAAGACTTTCCGCCAAACTTTAGCACCACATGAAGTTGTTGCGAAGACACTAGTCTTTTCAAAAGAGCTTACTGACTACTATACACTTTATCAGCTTTTGCTTTTTCACTTTCAGGAGAAGAGAGTAGATGAGTTCTTTGAACTGATAGAGGAAAATAGGAGCAAGGTCAATCATTATTTTCAAACTGTCTTTAGGACTTTTCTTAGACACAAGCAATACATCAAAAACGCACTAGAAACGGACTATTCAAACGCGAAACTTGAAGCGACTAATAAGTTGATCAAAGACATCAAACGTTTGGGCTTCGGTTTTAGAAACTTTATCAACTTTAAGAAGCGTGTCTTCATCACACTGAACATACATAAAAAAAGGACCTATCCGGTCCTCTCTAGATGTTAGCTTTTCGTAACCCACTACAGTTGACAAGGAGCCACATTTTTTCCTTTTGGAAGTTCTCCTTGAACCAGCCACGGTTGTCGCCATGAACTGGAATGTCAAATTCTAACATTCCTGGAATACCTTCAACTGGACGGGCTGCGAGTGTTTTTCCGAAAAAGTTTTCTGTCATTAAGCTTCTCCAATCAAACGGAGCAAGTATTGTCCGTATTCATTTTTCTTGAGTGGCTGTGCCAATTCGTACACTTGTTCTTTTGTGATGTAGCCCATGCGGTAGGCAATTTCTTCCAAGTTTGCCACTTGAACGTTTTGCAAACGTTGAACCGTTTCGATGTATTGAGCAGCTTCCAAGAGGCTCTCATGCGTACCTGTATCCAACCAAGAAAATCCGCGTCCCATCAGTTCCACAGACAAGTCGCCACGGTCTAAGTAAGCCTTGTTGACATCGGTGATTTCCAACTCTCCACGAGGTGACGGTTTGATGTTTTTAGCAATCTCCACAACATCATTGTCATAGAAGTACAAACCAGTAACCGCAAAGTTTGATTTTGGCTCTTCTGGTTTCTCTTCGATAGAGATAGCGTTCATGTCTGCGTCAAACTCGACAACACCAAAGCGTTCTGGGTCTTTAACTTGGTAACCAAAGACAGTTGCACCTTTTTCTTTGCTAGCAGCTCGTTGCAACATCTTGGTCAAACCATTTCCATGATAGATGTTGTCGCCCAAAATCAAGGCTACGTTGTCATCACCGATAAAGGCTTCACCGATGATAAAGGCTTGTGCCAAGCCGTCTGGGCTTGGTTGTTCTGCGTATGACAAGGTGATACCAAGCTCTGAGCCGTCTCCCAGCATATCCTTGAAACGAGGAAGATCCTGAGGAGTTGAAATAATCAAGATTTCTTTAATCCCAGCCAACATCAAAGTTGAAAGCGGATAGTAAATCATTGGCTTATCATAGATTGGCATCAACTGTTTTGACGCCGCACGAGTCAGTGGATAAAGGCGAGTTCCAGACCCACCTGCAAGAATAATACCTTTCATGTTATGACACCTTTTAATCAAAAATTTATTAAGTCTATTTTACCATGTTTAAACATTAGTGTCATTTGAAAAAGGGAGCTAAGCTCCCTGTCAATATATTTTCCCTAAGCCATCATAAGGGCAAATTCTGATATAATTCCTAAGGTTGCTATTCCCATAGTTTTGAGATTATGATGTTTTATTTAAACATAACTTGTAAAATTAATCTAAACAATCGTTTCTTATCGTCGCACTGCTTTCCATTTATTTCTTAGCAAACTTTATTTTCTCAATAGAAATTTTCACCAATTGTGGCTTCAGCAACAATAAACTTACGCCATAGATAACCCCGCCTACTATAATTCTCATAAACAAATTTATATAGGGAGGGACTGTGAGTAACTTTGTCATATAGATTCCTAAAAACATTAATAGGCTTGCTATACTATATTTAGGGACGTCCTTACATAACTCTAATATATTGATTTGCTTTCTGATAAAAATAAGCTCGATGAACGCTATAGTAGCCTCTCCAACCACTGACGCAATTGCTGCCCCAACAGCACCATGATGAGGAATCAGAATAATAGACGATACACTATTAGTAAAAAGACCGCCAATCACAGCAACACTTAAATATTTTGCCTGTCCTGTAGCAATCAAATATTGACTTCCCAACACTGAAGAATATCCCATAAATAATAGTTCTAGAATTAAAATTGACAATACAATATCAATTCCCAAAAACTCCGGTCCAAAAAAGATATCCGAAAAAATATCACTAATTGATATCATCCCAATTACCATAGGAATTGTAATGATATTAACAGCATTAAAAGTTAACTTTGTCAGTTCTATCACTTTCTTAGTGTCTCGATTCTTATAGGCATTAGCAACCTTTGGAAAAATAACTACACCAATAGACGAAACTAACGCCAGTAAAACTCTTATTACCTTATCAGCATTTTCAAAATAACCTGCCTGTGACATCGTTGATAGAGTTCCTAGCAAAACTTTATTTAAGGAAACAAAAATAGTAGAGGCAATCTGTGGAACAAATAAAGCGAACACTGGTGCAAAATGCTCTGCTATATTCAAATTAGTAAACTTAATACTTGTAATATAGCGTCTTAAATATGTCCAAAGAGTTAGATTCCCCACTAAAGACGACCCCACCATGATTAAAACATATGTATTAAAATCCTGAGGAGTTTTTACAAACAAGAAAATCATCATTACAGATGCCAACTTCACGATAAAATTACGAACAACTGTACGTTTGAAATCTTCCAATCCATCAAACAGCCATGAGACATCAACTGCTGTAGCCAAAATTTGGACTGATTGTATCATAAAAACGGTTCTATAGTTAGGGTATAACCAAATAAAAACTAAGAACATGAGGTAGATAACTAATGAAACAACCAATTTTAGAATAAGGATTTCCCAAAACTTTTGACTTCGCTTCGTTATTGATTCTCGGTAATAAGCAATTGTTCGATTTCCATAAACAGTTGTTCCTATGTTTGCGAATAGTACAAAATATGTCATGATTGTGTTCGTAAACGAATTGACACCTATCAACTCAGCACCCAACACACGTGATACATAAGGAATTGTTGCAAATGGAACAATAATTAAAAACAACTGATATAGTGAACTATAGATATAATTTTTTACTGTCTTCATATTCTTTTGGACAATTCCTCTTCAAGCTTATTAATAGTTGCTTTCCATGAACGCTCTATAAGCATATCACTAGCTCTTTTTGCCAATAATTGACGATGCTCATTATCCTCAATTAACTTGATAATATTGTTAGCAAGTTGGCTACTATCTCTAACAGGAGACAACAAGGCATTTACCCCGTCCACAGCGTATTCAAAAACTCCGCTATATGCAGTCGAAGCAAGAGCGCATCCACATGCCATGCTTTCCGCTCCTGTGAGTCCGAATCCTTCATCAATTGTAGCACATACAAAAATAGCTGTATCATTATATAACTGTAATAATTCTTCTTGTGTCACCTTTTGAAAGTAATTAAAATAATCTGGTAAAAATCTTGGTCGTTCTGGCACACCAAAAATATTTACTGTTATTTCTGGATATTTTTCTTTGACCCGTTCAATAGCCTTCAGTGCATATGAAACTCCTTTATGTTCTCCCTCGTGATACAACATTCCTAATGTCATCGGATTTCGATTTTCGATTGGAGTAACTACTTTAAAAACTTCTGTATCAATAGGATTCGGCAAACAAATGGTATCTTTATGAGTATAAGATTTCACAAGATTATTTAGCCAGGTTGATACCGTAAAATTGATAAATCCATAATCATAACTTTCAACAACTTTTTCTTCTGAAGCAATAAATGTTTCAAAATCCTGAATAAAGTAGCATTTCTTCCCGCAGCCTGCTGGGAGACATTTCACAATTTCAGCTGTAGAAACAGCTGTTGCAAAAACAAAATCCGCTTTGGGAAAATCTCGTCCGTCTAAATACGGTGTCATTATTTTTTGAATTCTAGGGTCTAAATCAAACCATGACGGTCTATTTCTCCCTTTTATCTGTCCTACAATCGACTTTATAAGCTTGTTTTTTGTGATTCGATTCCATACTGTATGAGTCAAAAAAACCAAAGATACTTCATGCCCTCTAGCTGTCAATCGGTTTGCATACTCAAAAATAATTTTATACCCTCCCATTGGTACTTGGCTTATCTCTGGGAGACAAAAGGTTAATTTCATCGTTACTCTCCTAACAATAATGTATATCTCTTTTACAAGAATCAAATCTCTCTTTAAATACTTATAAAAGTTTTGCTAGATATTAAAAATAATATCGAATCCATCCAAGCGTTGGACTATATGCATCATAAACTTTTAGTTACTCACTTTACTAGATTTAGGTAAATGACTAGCTATGAGATACACAAATAGATAACCAATCTCTGTTCTCAACGTCAAATTATATATGTATAGTAAAGGAACTGTAGATAGTAACGCGATTGCAATAATCGTACTTGGCTCTTTTTTTACTTTCAAAATTAATTCTATTAAGGCGTAAATATAAGGATAAATAAAAATGACTACTCCTATTAACCCTGTTTCTACCATAACAAATGGTAGAGTAAACCAATTATATCTCGTACGCTCATATTGTAAAAAAAAGGGACTCTGTAAAAAACTAAATTGTGATTGCTCTGCATTCCCAAGCCCTATTCCTATCCAATTTTTGATTACATCATTATGAAAAAATCGAGTTTGAACATAGCTAATAGCCTTCAATCTACTAATATCATCTTGACCGGTATATGACCCTCCAGCAATTTTTAATATATTCTCAATATTAAAAAAATCTTTAAAAAATGGTGAGATTTGAACCAATATAGGAAGCGTGACTATAGTTCCAACCAACAACATTATTCCTATCAGTAAGAACTTAAATACTGATTGAATGGACTTTTTTGA
>OLPR01001966.1_pt1 | contig 15969 bp, 19 predicted proteins | sample 1672761 | NCBI WGS metagenome assembly OLPR01 (sample SAMEA3136721, study PRJEB25190) | human gut metagenome | biome: human gut; feature: human-associated habitat; material: faeces | place: Austria | collected 2013 | reverse complement strand
AACGGGGCAAAACGGCGCGGGGAAAACCACCCTTGCGCAGATCCTCTGCGGGCTGACAAAGCAGACAAGGGGACATATTTTAATAGACGGGAAAAAAGCAAGAGCGGCCGTCCGGCGCAAGGAGATCTATTACTGCGGCAACGACACGTCAACACAGTTTTTTACGGCAAGCGTGGCGGAGGAGCTGCTGCTGAATACCGAATTGACAGAAGAAAACAAAGACCGTGCCAGACACTTGCTGAAGGAATTTGGCCTTTACGAATACAGGGCTGCGCACCCGTCCGCCCTGTCCGGTGGGCAGAAGCAGCGGCTTGCCATTGCCTGCGCCATCTTTTCCGGCCGCAGGATATTGATACTCGATGAGCCCACCAGCGGCCTTGACGGGCAGAATATGCGCCTCGTTGCGGAAAGGCTGAGAAGCGAAGCACGGAACGGCAGAACCATTCTCGTGATCACCCACGACAGGGAACTGATCGAGAGCTGCTGCGATAACGTTGTGGAGGTCGGTACAAAGCCCAGCGAGGTACAGTGAACACCTTTTGCCATTGAGCCAAAGCGGGGCAAATGCACGAATGTTAGAATGACATTGACTATTATTGACGAGAAAACTCTGTTGTATTAGAATATCCTTATGATGGTAAGTGTAAGTACCCTCCAATTAAGGAGTGATATACAAGGAGTAAACCATGAAAAAGCTAATATGCGTTATGACCCTCGTGTGCATCGGAATGCTTCTGGTGTCGTGTGGGTCAAAACGCCTTGACAATCCCAAGGCACAGTTTATTCGGGATTTTGGCTTGCATATTGATAAGAAAGACTGTGTGCTTGAAGAACTCTTCAATAACTACGAAGGGTTTCCTTATGAGGGGATAGCACTATATAAGCTGACCGTTGGGGAGGACGTGCGTCAGGCGTTCCTGCAATGGGAACGCTTTCCCTTCTCCGAAGAGGCTGAGCACTTTTTAGAGAGCCTTTCCGCCTATGTGGAGCTGCCCTCGATCGCGGACGGCTACTGGAAAATGGTAGATCGAAACCCGGGAACGAGCGCATACACAAATGTTTCCCTGTGCGTATACGATGAGGCAACGGGTGCCGCATACCTCTTGACAATGGACATCTAACGATAAGCGGCAGTCCCCCGGACAACGAAACGTCCGGGGGACTGCTGCTTATATCGTAATCGAAACGCGGCACGGAATTTCCGGTTGATACAGCCCACGCTGCCTCAGCTCACAAACGATGCGTTTCCCAGCCGGTAGTACCGGCAGCCATCCTCCTCGTACCATTCAAACGTACCCACCACGGTGATCTCCGCCCCCAGCTCCGGATACTCATCGGGATAGACATGCCTTCCGGTGAGGGCAAACTCCAGCCCCTGTGCGCAGCAGGCGGTGGCATCGGCGATCATGCAGGCGAAGAACATTTTGTCCGGGATAAAAGCACCGTTTTCGTCAGTGGCCTGGTATATGGTGAACTGCCCCTGCATTTTGACGGTTTTTCCGATGTAGTTATCTGGGAAGGAGATCATGCTGTTGACCTCGGAATAGACCATGATGCCACTGAGTGCGGTCAGGTCAATGTCGACCGCGGCGGTGCCTTCTGCATCTTCCGCAGGGGGCTTTTTTGCGGTGTCCTCATGGCCGCAGGCGGCGAGAGTGCAGAGCAGCAGGGCTGCCAACAGCACGCAAAATAGTTTTTTCATCTGCGAACACCTCCCAATACCGTGCCTGCCAGCCATGACAGACCGAAAGCGCCGATCTGAACGGCGACGATGGTGGAGCCTACCGGCGTACCGGCGAGAATGGACGCCAGAATACCGAGCAGCGCACAGAAAACCGAAAGGACTGCCGCGCAGACGGTCACGCTGCGAAAGCTCTTGAACATCCGCATGGCGGACAGTGCCGGGAAGATCACCAGTGCGGAGATCAGCAGGGAACCCACAAGGTTCATCGCCAGCACGATGATGACCGCAACGACGACGGCGATCAGCAGATTGTAAAGCCCCGCCCTCGTGCCGGTCGCCCTTGCAAAGCTCTCGTCAAAGGTCACGGCGAAGATCTTATTGTAAAACAGGATGAACACCGCCACGACCAGCACCGACATTCCCACGCACAGCCATACCTCTGCGGGGGACAGCGTCAGAATGGAGGTGGAGCCGAACAGTGTGCTGCACACATCACCCGAAAGGTTGGACGAGGTGGAAAAGATGTTCATCAGAAGATACCCGATAGCAAGTGCTCCCACCGAGATCATGGCGATGGCGGCGTCGCCCTTGATTTTCGTGTTCTGCCCGGTGTGCAGGAGCAGCACGGCGCTGAGGATGGTAATGACCATGACAAGGGGCATTTTGTTGGTGATCTGCAGCACGGCGGCAATCGCCATTGCACCGAACGCCACATGGGACAGACCGTCACCAATGAAGGAAAACCGCTTCAGCACCAGCGTCACGCCCAGCAGGGAGGAGCAAAGCGCGATCAGCACACCGACAATGAGCGCATAGCGGACAAAGGGATATGCCCAATAGAGAGTCAGCTTTTCCAAGATAGCGGTCATTGGCTGTCACCGCCCTTCTTCACATCAAACAGCCGCCCTTGCGGGCTTTGGAGATAGTCCGCCCTTGTCCCAAAGAAAACGGTGTCGCCAATATGCAGAATATGGCTGGCGTATCGGACGGCGGCAGCCACATCGTGAGAAATCATGATCACAGTGATGCCGTCCTCACGGTTGAGCTTTTCGATGAGCGCATACATTTCAGCCGTCACCTTGGGGTCAAGCCCGGAAACAGGCTCATCAAGAAGCAGCATTTTTTGCGTGGCGCACAGCGCGCGGGCAAGCAGCACCCGCTGCTGCTGTCCGCCGGACAGCTCCCGATAGCACCGCCTTGCGAGCCGGGTGATCTGCATTTTCTCCATGGCGTCCACCGCAAGATTCTTTTCTTCTTTGTTATAAAAAGGACGGCTGCCGCAGCGTCCCTGGCATCCGGAGAGAACGATCTCTCTCACGGATGCCGGGAAGTCCTTTTGTACCACTGTCTGCTGCGGCAGATAGCCGATCTCGTTTTTCCTCAGCCCATCGCCCGTCAAAATTCTGCCGCTGATGGGGGCCTGCAAGCCGAGGATCGTTTTCATAAGGGTACTCTTGCCGGAGCCGTTTTCCCCTACGATGCAGAGATAGTCGCCTGCCAGGAGCTCAAAGTTGAGGTCCTGGAGAACGGGTCGTCCATCGTAGCCGGCACAGAGATTTTGACAAGTGAGCTGAGCCATAGACCTACCTCCTTACCCCAACGCTTCCTTCAGCACGGAGAGATTCTTCTCCATAACGGAAAGGTAGGTGGCACCGTTTGCCACGTCCTTGGAGGTGGTGGACTGCATGGAATCCATGGTCAGCACCTTCTGATTCTTCCCGGCGGTGTTCTGGACGATGGTTTCCGCGATCCTGTGCTGTGCGCCCTCGATGGTCAGCACGCAGGGAAGTCCCAGCTCATCCACCTTCTTAGCAAGGAACGAAACGGTTTCAAAGCTGGCCTCGGTCTCGGCGGAGCAGCCCGCAAAGGCGGCATAGTAGCGCAGACCGTAATCATCCACCAGATAACGGAACGGGAAACGATCGCCAAACAAAACGGTCTTATGGGCCGCACCGTCCACGGCCGCCTTATAGTCTGCGTCAAGAGCAGCCAGCTTGTCCCTATACGCCGCGGCGTTGGCGATATAGGTGTTCTTGTTGTCCGGGTCGATGGCACACAGCGCGTCCGCAAGCGTCACGCAGAGTGCTTGGGCGTTCTTCAGGGACAGCCAGACGTGCTCGTCCTTTTCCTCCCCATGGTCATGCCCCATCAGCTCGTCAAGGATGTCCTCTGCGGAAAGCGCGTCCTTCACAAAAAACGGATTGGTCTTGCCGCTCATCAGCGCATCAAAGCCGTCGTTGCCGAAGTAGATATGGAAATGCTCCGCCTCGCCCGGCTCGTGACCGTGGTCGTTGAACTGCACATATTTGGGCGCATCGGCACTGGTGGTTTCAAACTGATAACGGACGCTGCGGATATTGCCCTCGTCATCCAGCTTCGGCTGATAACCGGCATAGGTGTATTCGGCGGAAACGGTTTTTCCGTCTCCATAAGTGAATGTGATCGTGTTCCCGTTGATAGAAATCTTCTCGGCGTCGCATTGCCACGAAGCCTTAAACTTCTCCAAATAGGTGTCCTTTGTGGTCGAGCTGTCCCCGTCTTTCTCCGCCCTGTGCTCGCAGAATTTGTCCAGGTCGCCGTTCAGCAGATAGGGGTGCAGGGACTTCCACGCACCGGCGAAATCCGAGAGGGAGCGATCCCTGATGTCATCCTCCGTGAGCTGTTCATCGTGACTGTGACCGTGACCGTGGTCGTCCTCCTGCATGCCCTCAACGGTCTCCTCCGTTTTCACGGAATCACCCAGCACCTCCAGCAGATTGATGACCTTCATATTCCTGTTGGCGGCGTTTTTCAGGGCATTTTCCACCCAGCCATCGGACTCGCCGCCCACATAGACGAAGAGGTCGCAATCGGAGATCCTGACAATATCATCGGCGGTGGGCTGATAGCTGTGCAGGTCAACGCCATTATCCAGCAGCATGGTGACCTCGGCGTTATCCGCCTTGTCGCCCAGGATCGCCCTGACCCAATCGTATGCGGGAAAGATGGTCGTGACGACCTTCAATTTGCCGGCTTTTCCGGCATCCTGCGGCTTTCCGCAGCCGGCAAGGACGCCGGCCAGCATCATTAGCGCAAGCAGCAGCGCAGTTATCTTTTTCATAGGCTATATGTACCTCCAGATTATGATAAGAACGTAAAAATGGGCGCAAAAATACAAGGGTAACGGCAACGCCGCGAAAGCCTATCCGAAAACGGATAGACTACACCCTTGTAAATAGTTCTTATTTAATCTGAAAGCTTGACCTTGAGCGAAACCAGAGTAAGCGTGCGGACAAGCTCCACGCAGGAGGGAATGACTCTGCACGGGGCATACCCGACCGCCGCGGCGAAAACCGCGGCAGCACCGGCAAGTCCAATGCTCTTGAGCAGATTTTCACAGACCTGCAGCTGGTGGCAGATGGCGCAGTCCTCGCCGGAGCAGTTGTGGTTGGCTTCGACCGCAATATAGATAGCGGAGGACAGCATGACAGCCGCCAGCACGGCTGCCAGCAAGCCTGTGATCAAACGAGATTTCTTTGTCATAGCCTGTCCTCCTTCCAAATATTATTCTTCCCGGCAATCCGCGCAGGTGCCATAGAGAACCGTGTCGGCGGCGTCCAGCGTGAATTGCTCGTTCTGCGCCAGGTGCTTTGCAAACAGGACGGCGTTGCCGCTTGCCATGTGAAAGGTCCTGCCGCATTTTACACAGCTCATGTGCAGCGCACCCTTGCAGCTCTCGGCGTCAAGGTACTGATAGTAGACCTCCCGCGTGCCGCTCTTGCTGCTGCGCCGCACTTTTTCTTCCGCCTCTAACTGCGCAAGGTTTCGATACACAGCGCTGAGGCTGATTTTTTCATCCGCCAGCGCGTCCGCAATTTGCCGTGCGGACAGCAGCTCATCCGGGTGCCGGCTCAAATAGGCAAGCAGAGCTTTCCTCTGCCGCGTGCTGTAACTGGACAAGTCACCACGCCTCCAATTTGCAATTCATTTGCAATTTAGCATAACATGACGCCGCCCTGATGTCAATATGCAAATTCGTCGCAAATCAGCCGTCAGCGCGGATAGTGTCTGCTCCGCTGAAATGGGCTGCGGCGGAGCGGAATGATCCGCGCTCTGTTTTCGGCGGCGAAAAGGCAGCGGCAAAAGCCAGGTGAAAAAGCGGTAGAAAAACGCAAAAAGATTTCCCACTTATCAAACCGAAAAAGCTCCTTCAGAGCAAAAGGATTTCATTACGAACAGCAGCTGACCCTCCGTATGTACTGAAGCATGCGGAGGGTCAATCGGTTTGTGTGGCCTGCTCAGTCGAGCAGGGGCTTTCTTTTCTGATGCGTCAACATATCCGTGCCCGGCCTATCCCTCAAACAAATTCAGGAGGTATCCGTAGCCCTCGGCCTCCATTTTCGCGTAAGGCACGAAGCGGAGGGCGGCGCTGTTGATGCAGTAGCGCACACCGTTGGGCGACTCCGGATCGCCGGTGAACACATGACCCAGGTGAGAATCTCCGGCGCGGCTTCTGACCTCCGTGCGGCGCATGCCGTGGCTCAGGTCCTCTTTCTCCACCACGGCAGGGCCCTCGATGGGCTTTGTAAAGGCAGGCCAGCCGCAGCCGCTTTCAAACTTATCCGTAGAGGAGAACAGCGGCTCGCCGGTGACGATGTCTACATAGATGCCCTTTTCGAACTTGTCCCAGAGCTCTCCGATAAAGGCGCGCTCCGTGCCGCTCTCCTGCGTGACGCGGTACTGCTCCGCCGTCAGCGTGTCCCGGATGGTCTCCGCCGCGGGCTTCCGGTAGTCGCCCGGATCGATGCGAAGCCTGGAGAACAGCTCCATCTCCGCCCGGGGGATGTGGCAATAGCCGTTGGGGTTCTTTTCCAGGTAGTTTTGGTGATATTCCTCGGCGGGATAGTAATTCCTCAGCGGACCGATCTCCACAAAGAATTTCTCGCTGCGGCCCCGCTCGATGTCCGCGATGCGCTCCACCGTTTCCCTGGCCTTGTCGTTGGTGTAGTACACGCCGGTCTGATACTGGCTGCCCCGGTCGTTGCCCTGCCGGTTCTGCACCGTGGGGTCGATCACATAGAAGTAAGCCAGCAGCAGCGCGTCGAGACTCACCTGCTCGGGGTCGTATTCCACCCGCACAGTCTCCCGGAAGCCGGTGCCGCCCTTGCAGACGGCCTGGTAGGTGGTGTCCGCCTCGCAGGTGCCATTGGCGTAGCCGCTCTGGGCGTCGATGACGCCGGGGATGGATTGCATGAGCTGCTCCATGCCCCAGAAGCAGCCGCCTGCCAGATAGATGACATTTTCCGTGGTGTCCATATACATACCCTCCTCGCCGGACATATCCGAGGACTGTCCGGCCATGTCCGTTCCCTGCGTGTCCTTTTCCTGCGGTATACGCTGCCGTTCTGCGGCGCAGCCGCTGAGCAGCAGTACCGAGGCGAAAAGCAGGGCCAATACGCTTCGATACATGGCGTTTCCTCCTTTCAGGGGGAGCAAGGGTCACTCCGCCCCGTCGCTGTCCTGTCTCTTGCCGCGGCCGGGCCGCAGGACGGTATACAGCAGCGACCCAAGGACGCAGCCGAAGCCGGTGGAGAGCCACGGGCTGGACGTAATGGCGCAGGTGCCGGTGGCGCAGCCCACATAGCGGTAGTACAGCCACCCTCCGGCACTGCCCACCAGGGGCAGGGCAATGACGCGCAGAATGCCCGTCAGCTTACAGTTCTTTTTCTTCATAATAGCCTCCCTTTGAAGATATTGGATCAGCCCATATCGGCAGCCAGTGCCTTGTCGATCTGGGCTTGCAGTGCATCGGCCTGCGCCTTACTGGTGATAGCCCCCACAATGGGATCACCCACGATGCGGCCGCTGCGGTTGACCACGTAGGTGGTGGGATAGGCGTAGATGCTCTCCACGAACTTGCCCGCCTCGCTGCCGGAATCGAAGTACACGTTCTGGTAGGTGGCACCGCTCTGGGTCAGCACATCCTTGGCGTCAGAGATAGCCGTCTCGTTGCCGTCCAGCGTAAAAGCGTTGATGCCGATCAGCGCACCGCCCTTGCCGGAAAGCTCCTTGTTCAGCGCGTCCAGATCGCCCAACTCACCCACACAGGGACCGCAGGTGGTGAACCAGAAATTCACCACGGTGACGGCCTTGCCGGAGAACAGATCGCTGCTCTTTACCGTATTCCCGTCCAGATCCTTGCCCTCAAAGGCAGGGAACTTCGGCAGGCTGCTGTCATCCGTCTTGTTGCCCGTGCTGCCACTATCAGTCTTGTTGCCCGTACTGCCATTGTCGGGGGTGTTGCCCGTGCTGCCGCTATCGGTCTTATTGCCTGTGTTGCCGCCGTCGGTTTTATTGTCCTTACTGCCGCTGTCGGGCATCGTGTCCATATCCTTGTCCGTCGGCATATTCATATCGCTGTCCAGAGATTTTTGCACGATCTCGGGATACTTTTCCTCCAGTGCGGCCAGCTTGTTTCCGATGTCGCGAATCTTCTCCGCCTCACTCTGAAGCAGCTTCAGCTCGTCTGCCGAAAACTGATCCTTGGCGGCGTTGATGGTTTCCAGCAGAAAGTCGCCATAGTTTTTGCCGTCCTCCATCATGATCTTACCCTTGTCCGCTGCCATAAAGACCTTTTCCCAAAGTGCTGTGTTCTCTGCCAGAATAGCAGCCTCCTGCGCTGTCAGTTCCTTGTGCATGGCGGCTGCCTCCTCGGCGTTCTTAGGATCGTTGTCCATGCCGTCCATGTGATCGCCGCCCTTTGCGCCGCAGGCGGCCAGAGAGAGCACCAGCACGACTGCCAACAGCAATGTCATTAGTTTCTTCGTGTTCATGTTCGTTCCTCCTTGATCTTTGTCGTCGTTCTTCTGCGGCGTTTCTGCCGCAAGGACTGTTTATTTTTACTGTCTCCACGGCCGCAGCGGAAGAGGGCGGCGCTGGTGGGACAGACACGCTGCATTCTATTACCATAATAAAGTGAATGGGTTAAAATCCTTGTTAAAAACAGGAATTTAATGGAAATATATCTTAAATTCGCTGAAAATAAAGCGATTGGGGCAAAAAGGCAGGGGCAGCAAGAAGAAAGCCTCTGCGAAAAAGAACCAAGCCCAAAAGCCGCGCGGCTGCGAAGAGCGTTCTCCTCGCAGCCGCGCAGCCGTTTGTAAAGTTCTCTGATTTTAATGCAAGACCTGCATCTCCGGGTTCTTCTCCCCGAATTTCTCCCGCAGCGCGCTGCAGATATACTCCCGGGACTTGCCCTGCTTCTCACCGTTTTTAATGAGCTTGTACGCCTGAAACAGCGCCGAGGGGCCGATCTCGCTGCTGAAAAAGCCGATGCCCTGATTCCATGCCAGCAGCTCGAACACATCGTCCAGCGCGGCGCTCTCCACACCGTGGATATATGCCTTTACCAGCTCCCGCGCCGCCTGCCGCATCCGACCCGCACCCACAGCGTTGGTCAGGGACAGCAGCAGCCGCGTTTCGTAGGGCAGTACGCGCTTCTCGCTCTGCCATGTGGTCTCCCAAAAATCCACGGCGATCTGCCCCAGCTTTTCGTCGATCATGGGATAGTTCAAAAGAGCCAGCGGCTTGAAGGGAGCGGAGCTGTCGCCTTCCTTCTTCTCCACACGGCAGAACCAGACATGGAACTCCGCCTCACCCCGCTGCTCGGTGTAGTGTTCGTAGCCCAAGCCCTCCATGACAGCGTACAGTGGATGCGGCTCAAAGGTCTGGATGATGTGTAACCCTTCGCCCACCTCCAACGCCTCGGCTCGTTTCTTCAGCCCTTCAAAAAAGCTGCCCTGTATATGGCGCACATCCACGGTCTGAAACCCCTGCGCTTTGTCCTTCCAGTTTTCGTAGCTCAAGTTAACAAACAGGTTTAGATGCCATGCGGTGAAAACCGCATGGCATCAAGCCTTTTCCGGGGTTCCTATACCCCGATTTTAACGGTTTCAAGCATGGATGTCAGAGCCGCCTGAGAGGCGTTCAACGTGATTTGAACCCCTCTTTTCCTGTTTTCTGGCGAAATAATCGGATGCAGCCCCCTGTTGTACGAGGAGTTTCCTCGCAAAAGGGGGCTTTTTTCATAAAAAAGTTTCACAAAGTTTGGAGCGTCGGTTTGTTGGTTTCGTAGAACCATCGAACCAGCGCTTTTTTGCGTTTAGGAGGAGCTAAATGAGCCGCACGGCTCAAAAAGCAAGGAGGACGCTGTTATGCGGAACGATTATTTTTGCACAAGGCTGCTATTGAACACGGTTTTCTCACAACTTCTTATGGTAAGCGGATTCAAGGGCCCGTGGAGCCTTTATGCCATTGTAATAGCATCATACAAATGGACTGATGCATGTACGCGTGTCAGCCTGTCTATGTGTATGGAATGGGGGTGAAACGGTGGTCGGCTGTAATGGACTTACGCGGCGGTGTGAGCGCAGCGACCATTTGGAAAGCGACTGCGACCACCGTAGGCCGAGAGATGCGACAATTATAGGTGCTAATGTTCTTCATGGCAGCTCTTTCTTTAGAAGGCGTTTTTATATTTGGGTGGGTGTGTTCTTTTTTTACAATTCCCTGTCATTCCAGAATCTGTCAGCTTTGCAGCAGCCGTATGAATTCCTGGCACAGCAGAGAGGCTCGACCCTCGCCGCGATGCACCAACAGAATCTGGCGGGCAGGGATGGGTTCTGTATCGAGTGTGAAAAAGCCCTCCTGCGCCAGAAGGCTCTGTGCGAACAGAGATGGCAGAATGCCGATGGCCAGCCCCTGCTCCACAAACGGGATAACGGTGGAGGAGGTACGCACAGAGTAGTTGGGCAAAAACGTCATCCCTTGTTCGGCAAACCATGCGTCCAGATTGCCCCGGGCACTGGTGCCGGACTCCACCGCCACGATGGGGAACCGGAATATCTCATCGTAAGACAAATGCCGTCCAGCCAGCGATTTGAATCTGGGGCCGGCTACAAACACGTCACGAAAAGAGGCTAGATTAGTCACGGACAAGTCCTCCACATCTGTCAGCGGAGAAACTGCCAGCACTACGTCCGCCTGCTCTGCGCGGAGCATCTGAATCGTCTCATGTGTGGAGCTGCCCTGCACCTGAAGCGTCACATTGGGATGCATCTCCCGGAACTGTCCCAGCTTCGGCAGCAGGAAATGGTACAGCGGCGTCTCCGTAGCGCCGATGATCAGCGTACCTGCTTCAAAGGCGGCCAGCCGCTTTAGTTCGCGTTCGCCGTTGGACAAAGATTTGAACGCGCTGTCCACATGGGAAAAAAGCGCCGTGCCTTCCACGGTGAGCCGCACGCCGCGGGAAACGCGGGTAAACAACTTGCAGCCAAGAGACTCCTCTAGCCGGTGGATGGAGCGGGTTACGGCGGGCTGGGACAGGCACAGCAGCTCGGCGGCCTTTGTGACATTGCCGGTCTGTGCCACCGTATAAAAGGCGCGGTAATATTCCAGATTGAAGTATTCCATGGGCCACTCCTTTGTGATATGCTTTTGACTGATGAATTATATAAATATAAGTGATTTGAATTATATCAGTTTCGGCCATATAATGCAATCATCGAAAGTGCATTTTCAGAAATTTTGGACAAATGAGGTGGAGGAGATGAAAGCGGTCAGGATCTCTGCGGGTGCCGGTTATGCCGGTGACCGCATTGAGCCGGCACTGGAAAACATCCGCAGAGGCAACGTCGATTACATCATGTTTGAATGCTTGGCGGAACGGACCATCGCGTTGGCGCAGAAAGATCGTGCGGCGGACCCGCAGAAGGGATACAATCGACTTCTGGAGTATCGCATGGAGCGGGTGCTGCCGCTGCTGCGGGAGCATCCAGTGAAGATCATCACCAACATGGGGGCGGCCAATCCCGTCGCCGCGGCCGAAAAGGTGCGGAAAATGGCGGCGCAGTACGACCTGACTGATCTGAAGATCGCGGCTGTTATCGGCGACGAGGTAACGGAACGGATACCGGCATACGGCGATCTCGCGATTATGGAGACGGGTGAGCCGCTGCACACGCTGGCGGATAAGATCGTTTCCGCCAACGCCTACATCGGCGGACGGCAGATCTCGCAGGCATTGGCGGACGGCGCGGATATCGTCATTACCGGACGGGTGGCTGACCCGGCGCTGGCCGTCGGCCCGCTGATGTACGAATTCGGCAAAGATTACGATGCCGACGTGGATTTTCTCGGCAAGGCCACAGTGGCAGGGCATCTGCTGGAGTGCGGTGCGCAGGTCACAGGCGGTTATTTCGCGGATCCCGGTGTCAAGGATGTGCCGGAGCTGTGGAATTTGGGGTTTCCCATCCTGACATTTACAGAGGATGAGCGTATCCTGCTGGAGAAGCTGCCCCAGACCGGCGGCAGACTGGATCGCCAGACGGTGACGGAACAGCTGCTGTATGAAATCCAGGATCCCGCCAATTACTTCACTCCCGATGTGATCGCGGATTTCTCCCAGCTCTCCGTGGAGGAGCTATCCGACGGGCGGGTCGAGGTCAAGGGTGCCGCGGGAAAAAAGCGCACCGGCACGTTGAAGGTCAGCGTGGGCTATCAGGACGGCTACATCGGTGAGGGCCAAATCAGCTATGGTGGTCGGAATTGTGTGGCGCGCGCGAAGCTGGCAGCGGAGGTCATCCAAAAGCGTCTTGTCCTACTGAACAAGCATTACAGCGAAACGCGCACCGACCTGATCGGCGTCAACAGTCTGTACGGTGCGGAGCAGGAGAAGGTGTTCCCCGCTCCGCAGCTCAGCGAGGTGCGGCTGCGGGTAGCCGTGCGTACGGAAAAGAAAGAGGACGCGGAGGTCATTGGCCGGGAGATCGAGGCGCTGTATGTCAACGGCCCGGCCGGAGGCGGCGGCGTCCGCAGCAGCGTGGAGTCGGTGCTCTCCATCGCCTCGGTGCTTATCCCGGAGGAAGACGTTCATCCCACGGTCTGCTGGGAAAGGGGTGAGTGAATATGCGTGTATACGACATCGCGCACTCCCGCACGGGAGACAAGGGCAACATCTCCACTATTTCCGCCTGTGCTTACCGCCAGGAGGATTATGCCGTTCTGGCAGAGAAACTGACGGCGGAGAAGGTCATGGAGCAGTTCGCTCCGCTGGGCGTGACCCATGTGGACCGGTATGAGATTCCGACCCTGTACGCGCTGAATTTTGTGATCTTCGGCAGTCTCGGCGGCGGCGTGACCCGCTCTCTGGCGCTGGACAAGCACGGTAAGTCCCTGTGCGGCCTGCTGCTGGAAATCGAACTGTAATCCCTTTTTGCCCCTCAATGAGAGGTATCCTTATGACATCAAAAAATATTAGGAGGAGAAAACTATGGCAGCGATTTATGCTTGCTATGGAGACTGCCCCGCAGCTCAAAGCCAGTGGACTGGAGGGCGACTATCGAATCCTTGCCGACTTCAACGGCACAGTGCTGGCGGGAACACATAGCAAACACGGCGTCCAATTCGTCACATGGGATTGGGACTATAATCGCACGGGCGTGTCCCACGGGCACTACTTCATGGAGGACTATGACGGGGCCAAGCGGGACTTTGCCATACGAAGCGGCCTCATCCACAAGGAGCAGCTTTTCAGCCCAGAGCAGATGACAGAGATCTACCGCTGCTGCGCCGACTCTGTAGACGGTGATTTTTTCGACCTCACCGCCGAACAGGAAAAGGTGATCCGAAGCGTACAGCAGCAGATCGAGGATTGTGTGCCGGATTTGGCCGAGCGCATCCGGCAGCAGGAAGACGCGATGGAACAGACAATGTAATAATGTAATACAGAATGTCACGGGACGAAGTTTGAAGGGTCAGACTTCGTCCTTTTGTATTTTATGGACAGGGAGGTAGACATGATCGATGGGATCAGACGCAGCGTAGACAAACGCACCTGCACGGCATTTGTGCCGACGCCGCCGGAGCCGGTGTTTTGCACGGAGAACGAACGATGCCGTGGATGCCCGTACCCCGCCCACGGTGTCATCTGCTGGCATCGGGATGGGACTTGCCTGCGGATAGATATGGAGAAAATCGAGAGGAGAAAGAAGAATGATTCAAGCTGTTTTTAGTAACCCTTTGCACCCGGAATACGGCGTGGCAACCATTCCGTTTCCAATCTCACATGACCAGTATGCGTACTGCATGGAGCTGCTGGAGGCATTGAAGATCGGTGATGCGGTCAAAGCTGACTGCAAGGTGGAGGAGATCGACAGCTTCTACACCGTTCTTAAGCGCATGGAGATGCTTACGGTAAATGTAGAGGAGCTGAACTATCTCGCCAAACGGCTGGAGAGCTTCGATGACGGTGAAGCTGCGCAGTTTCAGGCAATGGCCCATAAGCTGGAACTCTCCAAGCTGAAGGATTTCATAAACCTGACCTTCTGCTGTCAGCAGACTACAGTCATCACGGATTTTTCTGACCTTGCTGCCATTGGCCGAGACCACTACATGAATCTGCACGGCGGCAGCGCAAGAGTTGACGAGTTGGAGGCGCTGGACGGCGAGGAAACGGCAAGGCAGCTCATTGAGAATGGCAACGGCACGATCACGCCCTATGGCGTGGCCTATGACAACGGCATAAAGCTGGAGCAGGTCTACGATGGGCAGTTCTTTCCCTGCTATTACTATGAGCCGAATGCCAGCGCCCTTGCGCTGACCTCCAAAGCCGAGCCGGAGGACACCGAGCACATCACTTGGTTGTTTCTCCCCATGGCGCAGGAGGAGATCGACCGAGCCCTGCTTCGTGCCGGCATCACCGATCCGCCGGAGATCCGCCTGCGGCTGGTGGAGAGCCATCTGCCGGACGAGGTAGACGTGCTGCTGGATATGGAACAGGAAAGCCTTGCGGACCTCAATGCATTGGCGCAGGTAGCGGATACTCTTTCCACGGATGACCTCAAAAAGCTGGGCGCTGTGGTGGCTATGGCAAAGCCGGAAACTGCGGCACAGATCAAAAGACTTGCGGAAAACCTCGAGCTCTTTGACTTCGCTCCCGACGCGCACACGCCGGAGGAATACGGCAAGTACATGATCCAGCAGTCCGGCTATTTTGATTACGATGAGAATTTAGATGGGTTCTATGACTACGAAGGCTACGCCCAGCAGCGCATGAGTGAGGAGGACGGCATGTTCACCGACCGGGGTTACATCGCGTACAAGGGCTATTACAGCATGGAGGAAGTGATGAACGGCAGCCAGAGCGGTTGCATGGAGATGGGAGGCATGACATGATCATTCAAAAGGAGGGCTACCTGTGAACACAAAAATCTCGTATCTGTATAGAGATGCCGACAATTACAAGAAAGTCAACGAATGCGTCATTGCCGGCGCATTGACTGCGGAGCAAATTTGCGCCATCAAAGATTGCTGCGACATGGGCGAATACTTCATTCCAAGCCAAGTGGGTCTGCCGGAACGCCGCTTTGATCGGTATGATCCGGCGGTGGATCACTGCTGGTTCGAGCTGGATGAGGACAGCTTCTCGGAAACGATAGAGCCACCTACGGTAGCCCTTACCGCTGCAGAACTGGTCAACCGCTTCGAAGAATGCCGAAACAACTGGCAGGATGAGGCATACACGCCGCAGATGGGCGGCATGGTATGAGCACGGGAACGGCTTGTGCCAGAGGGCCTCCCACCCTATCAGACCATTGTAGATCTTTCCGTTGACTTACGGATGGTTGTGTGGTAGTTGTTTGTGCTACCCAAAACACTGAAAGGAGAAATGCACATGAAAAAGAAGATCCTGACTCTGATGTTGGGGACGCTCCTGCTGCTCACGGCCTGTGGGCAGACGGGGAGCAATTCCGCATCGACGATGCTGCCAGTGACGGCGGTGCAGAGCGCAGCACAGACCATCGCGCCCGTGGAGGACAAGACGCAGGAAGATGTCGACAGCCTTCTCGCTGAAGAGAATACTGAGGAGGCCGAGCCCGCAGGCGGCGAGGATACTCCGAAACTTGCCAATAGCGCCGAGGCCCCTTCTGGCAAGACAGAGGAAGCCCCGTCCGCACCCGCCGAAACGGCACCGCCCACTACCCCTGAACAGGCGGCGACACCCGCGTCTGCGCCGGAGGATAAACCTGCTCCCGCACCCACACCGGTGCCTACCCCGGCAGAGGAGAAACAGGAGGAAAAACCTGCTCCTACGCCCGAACCTGTCCCTGCACCTGAGCCGAAACCCGAACCGGCAGACCGCTGGGCGGCTGTTAGCGCCGCCAATGCCTACGCGGTAACGCAGTACGGCGTCATCACAGACGGCAGTCTGGCGCTGGACAACAGCGCCTATCGCTTCCCTGCATCGG
>OLPR01001963.1_pt1 | contig 15991 bp, 20 predicted proteins | sample 1672761 | NCBI WGS metagenome assembly OLPR01 (sample SAMEA3136721, study PRJEB25190) | human gut metagenome | biome: human gut; feature: human-associated habitat; material: faeces | place: Austria | collected 2013 | reverse complement strand
AAATGTCCGGCAAGGATTTGGAGACGCTGCTGGGCGAGGCGAACATCACGCTGAATAAGAACGCCGTTCCGAACGAGACGCGCAAGGCGTCGATCACGTCCGGCGTGCGCATCGGAACGCCTGCGGTCACCTCTCGCGGCATGGTGGAATCCGATATGATTCAGATTGCGGATATGATCGCCGACGTGATCGAAGAGGGCGGTAATGCAATCGAAAGTGTGCGCGAGCGTGCGAAGGCGCTGTGCGCGAAATACCCGCTGTACGAATAAAACACGGAGGCATATCGAATGCGCTGGGATATCGGCATAGATTTAGGCACGGAAAGCGTGCGCATGGCGGACGGCAAACAGGGTCCGTTTAAGGAAAGCGCTGCGGCGCTTGCATTTCGCGAGGGCAGGGACACGCCGGTTTACGGCGGCGACGCGGCGGAAAAGCTGGAAGGCCGCGTCTGCGAGGGCATTGAGATTCAGCGCCCGCTGAAGGACGGCGTTCTCGAGAACAATTTTACCGCCGATCGAATGTTCCATTGGATTTACCGCCAGGCGGACGTGCTTTCGCGCCGGCGGCGATTCAGTATGCTGCTGACGTGCGCGCCGTTTGCGCGTCCCGTATTGCGCGACGCGATGATTTCCGCCGCGATTGATGCGGGCGCGGACTGTGTGGCGCTCGTGCGCGGAGATTCCGCCGCGGCAATCGGCGCAGGACTCGATCTCGACGCGCCGGAAGCGAAGCTCGTGGTCGATATTGGTGCGGGCAAAATTTCAGCGACGCTGTTTACGCTCGGGCGCATTGCATCTTATGGATATTTACCTTACGGCATGAACCGGATCGACGAGCGCGTTCAGCGCGGCATTCGCCTGAATTACGGCTATCGAATCGGCAGATCCAGCGCGCGCGAAATCAAACATACGCTGGGCACAGCGCTTCCGAATGCCGCCGCATCCGACGTTCTGATGCATATGACGGGATTCAGCATTTCCGAACGCGTTCCGAAGGTGTTCGATGTGGAAACCAGGCCCGTGCTGGAAGCGTGTGAGGATGTTGTGCGCGAAATCATCGGGCTGGTTGCGTCCGTGGTCGACAATGCGCCGGAGGAACTGAGCGCGGATCTGACCGACGCGGGCGCGGTATTGACCGGCGCGGGCGCGGAACTGACCGGTTTGAACAAGCGGCTCGGCGATGCGCTGGGCATTCCGTGCAGGGTTGCTGACGCGCCGGGCACGTGCGCGATTCGCGGCGTATATCAGATGATGCTGAATCCGGAGAAGTATTCGCAGGCGATTCTCGATCAGCGCATGAGTGCGAACTGGCGGTAAAGCGATGCAGAGAACGGTACGAAACGAAAATGCGCGCGTCGATTACATTTTGATTCAGACATCAAGGCGGAACGTTCAGATCAAGGCGCTGCCCGGCGGCGAAACGCGCGTCTATGCGCCCGCGTGGATGCGGCTGCGCGATGTTGATGCGATCGTAAGCGAAAAAATCGATGCGATTGTGCGAATGCACAAGGCGCTTGACCGTGCAGTGAATGCCGACCACGCCGCGCACCCGGTGGGGGAGGGAAGCCTGATTTCCGTCGAGGGAACGCCGAGAAAACTGCATTTGCAATGCGGGAAACAGATTTCGATGAAGCTTTCGGAAGATGCACTGGAGCTTACGCTTCTGCGCCCGGAAAGTGAAGAATCCGTGCGCAATGCACTGAAGCAGACGCTTTCGCAGCTCGCGCTTGAACGCTTCCGTGAACGGCTGAACCTGTACGCGCCGCGCATCAGTGAGGACTATGGCAGGGTTACAGTCCGCGAGCAGAAGACGCGATGGGGCAGCTGCTCGTCAAAGCGCAATCTGAATTTCAACTGGAAGCTGATTCAGGCGCCGCCCGAGGCGCTCGATTATGTGGTTATTCACGAATTGTGTCACCTGCGAGAATTCAACCATTCGCCGCGATTCTGGCAGCTTGTTCAGGCACAGATGCCGGAATACGAATCGTGGAAGAGGTGGCTCAAACAGCACGGCACGGAGATGGGCGTATGATAAAATGGCGATTCCGATTTGCGGAATCGCCATTCGTTTATTCGATTTTTCCTGCGCTGGAGGTCAAAAGCGATACACCGGATTTTCCGACGTTCAGTAATCCGCCCTCGCATTTGAACGACTTTTCGTCGCCGTCCTCCAGCTCAATCCGGCAAACGCCCGGCTGAACGGCGGTGACCAGCGGCGCATGACCGGCGAGAACCGCCAGATCGCCGTCGCTGCCGCGCACATAGAGTGCGAAAACATCGCCGGAATAGAGCTTGCCGTCCGGAGAAACGACGCTTAGCTGAAACGTGCTCATTTCGCGCGCCCCGCCTTCCGCGCTACGTCGTCGATCGTTCCGGAGAACAGGAACGCCGATTCAGGCAGATCGTCGCAGTTGCCGTCAATGATTTCCTTGAATCCGCGGATCGTCTCAGAAACCGGAACATAAACGCCTTCGAAGCCGGTGAACTTCTCGGAAACGTAGAACGGCTGCGACAGGAAGCGCTGAATCTTTCTCGCGCGGGCGACCAGCAGCTTGTCCTCGTCGGAAAGCTCGTCCATGCCCATGATCGCGATGATGTCCATCAGCTCGTTATAGCGCTGGAGAATGCGCTGCACCTCGCGCGCGACACTGTAATGCTCTTCGCCGACCACATCCGGAGAGAGAATGCGGCTCGTGGATTCCAGAGGATCGACCGCGGGGTAAATGCCCTGAGAAGCGATCGAACGGGAAAGAACCGTCGTTGCATCCAGATGTGCGAACGTCGTCGCAGGCGCCGGGTCAGTCAGGTCGTCCGCGGGGACATAAACCGCCTGAACGGACGTGATCGAACCTTTACGGGTGGACGTGATGCGCTCCTGAAGCGCGCCCATTTCAGTCGCCAGCGTCGGCTGATAACCGACTGCGGAAGGCATACGCCCAAGCAGTGCGGAAACCTCGCTGCCCGCCTGGGTGAAACGGAAAATGTTATCGATGAACAGCAGAACGTCCTGATTCTCCTGATCGCGGAAGTATTCCGCCATCGTAAGACCAGAAAGACCGACACGCATACGCGCTCCCGGCGGCTCGTTCATCTGACCGTAGACCAGCGCCGTATTGGAAAGAACGCCGGACTGCTTCATTTCGTTGTACAGATCGTTGCCCTCGCGCGTGCGCTCGCCGACGCCGGTGAATACCGACAGACCGCCGTGCTGCTTGGCGACGTTGTGAATCAGCTCCATGATCAGAACCGTTTTGCCAACGCCAGCGCCGCCGAACAGACCGATTTTGCCGCCCTTCGAATACGGGCAGATCAGGTCGATGACCTTGATGCCGGTTTCGAGAATTTCGGTAGAAGTCGCCAGTTCGTCGTACTCCGGCGCGGGACGATGAATGTTCCAATGCTCGCAGTCCGTCGGATCCGGCTGATTGTCCACCGCTTCGCCGAGAACGTTGAAAATGCGCCCCAGCGTCTTTCTGCCGACGGGAACGGAGATTCCGTGCCCGAGATCCGTGACCACCGCGTCGCGCGTCAAACCGTCGGTCGAAGCCATTGCGATGCAGCGAACGGTGTTGTCGCCGATATGCTGCGCAACCTCGACGGTAAGCGTGCGATCGCCGATCGGCACGGTCAGGGCATTGTGAATCGGCGGCATTGCGCCGTCGTCAAAGCGCACGTCCACAACAGGTCCCATGACCTGCGCAACGACGCCCAGATGCTTGTTTTCCAAACTGAATAACCTCCTTTGAATGGAAGTTGGATTGCCTTAAGCGTTTCCGCCCGCCACAATTTCGGTAATTTCCTGCGTGATCGCGCTCTGGCGCGCGCGGTTGTACTGAAGATTCAGATCGTCGATCATGCTCTGCGCGTTCTTGCCCGCCGCGTCCATTGCGATGCGCCGCGCTGCCACTTCGCACGCATAGCTTTCGCGCACTGCGGCGAGAATCAGCCCCGCGACATATTCGGGAACGACGCTGTCCAGCACCGTCCGCTCATCCGGCTCGAAAATCACGCCGCCGTCGGCGGAAACGAACCTGCGTTCCAGCGGCAGCACGCGCGTGATCTCCGGCTCGTGGGACATCATGGAATGATAATGCGTCGAGAGAATGCCGAGTGAATCGAATTCGCCGTTTAGAAAATCTGCGCACAGCGTTCGCGCCAGCGTCGCGGCATCCGCCGAAGAAAAGGCTTCGGACGAAACAATCGGTTTGGCGAACCGCTCACACGCGCGTTTGCCGATTGGGATGACCTCTGCCGAACCGGCGGTTGCGAACAGGCGGAACACATTTGCATTATAGCCGCCTGCCAGACCGCGGTCACCGGCGATTACAATCAGTCGCGCGCGACGGCCGTTCGTTTCGCGCATAAACGGACTGCGCGCACAATCCGGCGAAGCGAGCAGTACATCCACGAGACTTGAGAATGCTCGAACATATTCGCGCCCGTTCTGCATCGCAATGTTCGCCTTGCGCATTTTCGAGGAAGCGACGAGTCCCATCGCGCTGGTTAAATGGAGCGTCGAATCAACGGAGCGGATCCGGCTCTTCAGAGCCTTGATATCTGCGCCCATTTGTTACCTCCCGAGGCTTTTCAGCGCCTCTTCCAGCCGGTTTACATCCTCTTCTTCGAAATAGTTGCTCTCGAACCGCTCGAGGAGATCGGCGTACCGTCCCTCCAGCAGCGCGTAGAGTCTGGCTTCATAATCGTGCACCTTGTTCACCGGCGTGTCGTTCAGATAGCCATGCGTGACCGCATATACGATCGCGACCTGACAACCGACGCGAACCGGCGAGCTGCGATGCTGCTTGAGCACTTCAACGATTCGTTCGCCCAGCGCCAGACGCGATTTCGTGTCCGCATCCAGATCGCCGCCGAACTGCGCGAAGCTCTTGAGCTCGAGATACTGGCTGTACAGAAGCTTCAGTTCGCCCGAAACCTTCTTCATCGCCTTCAGCTGCGCGCTGCCGCCGACGCGGCTGACCGAAATGCCCGGGTTGATCGCCGGCATAACGCCCGAATGGAACAGCTCCGTTTCCAGGAAAATCTGACCGTCGGTGATCGAAATCACGTTCGTCGGGATATACGCGGAAACGTCGCCCGCCTGCGTTTCAATGATCGGAAGTGCGGTGATCGATCCGCCGCCATATTCCTTCGATACGCACGCGGCGCGCTCGAGCAGACGCGAATGCAGATAGAATACGTCGCCCGGATACGCCTCGCGTCCCGGTGGACGGCGAATCAGCAGAGAAAGCGCGCGGTAAGCAACGGCGTGCTTGCTTAAGTCGTCGTAAATGATCAGCACGTCCTCGCCCTTTTCACGGAAATACTCCGCCATTGCGCAGCCGGAATACGGCGCGATGTACTGAAGCGGCGCGCTCTCGGCGGCGGAAGCGGATACGATGATCGTATATTCCATCGCGCCCGCGCGCTCGAGTTCCTGCGCAATCTGAACGACGGAAGTGCGCTTCTGACCGATTGCAACGTAGATGCACTTTACGCCCGTGTTCTTCTGATTCAGAATCGTATCGATTGCGATGACGGTCTTGCCGGTCTGACGGTCGCCGATGATCAGCTCGCGCTGTCCGCGGCCGATCGGAATCATGCTGTCGATTGCCTTGATGCCGGTCTGAAGCGGCACGGAAACGCTCTGGCGCTCGATGATTCCGGGCGCTTCGGCTTCGATCGGGCGGGTTTCGGTGGCCGCGGCGGGGCCTTTGCCGTCGATCGGCTCGCCCAACGCGTTCACCACGCGGCCCAGCAGCGCATCGCCCACGGGGACGGAGAGCGCCTTGCCCGTGCGATAAACGACCGAACCTTCGCGAATGGAATCCTTATCGGAAAGAATCGCGACGGAAACGGTGTCCGTTTCGAGATTCTGCGCCACGCCGAAGGAACCGTCCTCAAACCGGAGCAGCTCGTTCGCCATGCAGGAGCGCAGTCCGTACACGCGCGCAATGCCGTCGCCGACGGTTACGACCGTGCCGGTTTCCTTCATCTCGATATGCGTATTGTAATTTTTGATTTGTTCCTTGAGAATACTGCTGATATCCTCGAAGCGGGGATTCATCGATTCATCACATCCTTGATTTCGGCGAGCTTCTTTTTCAGGCTCCCGTCGATTATCACGCCGTCCATTTCAACAACCACGCCGCCCAGCAGACTTTTATCGATTGAGCAATCCAGCTCAACGTCCTTGCCGGAGCGCGCTTCCAGCTTCTTCTGAAGCGAATGCTTTTCCGCGTCCGTGAGCGGAACGGCGCTGACAACGCGCGCGCGGCAGGTTTTGCGCGAAAGAGCGTCCAGCCGCCGGTATTCCTCGATGCATTCGCCGAGCGCATGAATTTCGCCGCGGGAAACGAGCACGTCCATGAAATGAACGACCGTTTCCGGCATTCCGGCAAACGCCTTTTCCAACGCCTGAATGCGTTCGGAGCGCGGAATGGCGGGGGAGGCGAGGAAGGAAACGTATTCAGGATTCGCTTTTACCAGCGCGTCAATCGCGTCAAGCGCCTGAATGGTTTCCTCCTGCATGCCCGATTCAACCGCCAGCGAAAACAGTGCAATCGCATACGCCTTACTCGTCTGCGTCATTTCCGTCCTCCATTTCGTCGAGGAAATCGTCGATCAGCTTGCGATGATCGTCCGAATTGATCTCGCGGGCGAGCAGCTTTTCAGTAAGCGCGGTGGAGACGTCGGCAATCTCGCTGCGAATGCCGCTCTCCGCCTTGCGGCGTTCGAGGGAAATGTCGTTTTTTGCCTGGCGCATCATGCCGTCGGCGCGTTCGCGCGCATCGGAAAGAATCGCTTCGCTGCGCTTGTTCGCATCGGCGGTCGCGGAAGCGAGCATACTGTCGGCGCGTTCGCGAATGCCCGCAAGCTCGCGCTCGTATTCCGTCTTGCTTGCGTTTGCGGTGTCCAGCGCCTTCCGCGCGTCGGCATATACGCCTTCAACCGCCTGCTTGCGCTCTTCGAGCGCCCTGCGCACGGGCTTGTAGAGAAACTTCTTCAGAATCAGAAACAGGATGATCAGATTGCACAGCGATATGAGCATCTGCCACAGATTCAGAGAAAATACTTCCAAAGACTGCATGTTCATCCCTCCCGGGATCACTTGGCGATCGTCGTCATCAGCAGATTGATCAGGCGGCTGGGCGCAACGAAGATCAGCAGAATCGCAATAACCAGCGCGTACAGACCGGTCGTTTCAGCGATTGCGCAGCCCATGATCATCGTGGTCGTAACGGCGCTGCGGCTCTCCGGCTGACGACCGATCGCCTCGCACGCCTGACCGACGGCGTTACCTTCACCAATACCAGGGCCGATACCAGCGATCATCGCGCAGCCTGCGCCCAGCGCACAGCAACCAAGAATAATACCGATAGCGAGTTCAAGCATTGTCTTTTCCTCCTAATTATGGCTCTTTGCGAGCTTTTTTTGTCTCTTTTTTTCCTGACGCGCACGCCACGCGTCTTCCGGGAAGCCTCCGGCGATGTACAGCATGGTCAACATCGCGAAGATGAATGCCTGCATGCAGCCGCTGAAGATGTCGAAATACACCGACAGAACCGCAGGCAGACCGATCTGAAACAGCGGGAACTGCCCGAGCGCGCCGGGAAGCCAGCCGAGAATCGCGTGCGACAGGCTTTGAAGCCCCGCAGCAATCAGCGCGGAAATGACCGTTCCCGAGAGTACGTTTCCGTAATGACGGAACGACATCGAAAGCGGCGTCGCCACTTCGCTGATGATATTCAGCGGCGCAAGCGCGGGCATCGGTTCTCCGAAGCTCTTTACGTAGCCGAGGAAACCGCCCTTCATCTTGTAATGGGTGATCAGGATCATGACCAGAATCGCCCAACCGGCAACCACGTTCAAATCGGAAGTCGGCGGATACAGCCCGATCAGCGTAAGCAGACTCGACAGCGCTGACAGCATCAGAATCGCGGCGATAAACGGAGAGAATCCGGCAAAATATTCGCCCATGTTCTCATGCACCATCGAATCGGTTTTCTCTACGATCCATTCCGCGATCAGATGCCGCCTGCTTTTTGAATCCGCGGTGATTCCGTGCGCCATAAAAAGGCACAGCCCGAACGCCGAGAGCAGAATCGCCCAGGTATTGACCTGGGATTCTGTGATCGGAAGTTCCTGAATCGGCATTTGAATCGTAAAGAAAATGCGCGCGCCTGCGATTTCAATGCCGTCGCTCGCGGGCTTGGTCATGACGTTGAGCGCCATTACGGCGATCAGCGGGATCACGATCATAGCCAGATACAATACGTCCAGCAGGCGAAACCGAAGCGTCTTTTTGTTCAATGCTCATTCACCTCCCTTACCGATTTCGCAAAGGATCATTGGTTTGCGCAAATCCCATTATAGCAGAAATGCGCGCCGCGCATCAATGGTCATACCGCAACAAGCGCCCAAAAACTGGGCATCGCGGATGCTTTGCCCAGTTTTATGCGTTTTTATGAAACAGAGGGCGCAGCGCGATGCCGATTCTCGGAAACAGCAGCGGCGCGATCGCGGCGACAGGATGGAAGACATTCACGGTCAGCGCAAGCACGCAGATCAGCATCAGCGCGAACATTCGCAGTGTCTGCGAAAATTTCATGCGCTTTTTTGCTGCGTCCTTGTCCATCGCAACGGCGTCCTGAATGGTCAGTCCCATCAAAAAGAAGTTCCCGACGGCGGCGATCAAACCGAGCAGATTGCCCAGCAGAACGCTTGCATCCCACAGCCCGAGCACGATGAACACAATCTGCATCACGACGCTCATCACGAGTGCGCAGCCGGCGATATAACGCGTTTCGCGCAGCACGGTCGCGTCTACTTTGCGCATAGAATGTCCACTCCTTTACGGAATCTATATTCCTTATTTTAGCATGACTTCACAATTTCTGCAAGCCGGAAAGCGCCTGTTTTTGTCGAGATTTTGTTTTGATTTGAAGACGAAACGAGCGCCGCTGCGGTTGTTATTCCCAGAGCGGCGCCGAAATATTAAATTTTGAAGATGAGATGAATGACGAGGTTGATTATGCCGCAGGTAAGCATCGTCAGAATCGGATTGAACTTGAATTTCCGCAGCGCCAAGAAGGCGACCGCAAACAGCGCGATGCCGATGTAGTTTACCGCTTCGCCCACGCCGATCACCATCAGAAGAATCGAAAGCCCCGCGCTCGCAATCAGCGCGACGACTGTAGGACGCAGGCACGTTAGCACGCTTTTGAGCATCGGAATCTCGCGGTATTTCCGATAAACGAAATACAAAAGCGATACGATGATCAGCGAAGGAATGATTACGCCCAGCGTCGCGATCAGCGCGCCGGGAATGCCTGCGATGCGCATTCCGACAAACGTCGCGGAATTGACGGCGATCGGGCCCGGCGTCATTTCGGCGATCGTGATCAGGTCGGTAAATTCGCTCATCGTCAGCCACGGGTGGCTGATGACCACCTGATCCTGAATCAGCGGCATCGCCGCGTATCCGCCGCCGACGCTGAACAAACCGATGCGAAGAAAGCTCAGAAACAGATCGATCAATCGCATTTTTTTGCCCCCTTCCGCCGGTCGATCAGCGAAAGAATCACGCCGATCAGCGCCGATGCGAGAATCACGAAGATCACGTTGATATTCAAAAAGTATGTCGCGATAAACGCTGCGAGCATCAGGGCAATATGGATCCACGATTTCGTTTTGAGCACCTTGCCGCCCAGATCGCACACCACGTCCGCGATGACCGCCGCAACGCCCGCCTGCATTCCCTTGAGCACGAGGGCGACGTATTCGTTGTTGGCAAACGCTGAATAGAAGATGGAAACCACCGTAAGAATGATCATCGGCGGCAAAATCGTCGCGATCGTCGCGATCACCATGCCCACGGATCCGCCTATGCGCCAGCCGACCTGAATCGCTGCATTCAGCGCGATCGGCCCCGGCGAAGATTGCGCGAGCGCCGTCATATCCAGCATTTCCTGCTCGTCCAGCCAGCCCAGCTTGTCCACGAACCGGCGCTTCATAAACGTCACGATCACGAAGCCGCCGCCGAACGTAAACGCGCTGATGTAAAGCAGGCTGGTAAAGAGCGTCCATAATTTGCGCCCGCGCGAAAGATTCTGCTCCATTTATTTCACCTCTCCGTCCATTATATCGATTTTCGGGCATAAAGTAAATATCAAAGCCGGACTGCTTTTCGATTTTACGCGCGTATGCTATAATTACGCAAAACGTTTAAAAAAGGTGAAACAAAGAATGAAGAGACGCTCGCATTACTGGTACGTGCTGATCCTTCCGGCGTATCTGATTCTGTTTGCGATTGCCGAAAAGATCGTCGTAACGGATTACTGGGTATCCTATCTGCCGCTTGACGATCGGATTCCGTTCTGCGAATGGTTTATTTTCCCATATGTTTCGTGGTACGCATTCATGGTCGTGCCGGGGCTGATCATGCTGTTTAAGGATCCGGAGGGATTCAAGCGTTACATGACCTTTATCGGCATCGGATTTTGCTCTACGGTTGCGTTCTGCCTGATCTTTCCGAATGGGCAGGATCTGCGCCCGAATCCGCTGCCGAGGGACAATTTCGCTACGTGGCTTGTTGCCCGTATTTATGCGGCGGATACGAACACGAACGTTCTGCCGAGCGTTCATGTGATCGGCAGCTATGCCGTCGCGTATACCGCATGGAAGCGCCTTCCGGAAAAATGGCGCTGGCTGCGCGTTCCGACGATCGCAATGGCAGTGCTGATCAGCGTGTCGACTGTATTCGTAAAGCAGCATTCCGTGCTGGATATTCTCGCTGCGGTCCCGTGGAGTATCGCGACGGGCTGGATCTCGTGGCGGATTCACGATTCAGCCTTGACACGCCGAACAAAAAATGTATAATAGAGGAGGCTTTGCGCGCGTCCGTGGTTGAAAGTCGATGCCAGTCGCAGGCGAAACGATCCACGTAACCCGGGAAAATTCCGGTGAGCATGGTGCGGCTTAGAAGTAAGTCCGGCCGGCACGAGATGCCGAGAGGGTCAGTAGTGGGGAGGCAGAGTCCTTATGAGCGAACGCTCCAGCCGGCGAGTGTGGGGTCAAAGATCAGGTCGGGCGCGCAAAACCCTTTGTTTTTGGTGATTGTTCAGTATAAATCATTCGTTTATTTGTGCTGAATTTTATGTTTCTGTGCTTATGTATTGCTGTTTTGTTAATCGTCGTTCCGGCATGGCCTGCACTGCACAAAATTACGAGAAAATCACATTCCTGTCAGTTGCCGAGAACGTAATTAATTCCCGCGTTTCGAACGTCGTTCATGCGCGCCTGTTCGATGTCGATGTAGCCGTCTGTCGTGTTGAAGTTGGTGTGTCCCATGCTCGTCCCGATGAGATTTCTCTCAACGCCCGCCGCGTGAAGCATGGAAGCGTAAGAATGTCGGAGCTGCCGCGCGTCCAGCTTGGGTAAGCCGGAATAATCGCGAGCGGCTGTTCGCAGCTTCTTCAGCTCGTATTCGGTCAGCGGCTCGTCGTTCTCTTTGGCAATCAAATATCCACTGAGCTGCCGATGCGGCTTCAGGATGCGAATCAGCTCGTCGGGCATGGCTACGTCGCGATCGCTGCTCTTCGTCTTCGGCGCACCGACGGTCGGCTGACTGGAAGGATAGGTAATCGCCCTTCGAATGTGCAAAAATCCAGTATTGAAGTTGATGTCCTCCCAACGCAGCCCCAGCAGTTCTTCCCTGCGCATTCCTGCATACAGCATGACGGCCAGAAAAAACTGGATATGGATATTGTCGCAATTCTGGATTTTTCCAATCAGCGCCTTAACGGTTTCACGGGGAAGGGCTTTAATTCCCTCGCCGTCCTTTCCTCCGAGGTTGATGCGTCGGCTGTCGGCAGGGTTCCTGTCGATCAGATTGTCCTCGTATGCGGATGCCAGAATTTCTCGCAGGAAGGTGATCTTCTTGTGAATGGTGTCTGTGGTATTGGCCTGAATGGAGTTCACGTAGTCCTGTATTCTGCTGACGGTGATGCTCTCGATGGGTTCGTCCCTGAAGAATTCGCATTGCTGCCTGAGCCATCCGCGCTGGGTTACGTCGGTGTTAGCTCGTAGATGCCCCTTGTACCGCGCATAGAAATCTTTCGCGTATGCTGTGAACGGGTGCTGTTCCTTTGCGGGCGGATTTGCATTAGCGGCGATTGGCGAAGGATAATCCGGAAGATAATCATTGATTCTGCCGCTGCGAATCACCTCTTGAAGGCCGCGCAGAAAGCGCTCTTCTTCGCTGCCTCCGCCGATCTGCCTGTAGGTGGGTTGACCGCTGCTGTCCTTGCCTACCGGAAGCCTTACTCTCTTGTACGCCATCGAAGTTGCCTCCTTTGGCGTGCTCCGTGCATCGTCTGTGCAGTTGTCAAGGTTCTGGAAAAAGGATACCGCAGGAGCGGCAAAGCTGTCAAGTGAGATTCCCTTGTTTATAGGCTGAAGAAAAGGCGATTTAAGGGTTCTGTTTTTCATTTTGGAAAAAAGATCAGGCTGAGCGGCCTGTAGAGGTGGCTTCAGCGGCATATCCGCTGCATGGCCAGGCAATAGATTTGGCGATAGAGTGGGCATTTTTTCCTCCTAAGTAAATAATATTTGATTTAAGCCGCCCATGCGGCCATATAAGCCCGATCAGAGCTTCTCGTCCTCGCGCTGCGTGTCGGGCTGCACAGCGTCCGTGCGATATTTCGGATTCTGCGCCAGTTCAAGAAGATAGCGCATGGCCTCAATTACGCCGTTGTCGTTGAGATGATTGAAAACCAGATCAACGCACGCGTCAAATTGTCCGCGCCGGTCTTTGATCCTGCTGTGCATCGAGGCTTCGACGCGTTCCGTCAACGCTCTTTTTCCTGTGGCGGCTTTGTAGAGCACTCTCGTATAGTTGTCTCCGATGATCCGCTTCAGCGCCGCGTGAACCGTCTTCTCGTCCATCATTGCGCAGACGCGTTCTCCGTTTATGTTGCGCATACCATACCTTGTGGTGGGAGGAAACTCCGGCACAAGCTCCGAATCGCTCCCCAGCAACGTATACCATTCGGTGCCGAAAACCGTTCCGATGCTCTGCAAGGTCTTCTTGGCGATCTTTACAGGCCGTCTGCTCATCATCGAAGCGAACGTCGTATACGAAAGCCCTGCCCGGAGCGCGACCTCCTTCATCGTAAAGCCTCGCCATGCGCTGAGGACTTCTATCACATCATAAACACTGTTCATCCAATCACCTCATGGCAGTATTTTACCACGCATATTTCGTATTGTCAATACAATATTCGTATTTTTGTTAAGCATCTTGACGTAATACGAAATTTGATGTATAATACGATCAATGACAAAAGAAACGAGGTGTTGCTATGAGTGAAACGGATTCAACCATGATCTTCTCTGTAATTGATGTAAATATTTTGAAAAGTACCGTCAGATTTCGAAAAGGAATCGCTGATGATATCGGGAGGTGAGCGGCCATGATCGATTATGTTCGCCTCGGGATGGATATTGAAATACCCGAAGAAGAATTCGATTGGACGCGCTGCCGAACAGGAATCCTGAAGGATGGAACAGTCGTCTGGTATCATCGTTTTCGCGGCGTATGGGTTCGCTATTATCCGATGCGTCGGCGAATTACCGTCACTGGAAAAATACTGATGCTGCTGGAAGATAGCGAGGTTCTAAACGTCGACGATGTGTACGGGCTGGACATACCGCAATTTGTTTGCGACATCAACGACTATCTCGGCGCTCTGTTCAAGACCATTCGCCTCGACATCCTGTATTTTCACGCCTATCGAATAGATTACTGCTTCAATGTCTATACGCCCCATGTCGCAGAGTACGTCCATTTTATGAACGATGCTTTCCGTCAAGTCGACAACGGTGCGCGAATCAACTACACGCTGCACAAGCATCTCGACGGAAGCGTCTATATCAAGACGAAATCCGATTACAATCACAACGAGCGTCGAAATTACGTTCTCAATTTCTACGACAAGGCCGACCGCCTGAAATATCTGCACGATCGAAAATATAAAATATCCACCCGAGATTTTGAATTTGCCCAAAACAGCCTGCGGTTAGAGGTGCAGTGCGGGTTCCTGTTCATCAAAAGACTCTGTAAAAAATATCGGATTCAACCTCTTTTCGGCAATTTATTGGATTACGAAATCGCGTATTACGCTGAGAAATCCATCTACAAACTCATCTTCCGAAGCGACGACACCCAAGACTACTACACCTATTCAGAGGCGAAGAAACGCCTTCCAAGAAGCGAGGCCGCCGCTCACACCCTGCGGACAGCTTCTCAGGGGCACAAGATCATCGACAGCAAATATAATTATGGACGCGAGCTCATTAAAAAGACGGGCGTTTTTCCGTTCTGCTTTCTCCCACGCGATGGCAAGCTCACCATGCTGGAAAACCCGCTCAAGCTGATTCAAAGGAAGCTGGAAGATATAGGAGTGGATATGAGCTTGCTATAGACAATCAGCCCATTTCCGTATAGTGCGATACGAATGGCCGGTTTCTCTAACAGAAATCGTCAACGAATTGCTGACGAGATACGATTTTTTCCCTCTCTGGCTGATATAGAGTACAGAACATCTGCGACGAAGCACGTGAACAGGCACATCACACAATGTTAAATTTTAAGTTCAGCAGAAAAATATGTCCGAAATACCGTCGTCGTGTGTATTAGTAAGGGACGCGGTAAAGAGGAAAGGCGGCGTAATCCAATGGCGGTGGAAAATCCAGCACGGCTTTTGGAGTCATCTGCTGAGTGGGTTGCTGGCATTGCTGCAATATCAGCAAACATACCCGGAAGCCGCTATGAGGTCATGTTAAATTTCCAAATTTGTCGAAAAACACCAGACAAATTTGCTTTTCGGGTGGTTTATAAAAGGAGCACGTATCAAAACACGCGACAAGGAATCAATGCAGTCCCACGACGGCAGAAAATCCAGTAGAGCATCTGGTGATGTTCGCTGAGTGGGTTGTCGGTATTGTGGTCAATATCGGCAGATAAGCCTTGAAGCCGTGATACACAGGGGTCATGTTTTTTCACATTTATTGCTGATCGATTCTTTTTGAACGCGGATAGGGCGCGCTTACATCCGTCAGACCAAGCAAATAATCCGTTGACGTATTGTAGAAGACTGCGAGACGTACCAGTATGCTCAAGGGGATTTGTCGGCGTTTATTCTCGTACTGCGAATAGGTATTCTGGCTGACGTGGAGATATGCAGCGACAGCTTGTTGCGTCAAATCCTTATCTTCCCGCATATCGCGCAATCTCATCCAGATCACCTCACGGCAAGATTATACAAAATCTCATATTGAGATGTTGATTTATATCTCGATTTGAGATATAATTCTGCTGGGACATTGACATGGACGTAAGAAACTCTGACGCACCCACCACATGAATGATTCAATGTCGGCGTGCCCACTAAAGGAGGATACGGCGAACAAGCACTGCGAGGAGAAGGGTACTCTATGGCAACGAAGAGCAAATTGACTGCGATCTTGCTTTCGATCTTTACAGGCGGACTGGGAATCGACCGCTTCTATCTGGGTTATACAGGATCGGGCGTTGTAAAGCTGCTGACCGCGGGCGGTCTGGGCATCTGGTCGCTAATTGATCTCATCATGATCTGCACGGGTTCGCTGCGTCCCGCTGACGGTTCTCCATGGGAGGAAGAAGTGCAACAGTCTCAGTCCCCTGCCGGCGCTCAGACTAATGCAACGAATGCTGCCGCAAATGATCTCGATGCCCTCGAAAGGCTGGCGAAGCTCCACGAGCAAGGCGTTCTAACCGATGAGGAGTTCGAACAGAAAAAGCAGATGATTTTACAAAAAATATAATTCAAATTGACTGATGGAAGGTACGGTGAGCTATCATGGTGTGCAAATCGAAAACCGTTTCCTCTATCCAATCATCTTCAAATACTTATACACCGTCGGTCTGCTCAAACCGCATACCCGCGCCAATC
>OLPR01001962.1_pt1 | contig 15993 bp, 17 predicted proteins | sample 1672761 | NCBI WGS metagenome assembly OLPR01 (sample SAMEA3136721, study PRJEB25190) | human gut metagenome | biome: human gut; feature: human-associated habitat; material: faeces | place: Austria | collected 2013 | reverse complement strand
AGGACAAGTATAACTATACCATCTGAAAATTGTATCGTCAACACTTTTTTACAAACTTTTTTTATTTTTTATTAATTAAAACTTATTTTCTAATGTTTTAAGTTCTTCCAAATCTAGATTTACCAAGTCTTTAAGCACTTTTCTTCTTTCAGAAATATTTTTGTAATTTTTTATAACTTTTTGTCTAATTTCACCTAATATATTTATATACTCTTCGTAACTATCATCATACTTTTCTTCTAATTCTTTTTTTATTTCCGATGATAATGAAGGACTTTTTCCTCCTGTAGATATGCTAATAAGCAAATCTCCTCTTTTTACATAAGAAGGAACTGTATAATTTGATAGTTTTATATCATCTACCACGTTAACTAGTTTGCCACAACTCCTACAATATATACCTATATTTTTATTTATTTCTTTATTATTTGTTGCTGCTACTACTATAAAGCTATCTTTGATATACTCTTCTTTATACACATCATAAACTAACTCTACGTTATTCTTAATTAACTCAAAACTATCAATAAATTCTGGAGAAATAACTCTAACACTCTTACCAAATTCTAAAAAATTCTTACATTTTCTATAAGCTACATCTCCTCCACCAATTATAGTTATTTTCATATCTTTTATTTCTAAATTAATAGGATATAACATTATTAATCATTCCTCCCTATTGTAATTAAAATGTGATGCCTTATAATAAAACATTTTAATTTATTTTAAAGCATCACATTATATAATCAAAACTATTTATTATCCCTTATCATTTTTGCTAAATCCTTAGCAAAATAAGTTATTATTATATCTGCTCCTGCTCTTTTTATAGACAAGATAGATTCATATATAGCCCCTTCACTTAATATTCCATTCTTAACTGCTGACTTAAGCATAGCATATTCACCACTAACATTATAAGCAGCTAAAGGTAAATTATAATTATCTTTTACCCTTCTTATTACATCTAAATATGATAATGCAGGCTTAACCATTAATATATCTGCACCTTCTAATACATCAAGTTCTGCTTCTATTAATGCTTCATTAGTGTTTGCTGGATCCATTTGATATGCTTTTCTATCTCCAAATGATGGTGCTGAATTTGCAGCTTCTCTAAATGGACCATAGAATGTAGATGCATATTTCACACTATAAGACATTATTGGTATATGTACAAATCCAGCTTTATCTAAAGCTTCTCTTATAGCTTTTACCCTTCCATCCATCATATCTGAAGGTGCAACCATGTCTGCACCTGCTTTTACATGACTTACAGCTATTTGTGCTAAATGCTCTAGTGTTTTATCGTTATCTACATATCCACCTTCAGTTAGTATCCCACAATGTCCATGACTAGTATATTCACACATACATACATCTGTAACTACATTCATATCTGGATCTATTTCTTTTATTTTTCTAACAGCCCTTTGAATTATTCCATTCTCGTTATACGCTTCACTACCACAAGCATCCTTCTCATGGTCATGTGGTATACCAAATAGTATAACATGTTCTATTCCTAAATCCTTTATTTCTTTTATCTCTTCCTCTAACATATCTAATGAGAAGTGATATACATCTGGTAAAGATGATATTTCTCGTTTTATATTTTCACCTTCCACTATAAATAAAGGATATATTAAATCTTCAATATTTAATTTAGTTTCTCTAACTAAATTTCTAGTAGCACTATTTATTCTTAGTCTTCTAGGTCTTCTTAACATTTATATTTCCTCCATATTCAATACAACTCTTTTTTCTTTATTTATTGTAATATCCATTTTCAAATACAAATAATGATTCTACTTCTTCAGAATCACCGTATATATTAAATCCATACTTGTAACTTGTGAATCCATACTCATCAACTTCAATATTATTATCATATTTTTCAAAAGCTTTTTTTACAATCTCTATTTTATTTTTAGTCAAATTTATTCCTTTAAATTTAACTTCTATTTCTGGAAAAATCTCAAATGCTATGCTTTTATGTTGATCATTGTAATAGACATGCATCATTTTAAAATCATCTACAAATTCATCCTCTGACTTCATAAAAGTTTTAGGTGTAATATTTAATACATTTGAAATATCATCCTTTGTCATACCTATTTTTATATTTCCAACCCCTTCATAAGGATTTAATATTAATTTTATCATTGTCAATCTCCTTATTATCTTTATATAAACAAATATAAATCCCAATATATTATTGAGATTTATATATTTTAGCATACTATTTATCATTCATTATACAATCAATCATTCCATCTATAGTTGCAATGTCTGCTTCTTTATAAATACTTATATTTAAATCCTTAGCTGTTTGTGTAGTTATAGGTCCTATAGATATAACTTTTAATTTATTTAATTTGTCTATATTTTCTTGGCCTATTATTTCCACAAAGTTTGTAACTGTAGATGAGCTCGCAAATGTAATGTAGTTTGCTTCTTCTGAGTTTAATACTTCTAGTACTTCATCTTTTTTGCTATCATCTAGTACTGTTTCATATATGTGAACTTCTTTAACCTCACATATTTCACTTATTTTATCAACTAAAAAGTCTCTAGCATTTTTAGCTCTTGGTATTAATACTTTATCAGTAGCCTTTAATACATCTTTTAACTCTTCAAATAAATATTCCGCAACAAATTTTTCCGGAACAATATCTGCTTTTATTCCTCTATTTTTTATTTCCTTAGCAGTAGCAGACCCTATGGCACAAACCTTTAAGTTTGATAAAGCTCTACCATCAAGGTTCATCTCATCTAACTTATCAAAGAATATATCAACAGCATTTTTACTTGTTAATATTAAGTATGTATAGTCTTTTATATTTTTTATTTCATTTTCCATTAAATTAAAATCTTCATTATTATATGCATTTTTCCAATTATCTATCGACTCTTCAAACTTATTTACTTCATTTTCTTGATTTACAATCATTTCTTCTATATTACTACTTATATTGTCTAATATTAAATTCTTTCCTTCTCTTATTATATTTGTTATATTCTCATTTAATTTTCCATTATTTCTTATTTTGCTCAAGCCTACATCTATTCCTTTGGAAATTGAATCTATTATTCCTCCTGTTTCTATTACTTTTTGCATTTGAGATATATCATCAAATTTACCTGTAAAAATTCCGAGTGCACTTTTCCCTAAATTTATAGCTTCGTCTATTGCTGTATTCAAACCTTCTTTAAACCCATTTTTTAATATACTATCTTTTATCTTTATCACTTCATCTTCAATAAAATCAGGTAATAAAAATTTAATACCTACATCAAGGCCTGTATTTATAATTCCTCCTAAAGTTGTTTCTAAAAAACTTTTTTGCTCTTTTTCTACTTCTATATTTTTATCACTTATCTCTCTTTGTATGTTTATATCCATATTTTTTATTCTCCTTTAATAAATTTTCTGTTATTTCTAATAAATCTTTCCTAATTGAATTTATTTTTATTAATTTTTCTGAATTTATAAAAATATCTATTTTGCTAGTATATTTTATTACTCCTAAAACATTTATTGATTTAAAAATTTTATATAATATTTCTTTATCTATCGAATTAGAATCATATTTATTAAAAATAATTCTCATGCTTTCTCTGTTTATTTCTTTAGTATATTTATTAATTAAATTATTTAATTTTTTTATTCCAAGTAAATTACTCTCTGATAAAAATATATTTATAGAGTTTTTTATTAAATCTTTTGTTTTTAAAAAATTTATATTTGGGTTGTCAAAAACAATTATATTAAAGTACTCTGTTTCAACTTTGGAATATTTACTTAAAAGATAAATATTATCTATATTTATTGTTCTATTTTCGGGCTTTATATTAAATATTTTATAAATACTATAATTATTAAATTTTGAATCTATTATTAAAACCTTTATATTTTTTTCTGCAATTATATTAGCTAATAAAACTGCTATAACGCTTTTTCCAACTCCATTACCTCCAAATATATTTATTATTTTTTTAATTAAAAATCTCTCCTTTTTCTATTATATTTTTTTCGAAATTAGATGCTTCAATTTTTACTAAAATATGATCATTTCCCACAAACATTAAACATTCTCCTTTTGAAAAAGATTTAATCTCTATTTTTTCTTTTTCCGACAGTTTTGCATACTTTTCTAATATATTAATATTTTCTTCTTCTAAACAAAAAAATGCTTTAATATTTGAATTGTTTAAAATACTTTTTCCATATGTTCCATGATCTAAACTGAATAAATCTGATACATCTTGCGTTATTGCTACTCCACTTCCTCCATATTTCCTAATAGTCTTAAATATTTTATAAATAAATGCAGCTACTTCTTTATTTGATGTTACGCCTATTAATCTCCATATTTCGTCCATATAAATAACTTTTTTTGCCTTTCTATTAAGCTTAATTAAATCCCAAAATAAATCTACAAAAATATACATACCATACTTTATATTTTCTTCTCCTAATTCATATATATCTGCTATAATTAATTTATTTTTGATTTTTATATTTGTGTGTTTATTAAAATAATTTAAGCTACCTTTTACAAAAGGTAATAATTTTATATGAAATTTTTTAGTTTTTTTATCTTTTCCTAGTAATTCATAAAAATCTTGTAATATTGGCATATCCGAACTTTCTTTAAAAACAAGTTTTTTATTTTTTATTTTGTATAAACTTTTATCATTAAAATTTATATGTTTATTTTCATACAGTTCAATTAGTTTTTCTTCTATAATAGATTTTTCTTCTTCATTCATTTCTCCAAAAATCAAATTAAAAAATCCTTTTAATTTATCTATTTTTACACTAAGATAACCTTTTTCATCTTTTTCTATGCTTTCTTCTCTTATATCAAATACATTTATATACGTATCTGAAGTAGGGCCAATTTTTAAAAATGTTCCATTTAACGCTTTGCATATATTCCCATATTCTCTATCTGGATCTATTACATATTGATTAATATCTTGCAAACCATATCTTAATATTAATAATTTTATATAAAACGATTTTCCTGCTCCAGACATTCCAAATACACACATATTAGGATTTTTATACTTTTGACTATTATATCTGTCTATAAAAATCATTGAATTATTATGAATATTTCTACCTATATACACACCTTTTTCATCAAAAATTGATGAAGAAATAAATGGATATGTACTAATGAGACCATCTGTTAAAATATTTCTTCTAGTAGCTAATTTTAAATCTTTATCATTGTGCATTAATGGTAAACTTGTTTTATAAATTTGCTCTTGTCTAAAATTTGCTCTTCTTGATTGCATTCCTGAACCTTGTATAATTCCTTCGATTTTATTTAAGTTATATTTTAAATCATTTAATGAATCTGAAAATAAATTAATATAAATATATAAATAATATATATCCTGATTGTTTATTTGCATCTCCTTTCGTATATATTTAGCGTCATTATACGTATATTGAGCTAAATCGATGTCTTGCCTATTAATATTTAATTCACTTAAATCTGCAGATACACTACCAATGTTATAAGTTAAATCTTTTAAAGTTTTATATTTATCTTGTTTTTCGTAAAATATTGAAATATTCATATTTATGTCTGTATCAATCAGATTTTTTAATAGTAATTCTTCATTTTCTCTTAAATAATTTACAATCATTAATCCAGAATAATACATATTATCTATTTCTAAATATTTAGGATTTTCGGTATTTATATATGCAGGACTTATATAATTTTCTTCTAAAAACTTATTTTCATTAGCTTTTTGTCTAAATAGTTGTTTTAAAATATTTTTCTTAATCACCTACCTTTTTAAATTATTATTTGTATTTAAAAAAAAATGTAAAATTTTTATAACTTCTTCTTTTTTACAGTCTTTTACCTTATTTCCACATTTATTAAGACATTCTTTTATTTTAAAATATTTTTCATTAAGCATATAATAAATATTTTCTAAATTATTATTTTCACCTTCATATTGCTCTTTTATAATAATATAATAATTTTTAGTGGATGTTTGTTTTTCAGAATTAATTTTAGTAAGAAACTCAACATATTTTTGCGAAATAATCGAAATATGTTCATTATCTGATTTTTTTAGATTATTAATAATTTTTGAAATATCTTCTTTATTTGTATGAATTAAAATTTGGATATTAAAATTACAAGTTTTTAAAAAAATTTTATATGAATTTAAAATTGCTTCCTTCTCCAAAGATGTTTTTAAATTAAAATTTATTGGTTGAACTCTTAATATTTTTATAAATATGTTTTTATTTTTTATTTTAATGATACCGTTTTTATCTATACTTTCGACAATTAACCAATCTTGAGTTGAATTATTATTTGTTTTTACATATATCACCTCTTATCTTTGTTCAATAATACTATTTTTTCCATTTTTTGTCAACGAATTTCGTCATACAAAAATCGACATAGATCGCTAATTTAAAGTACATAAATACTAATCTTCATGATGTTCATTTTTATATAACTTTTTTCATAATAAAAGTGGATTTGCAATCGCACAGACATAGGTACCTTAACCTTAACTCTGTCGATTTTTACTATATAATAAAAAAAGAATCCCGCAGGATTCTTTTTTTATACATCAAGATTTTTTACATATTTTGCATTTTCTTCTATGAATTTTCTTCTAGGTGCAACTTCATCTCCCATTAATACTGTAAATATTTGGTCTGCTTTTATTGCATCATCCATTGTAACTTTTATTAATATTCTTGTTTCTGGGTTCATTGTTGTATCCCATAATTGTTCTGGATTCATTTCTCCTAAACCTTTATATCTTTGAATAGATATAGAGTCTCTTGAAATACCTTTTTCTTCTAACTCTTTATATTTTTCTTCTAGCTCTTCATCTGTATAGCAATATATATCTTTCATACCCTTTTTAGAAAGTTTAAATAATGGTGGTTGAGCTAAATATACATTTCCATTCTCTATTAAAGGTCTCATATATCTAAAGAAGAATGTTAATAATAAAGTTCTAATATGTGCACCATCTACATCGGCATCAGCCATTATTATAACTTTTCCATATCTTATTTTTGTTATATCAAAATCTGCTCCAATTCCAGCACCAACAGCTAGTATTACTGGTTGCAATTTATCATTATTATATATTTTATCTGCCCTAGATTTTTCAACATTAAGCATTTTTCCCCATAAAGGAAGTATTGCTTGGAATTTTCTATCTCTTCCTTGTTTTGCACTACCACCAGCAGAATCTCCCTCAACAATATAGACTTCACATAAATCTGCATTTTTTTCACTACAATCTGCTAATTTACCTGGTAATGTAGATGTTTCTAAAGCACTTTTTCTTCTAACTAATTCTCTTGCTTTTCTAGCAGCTTCTCTAGCTCTAGATGCTCCTATACATTTCTCTAATATTGCTTTTGCTACAGAAGGATTCTCCTCTAAAAAATCTGATAAAGCTTCATTTACCATTGATTGAACAATACCTGTAACATTACTATTTCCTAATTTAGTTTTTGTTTGTCCCTCAAATTGAGGTTCTTTAACCTTTACAGAAATAACAGCTGTTATTCCTTCTCTTATATCTTCACCTTGTAAATTTGAATCTTTTTCTTTTAAAATATTATGCTTTCTAGCATAATCATTAAAAACTTTTGTTAAAGCTCTCTTAAATCCCTCTAAATGAGTTCCTCCTTCAACAGTATTAATATTATTAACAAAAGTATAAATATTCTCTGAATATGCTGTAGTATACTGAATTGCTATTTCTACAGGAACTTCTCCCTCTGTTTTCTCGATATAAATTGGTTTTTTGTGTAAAGTTTCTTTGTTTTGATTCAAATATTCAACAAAAGAACTTAATCCACCTTCAAAACAAAAATCACCTTTCTTTATTGGTTCTTCTCTTAAATCTTCTACTTTTATTCTTAATCCTTTTGTTAAGAAAGCAATTTCTCTAAATCTTTCTTCTAATACACTAAAATCATAGTTTGTAGTTTCAAATATTGTACTATCTGCTAAAAACGTTACTTTTGTACCTGTTTTATCTGAATCTTCTATTTTTGTTAATGGCTCTACTGTCTTACCTCTCTCAAATTTCATTTTATATTTTCCACCATCACGGCATATTTCAACTTCTGTCCATTCAGACAAAGCATTTACTACTGATGCCCCAACTCCGTGAAGACCTCCTGATACTTTATATCCGCTATCTCCACCGAATTTTCCTCCTGCATGCAACATTGTATAAACAGTTTCTGCAGTAGATATTTTAGTTTTAGGATGTATTTCAACAGGAATACCTCTACCATCATCTTGAACTGTTATAATATTTCCTGGTTTTATTTGAACATGAATATTTTTACAATATCCAGCTAAAGCTTCGTCAACACAGTTATCTACTATTTCATATACTAAATGATGTAATCCTCTAGCAGAAACACTTCCTATATACATACCTGGTCTTTTTCTAACAGCTTCTAAACCTTCTAATACTTGTATTTGTTCTGCACCATATTCATGTTTATATTTTTCCATTCTAAAAACCTCCTAATATTGTACCTTTCTTATTTTTATTGTCTTCTGCTCTTTTTGCTATTGACATAGTAGATACATTTGTTTCATATCCAACTACCTTTCCATTTTCATTTGTCATTATTAATGTTCTTGCATCTCCATTAGCTTGTGAAACAAGATTCTCTGTTCTTTTTAAACTTTCTATTAAATTTTTATATTCTTCTGAATCTCTCATTGATTCTATATTATATATACCTATTATATTTTTTTCTTCTAAAACTATATTATTTCCTATGTGTACAAACATTTATTATCCCTCTTTTGTTAAATTTATTGTTCTTTTTTTACTTGTCCATCTTTTACATTATATATATTATAATTAAAATTTTCAAGTATTAATTTATGAGTACCTGTTAATATTACCTGTGCATCCGTAATATTTTCCACAAATTTTTTACGTCTTTTTTCATCTAATTCAGACATAAAATCATCTAATAGCAATATTGGATATTCTCCAATTTCATCATAAATAACATATAATTCTGCTAACTTTAAAGATAATATTGCAGTTCTAAATTGCCCCTGTGATCCATATAGATTAATATTTTTTCCATTAAGATAAACTTCAAAGTCATCTCTATGTATTCCTGAAGAAGTATAACCCTTATATACATCATTTTCTACTTTCTCATTTAATCTTTTTATATATGATTCTTTATCTTTAAAATCACTTATATACCTTATATTTATTTCTTCTAAATTATCTGTTATATTTTTGTGGATATCTACTATTTTGTTTAGTATTTTATCAACAAATTCTCTTCTATAATCATATATAATCTGTGCATGATTAGCTAATTTTTCATTCCAAATTTCCAACATATTTTTTGATTTATTTTCAAACTTTATTTGCCTTAAATAATTATTTCTTTGTTCTAATGTTTTATTATAGGCATTTAAATTAAACAAATATTTTGGTCTTAACTGACTTATTAACATATTTAAAAATTTTCTTCTTTTTTGTGGACCATCTTTAAGAATTTCCATATCATCAGGTGAAAATATAATAGAATTTATATTTCCTAATAATTCACTTAATTTCTTTATCTTTACCCCATTTATAGAAATATTTTTCTTTTCAGAAATTATATATTCTATTTTTCCTTCTCTATCACTTTTTTCATATTCTATATTTAATTTGGCGAAATTAGAATTTAACTTTATAAGTTCTTTATCTTTACTTGTTCTAAAAGACTTTCCCATAGAGCATAAAAAAATAGCCTCTAATATATTGGTCTTTCCTTGAGCATTATCTCCATAAAAAACATTTATTCCCTTATTAAATTCTATTTCTTGGCTATCATAATTTCTAAAATTTTCTAATTTTAATTTTGTTATATTCATAAAGTTCTCCACTTAGTTATCCACATTTCCGTAAGTTTCTGTGGATATTTTTTAAATATATATTGCATTATACACATAATTAAAAAATAAAGCAAGCTCTTTTTTATAAAGGCTTGCTTTTTTATTAATCTTTTAGTCTAATTGGTAAAATCATATATACGTAATCACCTTCATCAACAGGTCTTATTACACAAGGTGAAATACTTGATCCGAAATGAACAAAAATTTCTTCATCGTCAATTACCTTTAAGGCATCTAAAAAATATTTTGGATTAAATCCTGCCTCAATATTTTTCCCTTCTGTAGAAACATATATTTCTTCTTTTGCGTCTCCTGTTTGGTTTGCACAAGAAATTGTTAATTTTCCTATATCAACAGTGACTTTTACAGGATATTTCTTTTCTTTTTCCACAGATGAAGAAGAAATTAAACTAATTCTTTCGAAACAACTTTGTAAAATATTCTTATTTACTCTTATTCTTGTATCCCATTCTTTAGGTATTACATTTGAATAATTCAAAAATTCTCCATCTAACACTCTTGTTACTATTTTACAATTATCCATTTCAAATAATGCTTGATTTTTAGAAATTCCTATTTTTATAGGTTCGAATGAATCAGATATTATTTTATTTACTTCATTTAAAGTTTTTCCTGGTATTACTGCACTAAAATCATTAGCTTGTACATTTAGAAAACTGCTTCTCCATGCTAATCTAAAACCATCAACAGCAACAACATTTAATTTATTATTATCAACTTCAAATAAACAACCGGTAAATATAGGTCTATTTTCCTCATTACTAACTGCAAAAATCGTTCTTCTAATCATATTTTTTAATACATTTTGTTCTATTTGTATTGAATTTTCTACATTTATTCTTGGTAATTCAGGAAATTCCTCAGGATTCATTGTTGCTAATTTATATAATGAACCTTCACATTCAATAACTAATAAATTATTATCATCTAAATAAATTTTAATTTCTGTATCAGGTAATTTTCTTATAATTTCACTAAACATTATAGCATTTACTACAGTAGAACCTTGTTCTTCTACTTCACAATCCATAATATATTCAATACCTATTTCTAAATCATATGTTGTTAATTTTATTTCATTATCATTTGTTTGAATAAGTATTCCTTCTAGTATAGGCATTGTAGTTTTTGATGCTACAGCTTTTACTACGGAATTAATAGCTTTAAGGATTTTGTCTTTATAACAAACTATCTTCATTTTTCTCTCTCCTTTATTATAAATAATAATTATAGAAGTAATAGTATTAGGTGTTGTTAATTGTGGGGAAAAGTTCTGAAAGTCCCTATTTCCGTAAAAAAACTATGTTTATATTTTCGTGGAAAAGTTATAATTTAATCCACAAGGTTTTGAAAAAAATGTGGATTAATGAAATATTAACAGTTTATATACACATTATTAACATATGGTTGTGTATATCTAATGTATTACTTCCGTAAGTAATTAAGTAAAACTTTTTTCAAATATTTGTTCTGGCGAACCAAAGTTTTAAAAAAAATTTCTTTTGTTTGATTTTATCCTATTTTTTTTCTAAAATTATTTTTTTCACACTTTCCACAATTAATTTTGTATTTGTATTTTCTTTTATTTCTTTTTCTATCTTATTACATCCATGCATTACTGTTGTATGATCTCTTTTTCCAAATTCCTCTCCAATTTTAGGAAATGAAAGACCAGCTACTTCCCTGCATAAGTACATTGCTATTTGTCTTGGATAAGCAATGTCATTTGATCTTTTTGAACTTTTTAAATCTTTCTTATTTATATTGAAATATTTTGCTACTACATCTTGAATATAATCTGCAGAAATTACTTTTTCTTTTTGAGCCGAAATATCGTTTATTGCTTTTTCTGCCATCTCTATTGTTATTGGTCCGTTTGCCAATGTGGAAAAAGCTACTAATTTATTGAATACTCCTTCTAATTCTCTTATATTAGAAGCAACTCGTGTTGCTATTGTTGATAAAATCACATCATCTACTATAATATTGTCTGTTTGAGCTTTTTTTCTTAATATTGCTAAACGTGTTTCGTAATCTGGAATTGATATATCAGCAATTAATCCCCATTCGAATCTAGATTTTAATCTATCTTCTAATAAAGGTATATCTTTTGGTGGTCTATCACTAGAGATAACTATTTGTTTTCTGTTATCATGTAAAGTATTAAATGTGTGGAAAAATTCTTCTTGAATTCTTTCTTTTCCAGCTATAAATTGAATATCATCTATTAATAGAACATCGATATTTCTATATTTATTTCTGAATTGTTCATTTTTATTATCTTTTATAGCATTTATTAATTGATTAGTGAATTTTTCTGAAGTTACATACAATACATTTGAATTTGGATTATTTTTTATTACTTGGTGTCCAATTGCATGCATTAAGTGAGTTTTTCCTAATCCAACATCTCCATAAAGAAATAATGGATTATATGAAGTTCCTGGTGCTTCTGCAACTGCTAAAGAAGCAGCGTGTGCAAATCTATTATTATTTCCAACTACAAATGTATCAAAAGTGTATTTGGGATTTAAAGAATTATTTGAAACACCTATTTCATTGTCATTAAAACTTTTATCTTCTAACTTAATATCATCTTCTTCAGAATCAGGATCTTTATATTCTACTATAATTTTACAGTCTTTATTAGTAATAAATTTAAATGTATTTACTACTAAATCATAATATCTTGTTTCTACAGCATCTTTTTGAAAAGGTGAAGAAGCTATTAATATTATTTTATCATCAGTAAAATCCTTTATTTCTAATGATTTTATCCATGTCTCATAAGAAATATTTGTCATTTCATCTTTTAAAAGATCTTTTGCTTTAGTTAAAAGTTCATTTAGTTCATTTGACATTTCTTTCAATCCTTCCTAAAAAGTATAAGGGAATAAAGAATAATATATATTTTTATTGTTATCCACAACAGTATCCACAACTGTTGATAACTTTGAAAAATATGTAAAAATACTGTAATACAAGTGTCAATATTTACAAAAAAAAATAAAAAATATCACTATTCCCTATTGTTTTTACATTATATATAAATAAAGTTACTTAGTCAATAATAAAGGACAAAAAACTTAAATAAATCTGTGTATAATGTGGATAATTTTGTGGATAAGTGTATAAAAAATATAAAAATTACATTTTATTACAAAATATTACAAATTTTATAAATGCTAGAATACCGTAATATTACACTAGAGAACAGATTTTTTCTTTTTACGACAATAAATAACATTTTTAGGGTGTGAATAATTATTTTTCCACTATGTGTATAATTTTTTGTTTTAGCAGTTATATATTGTAAATAATACATAATAAAATGTTGACAAATACTTATTTCCTATAGTATAATTGATATGCTTTTTAATTTTAGAGATAAATATTTATATATTTTTACAACAATATAATAGGAGGTGCATAAAAATGAAAATGACTTATCAACCAAAAACAAGACAAAGAAGTAAAGAACATGGTTTCATGAAAAGAATGAAAACTAGAGCAGGAAGAAATGTTTTAAAAGCAAGAAGAAGTAAAGGAAGAAAAAAATTATCAGCTTAAGTATATGGCCACATTAAGTGGTCTTTTTGCAATCTATAAAAAATAAAGAGTGGTAAGAAATGTTAAATACAGATACATTAAAAAAGAATTACGAATTTAAAAATGTTTTAACAAAAGGAAAATACTATAATGGAAATTATATTGATATTTATATAAAAAAAAATAATAAGAATTTCAATTATATAGGTATAGCAGTAAGCGTAAAAGTAGGAAAAGCTGTAAAAAGAAATAGAATAAAAAGATTAATTAGAGAAAATTATAGATTACTAGAGGATAAAATTTCTGTTGGGTATGATATAATTTTTTTATGGAAAAAAAATAAAAATATTTCTGAAGCTAATTTTTTTAATATTAAATATGATATAATTAAAACATTAAATAAAAGTAATTTATTAAAAAAAGATGAGGATAAATGAAAAAAACATTAATTTTTTTTATAAATATATATCAAAAACATATATCTTCTCTTATATCAAAAGAGGGAATACATTGTAAATTTTATCCTACATGTTCTGAATATACTAAACAAGCGATTAATAAATACGGTTCAGTAAAAGGAACTTTTTTAGGTATAAAAAGAATTTTAAAATGTAATCCTTTTTCAAAGGGTGGATATGATCCATTAAAATAAAGGAGATAAAAATATGTCATTTTTAGCAAGTATATTTGGTACGATATTAAATTTGATTTATAATATCGTAAATAATTATGGTTTTGCAATAATTTTATTTTCCATATTATTGAAAATAGTATTATTGCCATTATCTATAAAGCAACAGCGAACAATGCAAAAAACTTCAAAAATTCAAGAACAGATGAAATCATTGCAATTTAAATATAAGAATGATCCTGAAAAATTAAATCAAGAAACAATGAAACTATATAAATCTGAAAATATGAGTCCTTTTAGTGGATGCTTAAGTGCTATACTTCAATTAGTTATATTATTAGCAGTATTTTATATGGTAAAAAGTCCATTAACATTTGTAAAAAATGTTTCTGAAGAAGATATAAATAATTATAAGAATGAACTTCAATCTGCAAATATAGAAATAAATCAAGCATATCCTGAAATATCAATAATTCAACATAAAGGAAATGAAGATGAAAAAGTATATCTAAATATGGAATTTTTAGGTTTAGATTTAAATAAAGTTCCAATGCAAAATTTATCAGACCCTAAAGTTTATATTATTCCAATTTTATATATTTTATCTACCTTTATTAGTACAAAATTATCAACAAATATGAATAAAAAGGATAAAGAAAAGAAACTTTTAAATGATCATATAGAAGAATATGCAGGTGAAAGTAAAGAAGTTAAAAAAGAAGTTGAAGAAGTAGATATGGTAGAGCAAACTAATAAAAGTATGTCATTATTAATGCCTATAATGTCAATTTCAATTTCTTTAGTAGCGCCATTAGGACTAGCTTTATATTGGTTAACTAGCAATGTACTAATGATATTAGAAAGATTTTTTATAAATAAATATCTTAAATCTAAGGAGGAAAAAGAAAATGCCAAATAGTATATTTGCAGAAGGAAGAACTACAAATGAAGCTATAGAGAATGGGTTAAAACAACTTAATGCCAAAAGAGAAGATGTAATTATTAATGTAATAGGTAATGAAGAAAAAAGAAGTTTTTTTAGTATTCTAGAACCAACTAAAATAAAAGTAGAATTAACATTAAAAGAACCTGTAAAAATTAAAAAGGCTAATATTACAGACGAAGAATTAAACGAAGTATTAGAAACAATGAAAAAGTTTTCAAATGACTTTTTTAGTCAATTGAAAATAAATAATTTAAGTATAAATGTAGAAGAAAAAGAAAAAAGAATATATATTTCTGTAAATGGAGATGATATTAATTATTTGATAGGATATAGAGGAGAAATACTTAATTATCTACAATTAATCTTTTCGAATGTTGCTAATAAAAAATTAAAACATAAATGTAGTGTAATATTAGACATTGAAAATTACAGAGAAAAAAGGAAAGTTGTTTTAGAAGAATTAGCAGAAAAAATATCAAAAACAGTAGTAAAAAATAGAAAAAAGATAGAATTAGAACCAATGTCTGCTTATGAAAGAAAAATAATACACACAAAATTACAAAATAATTCTAAAGTAAAAACATATAGTGTTGGAGAAGAACCAAACAGAAGAATAATAATTGATTTAAAATAATTTAATAGAGATAAAACAGAAGTCAAAGTTCTGGATAATAAATAAGAAAATAATTTGGAATTTAAATTCCGAAAATCTTAAATATTTCCAAACTTTGACTTTTTTAAATAAAATAAATAAATAATAAAATAAGTAATTAAATAAAATAAGTAATTAAATAAAATAAGTAATTAAATAAAATAAGTAATTAAATAAAATAAGTAATTAAATAAAATAAGTAATTAAATAAAATAAGTAATTAAATAAAATAAGTAATTAAATA
>OLPR01001957.1_pt1 | contig 16032 bp, 19 predicted proteins | sample 1672761 | NCBI WGS metagenome assembly OLPR01 (sample SAMEA3136721, study PRJEB25190) | human gut metagenome | biome: human gut; feature: human-associated habitat; material: faeces | place: Austria | collected 2013 | reverse complement strand
TATTTGGCACCTATTGTATAATGCGGATTTTGGTATTTATGCGGTGTTGCCCTAACTCTTCATAGTAATCCGAGAAGTTGGAGGTATGAAGGTCAACCGTTTTTCCATTGATCTCAACGCCTATTGCGGCAAAATTCACTGCATTGATAACTTTGCCAAAATACTTCGGATATCCGTTCTTCCACCAGCCCACACGAGTCTTGTCTGGAAACCAGATGCCCGCAATGTATGTCCCTGTATGGCTGTCGCCGGAAAAGCCCTCTTCGAAGTTGCCGCGCATGCCCATGTAGCCGTTACCGATGGATGTTAGGCTCTCATAAAGGCGGATATCCCCTTCATTGAAAGCATGGGTGGAAAGCTTCCACCCATGAATGTCAAATACTCTTTTATACATATACTTCTCCTATAATAAACGCACGGTTTTCTCCGTGCGTTTACATTCGTAATCACTCAAAACCGAGCTCTGCCAGCGCTCCTATCAAATCGTGAGACAATGCCATAGATTGCAGCTCATGAATTACTGCTGCCGGGTTCTTTTTAGCACAAATGCAGTTATATATCTTTTCTTTAAGTTCGTAACCGATCCTGCAGTGCTGTAAAAGCTTGAAAATCCTCCTGCTGCGGTCAATATCGGCAAGCTCAGCATTGAGCACCTGCAGCTCAATTTTGCCACTGTTCTTTCCAAATGTAACGGTCAGCACCTTTTTTTCTGTATCGTAAGTCTTTTCATAGGCAACGTCGGATTTGACTGTGCTGTTTTTTATGCCGTAGAAACACACTCTGTATCGGCGCATCGCGGGTCTTACACGGAAACTGTCTTCATCTGGCTTAATGGAAAACCGCATTGCATCCTCGCTCCACTTGACTTCAAACCGCGTCAAGGCAGCATGCTCATCACTGCCGTCGTCCTCATACATGGTGTATTCGCCGCTATCACCGCAGAACACATTCACGTCAATGGCCTCAGGCAGCTCTGCACCAAAACGTTCAGCTTCCTGTTCACCTGTAAGAGGCACGATCGCACCGGCTTTGGCAAAGACGGGTATCTGTGAAAGGGGCCTGTGCAGGATTTTCATCCCGCCCCCGGAATATCTCTGTGCGGTGAAAAAGTCGTAATAAGTACCCTCTGGCAGCCATGCAGCAACGCTCCCCATGCCGGTCTCTGCACTTACGGGCGAGGTAATAGGGCAAACGATGATCTGTGAGCCAAAATAATACTGGTTGGGAACCTGATAGGCTTCCTCTGCACGGGGATAGAGGTAATACATAGGGCGCAGAGGCATAATACCATGTCTTGCTGACTCGAAATTCATCGTGTAAAGATAGGGAACAAGGCGATGACGCAGACGCAGAAAGGCTTTCAGTATGCTGCATACTTCGCCAGAATAGTTCCACGGTTCTCTGCCGCTGAAGATGTTAGATGTGCTGTGCAGGCGCATGATGGGTGAGAAAGCACCGAACTGTACCCAGCGGACAGTCAGTTCCTCGTCGTATGTTCCGGCGCAATGTCCGCCAATATCATGGCTCCACCAGCCGTATCCGATATTCGCAGCTGTAGCTGTGAAATAAGGCTGGAAGCGGAGAGAGTCCCAGCTGATGATCGTGTCACCGGAGAAGCCGATGGGGTAACGGTGACTACCAGGGCCGGCGTAGCGGGATAAAATCAACGGGCGTTGGTTTATCTCGGCACTGTGGAGAGTATGAAAATGATTCAGGAGCCACAAAGGGTCTGCGCCGTCAATGCAGGATGCGTCACCCTGTTGCCAGTCGATCCACCAGAAATCCACGCCCTCGTCCTCACGGGGCTTTAAGAGGCATTTAAAATATGTATCGACAAAATCCTTGCTGCACATATCAAAGGGGATATCCCGACCGGACGCAGGGTCGAGCCCCATGCGCACGGCGGCCTCGACGTACTGCTCTTCATGGGGCTGTATGCCCTCTGCGGGATGGAGATTGAGAGCGCATTTTAAGCTGCGGGAATGGAGCTGGCTCAGGAAATCCTTTGGATCACGAAACAGCTCTTTATTCCATGTGTATCCCGTCCAGCCCTTGCCCTGCTTGGCTGTTATATCTGTAATATGCCAGTCCATGTCCATGACAGCTACACTGAACGGTACCCGCTCGGCGCGGAATCTGTCCATGAGGTTCAGGTATTCGTCATCGGAATAGGCGTGGAAACGGCTCCACCAATTGCCGAGAGCATAACGTGGCAGCATAGGCGGCCTTCCGCTGAGTTTGAAAAAGTCATTAAGAGCCGCCTGATATTCAAGGCCGTAACCGAAGAAATATAGGTCGATTGCTTTTTCTGCGCGAGACATTATGGCTCCGTCGCTCTCAATAAGCGGTGAATCACTGTCATCAATAACGCTGTATCCCTGAAGACGCGACTGGATGCCTTTTCTGAGCGGTATCTCGCCATCAGCCATGTCAAGTGTGCGTGCAGTGCCGCCGAGATTCTCGCGCAGCTTATCGCCATAGTGCCAAGTGCTATAGATGCCGCGAGTCTCACTTCTAACTTTTATAGAAAGGCCGCCAGCGGAGAAAGGCTTTTCATCGTAAAACAGGCTTAGATATTCCGTGTGTATTTCCAGCTTGCCATTATGACGGCAGACTTCAAATTCCGGCGCATCAAAATTTCTGCAGCATGCAAATACAGAAGGCCTATCCTCAAATATATTGCTTTCGCAGTATTCGAGGCGTAACATTCGTGATGCGAGCACAGTAATTCTATAATGCTCACCGGTCACGCACTGCATATCGTTGCTTTTGCCGTTTATGATGTCATAGGACATACGAGTTTACTCCTTTGCACCGGGAAGGTTAAGAATAATCGCGCGGCCATCAACAGCAAGCATTCCTGCGTGTACTTCAACTTTCTCGCCGCTGATAAGGTTAGTGTACAGTCCGTTTGGAATATCTATATCGATAAGAGAGGCTTCACCGGTCACGGGGAAGATACCGATGTATCTATCACCGCCTTTGGAGTGGGTCGCTACGAGCACATCACCGGGAAGTGCCTTAACTTTATAGGTGCTGTCTGCGAAGACGGGGCTTTTTTTGATCTCATATAGGCGGGACATAAGTGCGGAGTAATCCTTGCCGGTGTTCCACTGCACTTTATCTGCATCGAACAAGTCAGGAAGGTGTTTTACGCCGTTTTCCTGCCCCGCGTAGAGAAGCGTCATACCCTTCTGGAAGTATATAAACGCAGTCCAGACGAGGAGTTTCTTCTCATCCGGAATTAGAAAAGCACCTCTTGCATTGTCATGGTTTTCAAGGTAGCGGAGCTTGACATAGTTGTCAGGATAGATAGCTTCCTGTCGATTGATGTCTTCTGCGTACTGAGCAAGGCTAATTTTGCCCTTGAGATAATCCTTGAAGCGATAATATATGTCGTACTCGTAGCTGACATCGAATGCCTGGTAAACTTCCGAGTCGGACAGGCTCACCATTCCGCGTGCGCGGTTGGCAACGGTAAATACGGGTTCAACGGACTCGCTCAGCCAGAAGCAATCGGGGTTGACCTTCGCAACCTCTTCCCTTGCCTTCAGCCAGAACTCGAGAGGGATCAACGGGGCAACATCGCAACGGAAGCCGTCTACAATACCAGCCCACATTTTGAGCGTCTCTATCTGGTAATCCCAGAGATCCCTATTGTTGTAATCAAGATCAATTACATCAAGCCATTCCCCCACCTTGTTGCCGAAACATCCGTCCGGCTTGTGATAGAACCATTCTGGATGATTCTGGGCCAGCCAGGAGTCGGGAGACGTGTGGTTATATACAACGTCGATGATGCACTTCATGCCGCGCGCGTGAATGTCGGTGACAAGTTGCTTCAGGTCATCAATCGTTCCATACTCGGGATTGATCTTGCGGTAATCAGAGATAGCATAAGGGCTGCCGAGCTCACCCTTGCGTTCCTTCTTGCCAATGGGATGGATTGGCAAAAGCCACACGATATCGGTACCAAGTGCCTTTATGCGGTCAAGGTCTTTTCTAACGCCACTGAAGTTTCCTTCTTCACTGTAATTGCGCACGAAAATAGAATACATGACCTGATTTCTGTAGAATTTGGAAGTATTGACAGCCATAGAAAAACCTCCTTAGCCCTTGATTGCAGACGAGGAAATACCTGCAATAAACTTCTTTTGGAAAATGATATAGAATATTACGACGGGGATGATTGCGATGCTTGTTGCGGCGAATAGGCCGGCATAATCCGTGGAATATTGCCCGCTGAAGAGGTTTAACGCTACAGGCAGGAGCTGTTTCTTCGTATCGCGGATCATAAGGAACGGCCAGAGGTAGTCGTCCCACGCCCAGAGAAACTGGAAAACAGACATGGAAACGATGGCGTTATTCAACTGGGGAATGATGATGCGATGGAAAATATAGAACTCATTTGCTCCGTCCATTCGTGCTGCTTCTATGAGCTCGTTGGGGATAACTGCGCAGGACTGACGCATCAAAAAGATGCCGAAGGCAGTGAAGATGCTCGGAACAATAAGCGCCTGATAAGTGTCGATCCATTTCAGTGACTGCATAATACTGTATCTGGGAATGAGGGTAACGACACCGGGAATCATCATCGTCATCAGGATCATCGTGAACAGCGCATCACGCCCTTTGAATCTGTATTTGCAGAGCACATAGCCCGCAATGGTGCTTGTGTACACGGTTATGACCGTAATTAGCAGGGCGTAAATTAGGCTGTTTCCAAAATACCGGAAGAAGTCAAACTTGTTGAGGACATCAGAATAATTCTGGAAAGAAAAATGCTGCGGGAACAACGTTTGTGCCAGGGAGCTGATCTCGGCATTGGTCTTGAAGGATGAGCAGAGCATCCAGATAAAAGGAAACACTGCCAGGAGGCAGAAGAACAGCAAAATGGCGTTTAAGAACACAGAACTTAACTTCTTCATTTTCTTACACCTGCCCTTCGTTCTGGCCCGAAATCCTAAAGGATATCGCAGTCAGTATCGCAATAAAGAGAAACAGCACAAAGGATAGTGCCGAGGCATATCCAAAATTATACTTGGAGAAAGCCTCCTGATAGATGAGATAAGATGCCAGATATGTCTGAGTTCCAGGCCCGCCTCCTGTGAGAACCATTACCGGGATATAGGTCTGGAAATAGGAAATAAGCGAAGTGATTACTATGAAAACGATCGTGGGCTTAAGCAGCGGAAGTGTTACAAATCTGAATCTCTGCCATGCAGTCGCGCCATCGGTCTCTGCGGCCTCATAGCACTCCACGGGCAGCGAGTACATTGCACCCAGCAGAAGAATAACCGCATAGCCGAAATCCTTCCATATTGTCAATATAAGAATGGCTATCATGGCATAACGGCCATCATAAAGCCAGTTGATATTCGAATTTAGTATCCGATCCAGAAAGCCAATCTGAGGATCAAATATGAACTTCCATACAAACGTTACCGCCACAAGAGGGGTAATTGTGGGAAGGTAGAAAAGTATGCGATAAAGGGACTTGTGTTTAATTAGTTTGGAGAATATGGCACATGAAAGCGCAAGACCGATAATCACGCGGAAAACAGTTGCGACAGCTGCGAAACCGAAGGTGTTTTTCATGGATAGCCAGAACAGATTGCTCGTAAAGACCTTTTTCCAATTGCCGAGTCCCAGATAGATCATCTGGTTTTTCAGCGGATTCCATCTGTAAAAGCTGCCAAACAGCACAGCAATAATAGGGAGAATAAAGAAGACGAGAAAGAAAACGACGAGTGCTGCAACAACAATGTTGCGCATTACGATCTCGCTCTTGCTCTGAGCAGGATTATTCAGTCTTATATTTCCTCTCATATTTCATATCCTTTCAAGGGAAATAGGGCACCGACATGACACTGCCGGTGCCCTCTATATTAGTATAGCTTACTTTGCGTACTTGTAAAGGGGTTCGCGAGACTCAAAATCGAGAGTTGCAAGGTCTTCGTTGATAGCTGCTTCACAATCAGCAAGAGCCGTATCGATGTCCTTGCCGTTGTAGAAAATCTCTTCAAGAGCAATCTTCATATTGTCCTCAAGCGTGCTGGGCATGGGGCCGGGCCAAATGTAGCGGTCAATGTGCTTTGCAAGGACCTTGATGCTGGGAACAGCAAGCAGGTCTGCATCGCTCTGCAGAGAAATCTTCATCGGGAATACTGCGTTCTGAGTACAGAATTCCTTCTGGATGCTGTCGTTTGCAAGGAAGAAGCGAACGATGTCCTGAGCAACGGCCTGCTGGTCGGCAGGAGCGTTCTTGTTGATACCGAAGGTGGACTCGCCGTTGTATCTGTGGTACGCGTAAGTGTTGGAAGGATCAACTGTGGGAATCTCAAAGCAATCATAGTGGGTATCGGGGAAGTTGTTGTTGAACACGCCGGTCATGAAGCCCCAGCCAAGGTACATAGCAACCAGCCCCTGACCAAAGTTGTCGCCAGAGTTATTGCCGAAGCTGTAGTCGCAGACACCATCAACGACGTACATGTCGTGCAGGCGGGTGATAACTTTTTTCATAGCCTCGTTATTGATGGAAGCGGTGCCATCCTCATTGAAGAGGTTCTGACCGTACTGGTACTGCATACCGAGAACGTCGCCCTGAATGCCGCCATTGTAGCTGAAGCCAGCCTGAACAAGGTCGCCATTTTCGTCGCGAATGGTGAGCTTCTTGGCAACTTCACGGAATTCGTCCCAGGTGGTGGGGATGTCAGCCTCGGTGAGGCCTGCAGCTGCCCACATGTCGGTGTTGTAGTACATGGTTGCGGTCATAAGGCCGTAGTCAGTATAGTAGACCTTCCCGTCTACAAGGTGGCCGGAAACGCCGACAAAGTCCGCTTCCATATCTTCGACAGGAATATCGTAGGGAGCCATGTAGTCGATGAGCAGGTCGTGCTTGCTGTTATGCACATTAAAGATTGCGGGACCATCGTTGCCCTGAAGAGCGAGAGGCAGCTTGGTGAAGTAATCATCCCAAGGATTCTCGACGAGAGTGATGGTCACGTTGGGGTGAATTGCAGTGTACTGATCCGCCAGAGACTGGAACAGATTTGCTGCACCGGACCAGAACCAGAGTTCTACTTCGATGTCCTTGCCGTCGTTAATGGGAACATTGGGGTCATACTGGATAGCTGAGCCAATAACGGGGCGCGCATCTGCTGTGGGTGTTTCGGCTGTGGAAGCTTTGGTTGCAGGTTCAGCCGTCTGCTCAGGCTCAGCGGTCTGAGCAGGTGCGCTACAGGCCGTCATGCCGAGAACCATAACAAGAGCGAGGCAAAGTGCGATGATTTTCTTTGACATTTTTGTTCCTCCATTTCATTTTGTTGTTAGCGTCGTTAGGTATATCGCTAAACTAACTGTATAATACATTTCTTCAACGTGTTTGTCAACAGAAAACTATATAACCACTTTAATTTTGTTGTAAAGCAACAAAATTAACCTGCATTTTTGTGCACATCCCCTTTTGTCGAAGTAAATAACTAGTTTATCGCTAAACTAGTTATTGAAATTTCTATCTACGTCAATACTGTTAGTTTTTTTCTCAGCACCTTGCATTTTTTGAATTGTTGGTTTATTATTAGTTTATCTTTAAACCAAGTGGAGTTTGAATATATGGTTACACTGAAGGACATTGCGAAGGAAGCCGGAGTCAGCGTTATGACCGTCTCAAATATTGTAAACGGCAATTACACTAAGGTCTCCAAAGAAACGACAGAGCACGTGCAAAAGATCATTAGGCAAATGGGGTATGTTCCTAACGCCTCTGCAAGAAGCCTTGCAAAAAGCAAAACCAACATCATCGCAATTATTATGCGTGGCGAGGAAAACGAAAATCCAATGCTGAACCCATATTATTCTGCCATGGTGGGGGCAATGATCCGGAAAATTCAACAGCACGGCTACTATGCGATGGTGAACATTATGAAGTCCCATCAGGATATTCTACAGAGTCTGCGGACCTGGAATGTGGACGGCGCGATATTCCTAGGCCTCTTTGATGACGAGATAGAAGCCATGTATTCTGTATGCGATGTGCCGATGGTCTTTGTCGACAGCTACAGCAACGTGCGTCAGCTTTCAAATATCGGAATTGACGATTTTAAGGGTGGGCAGCTTGCTGCAAACTATTTTATCTCTCAAGGCCATCGCAGCGTTGCATTTATCGGTCCTACCATGAAATATAATGGTGTTATCCGACACCGTTTCGACGGCTTTAACTCCGTTCTGCGTGTGAATGGTATGGAGGTCAGCCCTGAGCATATTTTTGAGATTGAGTCGGATGTGCGTCAGGACGCAATTGTCGCTCTGGGTAAACACATTGCATCCATGGAAAAAGAGTTTTCCGCAATCTTCATCACAAGCGATCAGATTGCATCCTATGTTGTGCAGGGGCTCGTCTCGGGAGGGGTGTCCGTGCCGGAGGAGATGTCCGTTATCGGCTTTGATAACCTAGAGATATGCCGTCAAATATCTCCGCAGCTCACTACGATTGCGCAGGACCTTAATCAGAAGGCGCACTTCGCTGTATCGACCCTGTTTCAACGTCTGGCCGATCCGTCTCTTCCCGCTCAGTCCATGGTACTGGATGTGAAGCTGGTTGTGAGAGATTCCGTTACATCATTGTAACAGCTCATATTGTTTTTCCATTTAGGCCGTATCTAAAAAATGGCAGAACGACCAACAGCGCAGTATTTTTGTTCTGCGAAGTCCATTTTCCATAGGAATACATCCAGTATTCCTATGGAAAATGATGTCACACAGGGAATAAATAGCCGCCGCCTAGGCGTTTTGACAGTTTTCGGACAGGCTCTAGTTCAGTTTATATAGCAGGCTGCTGTTGCTGCCGTTCCCCCGGTACCGTTGCTCTGTCTGAATCGCCCCTGCTTTCCGCAAGTCCCGAATGGCCCGGCGGGCAGTGGATTCGGAGAGCTTCAAATCTTTGGCAATAGTTGGAATCGACGGCCAGCAAATGCCATCTTTATTGGCGCGGTCGGCGAGATAGATGTACACAGAAATCGCTCTGTGGGGCAGATCCATACGGTGTAGCTTCGTAAAATCATGCATATTGTTTCCTCCTGTACGGGTGGGGCTGAGATGCCTCACCTGTTTTGTTATGTTTTGAGCGCTGTTTTTTCAGGCATCGGTACTGGTTTCAGCGTTGTCTGGGGTGGTAAAGGCTCCTCGGAATATACCAGTGGGCATTCGGAAAGAATCGCCTGTTCCAGCTCCGCTTTTCCCGCATAATGCACCGGGCGGCTGCCCCGGTCAGGGATTTCCAAAGGCTTTTCAAATCGGATTCCCCAGTCCAGAAATAACTTCAGTTTTGTCTTCATGGGATGCGTGCCGGTTTTCATTATCACGAAGCTGCCCTTGGGCATGGATTTCAGCTCGTCCTGGGACATGAGGGGACGCTCCATCATTTGCAGGGACTGGGAGTTGCTGTCCTTGCCCTGAGTCACAGAGCCGGACAGAACCGTTCGGCTGCCCAGATTTCTGGACAGCACCTCTGCCGTCTGGCTGTTGGGAGCGAAGCCGCCAAAGATGGTGTCCTGACAGTTATCGGCAAGGATTTCCGCACCCTCTTTTCCGTAGTTTTTCTCCAACTGTGCCAAACTCTGGATAATGGGCACAAGGGTCAATCTTCGGGAACGGCCTGCGGAGAACAGCGGCAGGATATCAAAAGGCGGCATGGTTCCCAGCTCGTCGCAGAAGAACACCGCCCGGTTGAGAAGCCTGCCGCCATGTTCATTGGCCACGGAAAACAGTTCACGGGCAAGGTTCTGGATCATCAGACTGGCCACAAAATTCTTGGTAGCGTCCTCTTCCGGGAGAATCAGAAAGATAGCGCACTTTTCCCGCACAAACTGTTCCGCATCAATGCCTCCGTCAAAGCACAGCACCTGTTCCAGTTCCGTATCCAGAAAGGCATTTAATCTGGACAGCACGGTAGACATGATGGAATTCATCGCCTGATCCGACGCTGTCAGTGCGGAACCCGCCAGCCATTTTGCTTTGTGTTCCGAGGGCAGAAGCTGCATCAGCTCCTGAAACTGGTTTCCTCCTCGCCGCCCCTGCATCAGAAGTTCCTGCACCAGCTTGAATACGGAGGCGATGTGCCGGGTTTCATAGCCGTCCGTTTCCTCCGGAGGAAGAAACTCCGACAGGAGCAAAACCACCGAGGCAAGCAGCCCTTCCGCCGCGTCGTAGAAGTAGGCGTTCTGTCCGTGGTCACTTCCTTCCCCCTCTGGGCTGATGATCGTCTTTGCCAGAATTTTGGCATACTTCTCTGCCTTCGCTTTGGCCGTTATCTCCGTGGGATCTTCCCGGTGGTCATCCATGTAGCGGTTTATCAGGGTCAAAAGGTTATTTCCGTCCGACCGGGTAGGCTCCCGGAGGTCAACAACCGATATCCGATAGCCATAAATGTCACGGGCGATAGCGCCGTAGTTCCGCGCCAGATCGCCCTTGGTATCCAGCGCCAGAAAGCTCATGCCGCTGGCACAGGCATATTCCAGATTGGGGTACAGGAAATAGGCGGTTTTGCCCACGCCGGACGCGCCGATCATCAGCACATGGACATCATCCGAATCCACCAGCGCCGTTGTTTTTCTGCCGCCCTGACATCCCAGGACAATGCCCTGTGGCAGCGGTTTCCCATTGGAAGTGGGCTGTTTTCCTTCTTTCGCGGCCTGCCGCCATTGGTTCGGCGTGTATGGAACATAGTGGTAGGTTCGCTTTACCTCCTGCCGGGTAGCCCAGCGGGCAGTGCCGTGCTGACCGTTGCCCACGGTTTTGTCTTTGATACCGTTGAGATCATGCTTTTGGGCAGCGTAGGTCACAAAAAGCAGCACCGCAATGATACTGCCCACAGATAAAATCAGCATGGAAATTCCATTCATTTTTTGTCCTCCTTCCGCAGAAACAACAAATCCTCGTTCCAGTCCTTTCGGGTGGGAACGAGGATTTGATTTCGTATGTTCTTTTCCGTTAACGCCTTGGAAATTCCCTGCGCTGCCTTTTGCCCGGTTTCATCGTTGTCCAGGCAGATGCACACATTGCGGATGAATGGCCTGCCTTCCATCGTCTTCCACAGCACCTTGTCTGAAATGCCGCAGGCCGCGGCATAGCTGCTGGATTTCCAGTGCTGTTTGTGCATGGAAATAAAAGACAGCATGTCAATCGGAGCTTCAAGCAGGAACAGCGTGTCCCCGCCGCCGACCCAGTGGAAGCTGTATCCCGGCTCACTTCCGGGAGCGTTTCCCTTGAAGCTGCCCTGCGCGGCGGTGCTGTGCTTGTGGATGTGCCGGGGTTTTCCCTCCCGGTCTATGCCCACGAATACGGCGTTGTGGTAGTCTGCGGATTCATAGACAAGACCCCGGTAGGAAAAAGCATCCAACACCTCCTTGTCGATGCCCCGGTGCCGAAGCAGATAGCCGTAGACCCGGCGCATGTTCTCATGTTTTTGGGGAATCTCCAATGGTTTTTGAGGAAAAGGTCCTACCGGCTCCCGGATGGTAGCGCCACCCATGGCAAGCATAAGCTGCACCGCCTCCGGGTACTCCATGTTGTAGAACCGGCAGGCAAAGTCAATGGCGTCTCCCCCCACCTGTTCGTACTGGTGGAACCACAAATTGCCCCGGATGGTCACTTTCTGCCCGTGATCCAGCCACATATTCTCCGAGCCGGATCGTTTCACCTCCTCCCCACATTGCCGCAGAAATGCCGCCAGATCTGTTCGTCTGGCCTGTTCCCGCTGCTGCTCCGTAAACGGTATATAGCTCATTTTACCTCCGAATCATTTCTTCAAGTGAGGGGGTATGAAAATCAATGCGACATTTCAGGGAAAGCAGCTGGCCATGGAGGAAGAACCCTGCGAGGTCCGCAAGGTCATCTCCCTGCCGGACAAGGAGTACGCCTTTTTCAAAAAGCACCTCATGTATGAATATGATTTCCTCCGCAAGAACAAAGACCAGATGGGCTTTCACAACGGCATCCGACAGTGTGTTCTGGTCCTGGGAGAATCCTCCGAGGATGGTGTGCTGGTGGACAGCAGCGGATATGGCTATGCCCGGTACACCGCGCCCTTTCTGGGAGCCAGAAGTTACATGACCCTGCGGGAGCAGAACCTGCAGACAAACGGGGAACCTAAAACCCTGACAGCGGATGACCTTGTGATCCTCCATGCCAAGCACACCCTGTGGGTCTATGGGGTGGGCGGAGAGCAGGCGGATTTCTCCCGCTGCCGAATCGCGGGGCTGAACCTTGGGGATATGCAGTTTAATGGGGCGCTCTTTCGAAATGCGGTTCTGGAGGATGTGGATTTCGGCAATGCCGGGGCCTGCGGCGCGGACTTCACCGGGGCGCGGCTTGTCCATTGCAGGATGGATGGCCTCGCGGCAGAGGAATGTGATTTCCACGGCGCTGTGTTTGAAAACTGCCGCTGGCCCAAGTCCATCTTGCCCACAGCAACTTGACCGGAGCAACGATGAAGGACTGTATCCTCTGCGGCGCGGATTTGAGAAACTGCTGTGTGGAAAACCTCAGTCTGGAAGATACCGAGTTGGAGGATGCGTATACCCAGGGAATCGCGGAAAAGGAACAGGACTGGGAGCGGAGCTGCGGCCCCTGCATGACAATGGGATGATTTATTGCTTATGCTTCGGTTCCTGGATGCTTCTTTGTTGGTTATTATGAATAGCTATTTCACATTCCCTGCGGTATGCTTGGCTTACAAATCAGGAAAGGAGTAAGACCAATGGAAGCAACCCGTAACCTCTGCGCCCAGATTCCCGTATCCCTCCACGACAGGGTAAGAGAAGAAAGGGAGTCACTGGGACAGTCCCTCAGCGAGTACGTTATACAAATTCTCAAAGACCATTTTGAAGGAGGTAAAACTACTATGGCAGCAACCAAGACACTGGCGTTCCAGATCCCGGAAGAACTGGATCTGCGGATCAAAAACTACCTGGCAGCGGAAAAGGAGCGTACCGGAAAGAAGGTCAGTCAGCGGGAGTTCATCGTCGGGCTCATCGAGCAGGCGCTGAATGCCTACGAAGCAGCGGGTACCACCGCTGAATAACAATCACGAACAGCGCCGGGGGTAATACCTCGGCGCAATTTTTTGGAGGTCATCACTATGAAAAAGTGCATTATGGTCAGTTATGAGGAAGAAAAGCTGCTGGCGCTGCGAATGTATGCGGATCAGCGTGGGTCTTCTGTTGAGGAGGAGCTGGCCCAGGCTGCGGAAGCCATGTATCAGAAAATCGTCCCTGCCAATGTCCGTGCCTTTGTGGACATGAAGGTGGAGAGCCAGAAGCCCAAGAAAAAGGAACGTGGTGCTTCTGCCTCTGCTGTTGGGGATGGGCTGTGACCGGAGAAGATAGAGGCAGCAGAAAGAAGGCAATCCGCCTGAAGTGCCTGGATTGCTGCTGCGGCAGTGCTTATGAGGTGCGGTTGTGTCCGGTAAGAAAATGCCCGCTCTGGCGGTTCCGCCTGGGAGCCGAGTGCAGGGATGAATCCGACGAAAATGCGGGGAATTTTCAAAAAATCAATTCGGACGAGTCCCTGCCCATGGGAAAGGAGATTCCCCAGTGAACATGCCGATTTTGAGGGGGTTGAACACCTGCAGAAGCCCTAATGGGGAACAGCGCAAATCGTCTGTGGGTGGTGATCCTGTCTGAGAGATCAGAACTTCGGCATCGAGATCGAAATGACGGGCATTACCCGGAGTGCGGCGGCCAAAATCATTGCGGAACACTTTGATACCTCTGCTGTCCATGTAGGCGGCACCTACGATACCTATACCGTGGAGGACGATACCGGCCGCAAGTGGAAGGTGGTCAGCGACGCCAGCATCCAGTGCCAGTCCCGGGGAGAGCGAACCGCCAGCCGCCTGTACGCGGTGGAAGTGGTCTCGCCTATTTGCAAATATGAGGACATCGAAACCATTCAGGAGCTGGTGCGTGAGCTGCGCCGGGGCGGAGCCAAGGTGAACGACAGCTGCGGCATCCACATCCATGTGGACGCTACGAATTGCAATTCAAGGGTTCTCTGCACAATGCCCATGCTACCATTGCGCCGAAGGAAGGATCATCTGCGCTCGTCGGTGTTTGGAGAATTCAGAAACGGGATGAGTCTCATCTGGATATGTACGAGGGGTACAACCTGAAGGGCTACTGCTACTATAACAAGGAACAGATTCCTGTGAAGATGGACGATGGCAGTACCCTCACCGGGATGGTTTACATCATGGATTCTCGGATGGATTTTGGAAACCCCAGTAAAAACTATTACGATATCGTCCGTCAGGGCTATGAGGACTGCGGTCTGGACACCAATGTGCTGGATCATGCGGTGAATGACAGCATGGATCTGGCCCAGCAGAGAATGGAGTGTGAGGGTATGCGGTTTTTCTAGGGGGAATCGATGTGTTGAAACAAAAGAGACTGAAGAAGCAGCTTGGGAAGCGTTACTTCTTTGAGCAGAGGCTGTCTGCCGCTGTGGTAGCCAATCTCCTGGAAACATTCCTCGAATCTGGCGCCCTTTTTGAGAATACCTTCTTCGGTAAGAATCTGGTTGATTCCATCCAGCCATTCCTGGGGATCGCCGCCGCAGCCTTGGAGGATGAGGCCCTCCTGGTCTCCCATCCGGCGGAGCTGCTCTTTGGAAATCTTCTGAATACTCACAGCTTTATATCCCCCATTGTCATGCCCTGTTCCTGAGCGATTTCCTGCTGGGTCAGTTTTCGAAAGCTGTCCACACCGGGAATCAGCGAAAGGCTGCGCCCATTGTCCCAGGCAACCCCGACCTGTCCGGCATCATCCACATACCGCACAGTGCCTCGTATTCCGGATTCTACCGGTGCATAGGGGTCATTCATGCTGTTCAACACGATCCGTGTGCCGGGTGGATAACAGCTCCGAGAGAATTCCACCTGACCACGGCTGGGAAATGGCATATTCATTTGGGTTCCTCCTTTTCAGATAGCTTCATCAATCGCGTGCGCATACATTCTCCGTCCTCACCCTGGCACAGAAAACCATGCCCGGGAAAGGGGCATCCCTCACACAGTGGGGATGCTGTACACACAGGCTTCTCAGTCTGTGCGGGAGGCCCTGTGTGGGAACGGTATTCCGGTCTGGTTCTGTTTGACTTGGGATTTGCTTGGTTTGGATTCTTCACTTTTGACCTCCATTTCCTCCGGCGCCCTTTTTCAGGCACGGAATAATTGTGTGAGAAAACGAAAAAAAGCCGTCCTCCCTGAAACAGGAGAACGGCCTGGAATCGGGGGCTGACAGCCAGCGCCCTTTTTCAAAACAAAAAAGCCGGGATTCTTGAGGCTTCCGCGCCCCAAAAATCCCGGCTGATTCACATATGATAATTTTCTGAAAACTCTATAAATATTCAGCGCCCTTTTTGAATTTTCCGAGGAAATCAAAAAGGGCACAGCTTGATTTCTAGTAAAAGGGGGCTTTGACCCCCTCTAAAAAGGCCAATATCTATAGTGGGTTCTCTACATTGCGGAAAATATCTATGAAAACGAATAAAATCGTGTTCACATTTTACCCTTAAACTTCGAACTTTTTGCGCCGCAAATTGCGCCAATATAAGAAAATACCCACCTTAGATTCAACTTTTCTTGGTTGATATCTAAAGTGGGTATTAACTATGGCTCCCCCTGTTGGACTCGAACCAACGACACACGGATTAACAGTCCGTCGCTCTACCGACTGAGCTAAGGGGGAATGTTTGTGTTGGCATTACCTATCTTTCCGGGCAGTCACCCGCCAAGTATTGTCGGCGCATGTGAGCTTAACTTCTGTGTTCGGGATGGGAACAGGTGGACCCTCACAGCAATCAATACCAACTCATATGGATGGCTCTTCACCATCGTTTATTGTCAAAAGCCATTAGGCTTCTAACCGCTTTATCCTAGCACATCCCGTGCTTCCTGTCAACTGCTTCTTAAGAACTGCTGGTGACCCGTACCGGATTCGAACCGATGTTAAAGGCGTGAGAGGCCTCTGTCTT
>OLPR01001956.1_pt1 | contig 16035 bp, 12 predicted proteins | sample 1672761 | NCBI WGS metagenome assembly OLPR01 (sample SAMEA3136721, study PRJEB25190) | human gut metagenome | biome: human gut; feature: human-associated habitat; material: faeces | place: Austria | collected 2013 | reverse complement strand
CATATTCAGCGTGGAGGAGAACCGTGTCCGTATGACCGTGTACTTTCTACAAGAATCGGTGCCGGTGCAGCAGAGGCAATTCTGGATGAAGATTACGGAATTATGATCGGCGTCATCAACGGCAAGATCAAGAGGGTTCCGCTTGCTGAATGTGCGGGCAAACTGAAAATGGTTTCACCGAAAGATCAGATCGTCAAAGCTGCCAAACAGATCGGTATCAGCTTTGGTGACTGATTAAGTGAAACAGTACTTGACTGACAGATACTTTTTCATATAAGATATGGATGTAAAAAAGACCGCCGCGGGAATTTTTTCCGCGGCGGCTGTGATAATAAGATAGAGATAACTATTTGGCGCGCTGCTGACAGTGGGGGTGCTGAATAGTTACGATAGGAGTTTACTCATGAGTTACACTGCTCTTTACAGAAAGTTCAGACCGGATAATTTCGCGGATGTCAAAGGTCAGGATCACATAGTGACTACTCTGACAAATCAGATTAAGCATAACCGTATCGGCCATGCGTATCTGTTCACCGGCTCCCGGGGCACGGGCAAGACCAGCTGCGCCAAGATTCTGGCGAAGGCGGTCAACTGCCTGAATCCCGACCACGGTAACCCCTGCAACGTCTGCGAAGCCTGCAAGGCCATCGATTCCGGCTCCTGCATGGACGTGCTGGAGATCGACGCCGCGTCCAACAATGGCGTGGATAACGTTCGCGACCTGCGGGACGACGCCATTTATACGCCTTCTCAGGTGAAAATGCGGGTGTATATCATCGACGAGGTGCATATGCTCTCCATTTCGGCCTTCAACGCGCTGCTGAAGATCATCGAGGAGCCGCCGGAGCATCTGCTGTTCATCCTCGCGACCACGGAGCTGCACAAGGTTCCGGCGACGATTCTGTCCCGGTGCCAGCGGTTTTCCTTCCGGCGCATCAGTCAGGAGGACATCGCAGCGCGGCTGCAATACGTCGCCTATCAGGAGAACATTGATCTTGACGACGGCGCGGCGCGGGTGATCGCCCGTCTGGCGGACGGCGGAATGCGGGACGGCCTAAGTCTGCTTGACCAGTGCGCCTCCGCGACCACGGGAGAGCTGACGGCAGAGCGGGTGTACGCCTGTCTGGGCATTGCCGGGGAGCGGAAATGCGGGGAAATGATGGGCTATATTGCCGCCCACGATACGAAAAACGCTTTGGAGCTGTTCAACCGGCTCTATACCGAGGGCAAAGACCTGGGCGCCATGCTGGACGAAATGGCCTGCCTGACCCGGGACCTTCTGGTGCTGAAAACCGCCGGAAACGCCGGGATCACCATGCTTTCCGGCGTGGCGTCGGACAAGGAAGCGCTGGAGCTGACAAAAGCCCTGACCAGCGCCGAGCTGGTTCGCATGATGGAGCGGCTTCAGGAGACGATGGCCGGTTTCACCCGGAGCGCCAGCCGCCGCATGGACGCGGAGCTGTGCATTGTGGAGCTGTGCCAGCCGGAGCTGAGTCTGGATACCAAAGCACTGAACGCCCGTCTCACCCGGCTGGAAGAGCAGGTGAAGAGCGGCGCGTTTGTCCCGGCGGCTCCCGTGAAGACGGAAAAGGCCGCACCGGAGAAGGACGAATATGAGGACGACCGCCCGCCCATGCCGGATGATGCCGACGCGCCCCCGGCAGAGGATACGCCGCCGGTGGCGGAAAGCGAAGCCCCTGTGGGTTTTTGGTCGGACCTGGTGGCGGCGGTTCGCAAGGAGCTGAAGCCCCCTGTTTCGGGATTCTTTGTGGTGACTCCCAACGCACCGGTTCAGGGCGCGCTGGTGGGGGACAGGCTGGAGCTTCGGTGCAGCAACAGCTTTACGGCGCAGATGTTGGACAGACCGGAAATTCTGGAGGTCGTCTCCCGGAAAGCGACGGCAATGCTGTCCCGGCCGGTGAAAGCGGCGACGGTGGACATGTCAGAAAAGCCCGCCGCGAACCCCAGAATGGAGCAGCTGATGAACTTCGGCAGGGCGCACAGCGATATTGTAACGATCAAACGATAATTTTCGTGTGAATTTTCAAGATAGGAGAATCATATTATGGCAAAAGGCGGATTCCGGGGTATGCCCGGCGGAATGAATCAGGCGGCTATGATGAAGCAGGCGCAGAAGATGCAGCAGGAAATGCTTCGGATGCAGGCGGAGCAGGAGGCCAAGACCTTCACGGCGGCATCCGGTGGCGGCATGGTCACGGCTACCGTCAACGGCAAGCATGAACTGGTCGGCATTGAGATCAAGCCGGAAGCGGTAGACCCCGACGATGTGGAAATGCTGCAGGATATGGTCATTGCCGCGGTCAACGAAGCCATGCGGGCGGCGGACGCCGAAGCGGCGAACAACATGTCCCGTCTCACCGGCGGCCTGAATCTGGGCGGCCTGTTCTAAGGAGAAGTTATGCAGTTTTTTCCCGCTGCGCTGCAAAATCTTGCCGACCAGTTTGCGAAGCTTCCGGGCATCGGCGGCAAAACGGCGCAGAGACTTGCTTTCCATGTGCTGAGCCTGCCCATGGAGGATGCGGAGGAATTTTCCAACGCCATTCTGGAGGCAAAAAAACAGGTACACACCTGCCCCGTCTGCCAGAATCTGACCGACCGGGAGGTGTGCCCCATCTGCGATGACGATACCCGGGACAAAAGCGTCATATGCGTTGTGGCCGAGCCGAAGGACGTCATTGCCATGGAGCGCAGCCGGGAGTTCCGGGGCGTTTACCATGTGCTTCACGGCGTTATTTCGCCCCTGAACCATGTGTCGCAGGACGACATCAGGATCAAAGAGCTTCTCCGCCGGGTAGCCGGGGGAGAGGTCAGAGAGGTCATTATGGCAACGAACCCGGACACCGAGGGAGAAGCCACGGCCATGTACATATCCCGCCTGCTGAGACCCATGGAGGTCAAGGTGACCCGGCTTGCCTACGGCGTGCCGGTGGGCAGCCAGCTGGAATACGCCGACGAGGTAACGCTTTCCAGAGCACTGGAAGGACGTCAGGAGATGTGAACGAAAATATGGGGGGGGGCTGCCAGCGGCAGCCCCCCATATTCTGTGCTATTTTAAGACTTTTTCGCAAACATTTCCACAGGAAGCTGGGAAAGAACCACACCGGCGAACACCAGACCGCAGCCCAGCAGCTCCCAAGGCGTCATGGTCTGGTGGAGGATCAGCCAGCCGCCCAGAGCGGCAAAGACGGATTCCAGACTCATAATTAACGACGCCGTGGTGGGTTCCAGACCCTGCTGCCCGACGATTTGCAGCGTATAGGCGACGCCCATGGACAGAACGCCGGAAAAGACCAGCGGGAACCAGCAGGCGGTAATGTCAGAAAAAACGACGGTTTCCTTCGTCAGCAGAATGAACGGCACGGAAAGCACCGTAACCACCAGCGCCTGAATGCAGTTCATGCGCAGACCGTCTAAGTTCCCCGCCAGCCGGTCGATGCAGGTGATCTGCACGGAAAAGGCCAGCGCGCAGCCCATCAGGTACAGGTCGCCCTTGTTGATCTGGGAAACGCCCATGCAGCTGAGCAGGTACAGCCCCACCACCGCCAGCGCAACGCTGAAAACGGTGGTTCTGGGCGGCTTTTTCCCGAGAAACAGCCCCAATACCGGCACCAGCACAATGTACATGGCGGTAATGAACCCCGCCTTTCCGGCGTCGGTGTAGACAATGCCGATCTGCTGCAAGCTGGACGCGACGAACAGGGCGCACCCGCAGATCAGCCCCACCCGCCACAGCGTCGGGTTCTTCCACTTTGCCACGGATTCCCGGAAGCTGCATTTGCCGATATCCGGCACAAACGCGCAGGGGATCAGAAACAGCACGGCAAGCAGGCACCGCGCGGCCTGAAAGGTAAAGGGGCCAATATGATCCATGCCCACGCTCTGGGCGATAAAGCTAAAGCCCCAGATGGTTGTACCCAGCAGCAGACTCAGACTGCCGCGAACGCGATTTTTCTTCATATGCATCACCGAGGCCAACTTTAGCATAATTTGCCGATCTTTGCAAGCGGCGTTGATTTTTTTGGATAGTGTGGTATAATAGCAGAAAAAACCAGGAGGGTTCATTATGGAAGAAATCAAAAAAATTCCCAGCCGCGATCAGATCCCGGCAGAGGACAAGTGGGCCATTGAAGATCTGTACCCCACCGACGAAGCATGGGAAGCGGAACTGGCGGCGCTGGCGGAGAGCCAGAAGACGCTGGCTTCCTTCGCAGGACGTCTGGGTGAGAGCGGCGAGACGCTGTATGCTTACATGGAAGTCTTTGAGCAGGTCAATGCCAAGGGAGATCTGCTGGGCAGCTACTGTATGCGCCGGGCGGACGAGGATACCCGGAACGCCACCTATCAGGCCATGGCCGGAAAATTTATGGGTGTTGCAGTAGCACTGAACGCGGCGTGCAGCTTTGATACCCCGGAGATCATGGCGATTTCTGATGAGAAGCTGGCACAGTTCTATGCCAACTGTCCCAAGCTGGAGCGTTACCGCCGATATCTGACCAATCTGCGCCGCCGCAAGGCGCACACCCTCTCCGCCGCGGAGGAAAAGCTGCTGGCGTCGGCGGGCGAAATGTCTCAGGCACCCGACACCATTTACGGCTCCCTCGCCGATGCAGACCTGAAATTCCCCGACGCCGTGGACGCCAAGGGAAATAAGCATCCGCTGACCCAGGGAACCTTCGTCAGTCTGGAGGAGAGCAGCGACCGGGTGCTGCGTCAAAGTGCCTACGAAAACCTTTACGGCACCCTGGCCAGCTTCAAGACCACCACGGCCGCCATCCTCAACGCCCAGAACAAGCAGCTGAAATTCTTCGCCGAGGCGCGGAAATACGACACGGCCTTTGAAGCGTCTCTGGACGCCACCAACGTCCCCACCTCCGTCTACAAGAACCTCATCGAGACAGTCCACCGGAACATGGACAAGATGCACCGCTATGTCCGCCTGCGCAAGAAGCTGCTGGGCGTGGACGAGCTGCATTTCTACGATGTGTACACCCCCCTGCTGAAAGATGTGGACAAGCACATTCCCTATGAGCAGGCCAAGCAGACCGTTTACGACGCGCTGGCGCCTCTGGGCGACGATTACCGCACCATTCTGAAAAACGGCTTCGACCACCGCTGGATCGACGTGTACCAGAACGAGGGCAAGCGCAGCGGCGCGTATTCCGCCGGGACGGTGGTGCATCCCTACGTCCTGCTGAACTACACCGGAACGCTGGACAGCCAGTTCACGCTGGCTCATGAGATGGGTCACGCTCTGCACTCCTACCTGTCCAACAAGCACCAGAACCCCATCGATGCGGACTACGTGATCTTCGTGGCAGAGGTGGCCTCTACCTGCAACGAGGCGCTGCTGATGGAATATCTGCTGGGCAAGACCACAGATAAGAAGGAGCGGGCGTACCTCATCAACCATTTCCTCGACCAGTTCAAGGGAACGCTGTACCGTCAGACCATGTTCGCCGAGTTTGAGCTGAACATCGGAAAGATGGCAGCCGAGGGACAGACCCTGACGGCGGACGTCCTGTGCGCCGAGTATAAGCGCCTGAACGAGCTGTACTACGGCCCGGACATGGTGGTGGACGACAATATCGCCATGGAGTGGGCGCGGATTCCCCACTTCTACTACAACTACTACGTCTTCCAGTACGCCACCGGCTATTCCGCCGCCATTGCCCTGTCCCGCCGTATCCTGCGGGAAGGCGCGCCGGCCGTGAAGGATTACCTCGGCTTCCTCTCCGGCGGCTGCTCCAAGTCCCCCATTGATCTGCTGAAGGGCGCGGGCGTGGATATGACCAGCCCGGAGCCTGTGAATCAGGCGCTGGCGCTGTTCGGCGAGCTGCTGGATGAAATGGAAGAGCTGACCCGGGAGTAAGGGCATGGCAGAGCTGTTCTTGCCCACCCTGCACACCTTCGCCATGAACAACATTTTCACCGGCTCCAAGGGACTGTTCCGTTTCCGGGCAGAGCCGAAGGTGGTCATGGCGAACCCGAAAGAGGTGGATTTCGCCCAGAGCGCCATCCATGTGGAGTACTGGCACGGCCTTTACTGCTATGAAAAAAGCACCATGGAGGGCGAATGCACCTTCCCCATGAGCGAGGAAGGCCGGGAGGAAATGCGCCGCTGGCTGGAGGAGAAAATCTGATTCGGAAACCTCTGCGGAATCGGCAGCCGCCGGTTCCGCAGGTTTTCGGTTTCCCGGACAGACAATTTGACTTTTTCCGGGAAACCGCCCGAAAAAATGGGAAATGAGCCTTGACTTTTTCCCTTTTTGTGATAAAATATCGACGATATGGAAAGACATTGCGGAAACCAAGCGGAAACGTAGTCCTTCAGCGAGGGGGAAAAGGTGCAAGCCCCCGGATGAACTCCCGCAAGCCATTTCCCGCGTCGCCCGGGATGACCGGGACGGGCGCTCCCGTTACAGAGCAGCTAAGATGCCTGATTTTCAGGCGAATTAGGGTGGTACCGCGATTTACGTCGCCCCTATTGTTTGGGGGCGGCGTTTTTAGTTGGAAGTGGAGAATTCACTTTCAGCTCCGACAATTTTTATGGAGGTAGAAACCAATGAATCCCAAGCCTTACGGCGTAAATGAACTGCGCGAAATGTTCCTTTCTTTCTTTGAAAGCAAGGGTCACCTGCGCCTGCCCAGCTTTTCTCTGATCCCCCAGAATGATGCGTCTCTGCTGCTGATCAACTCCGGCATGGCGCCCATGAAGCCCTACTTCAAGGGCGAGGTGGAGCCGCCCCGTCACCGGGTCTGCACCTGCCAGAAGTGCATCCGTACCGGCGACATCGAGAATATCGGCAAGACCGCCCGTCACGGCACCTATTTTGAGATGCTGGGCAACTTCTCCTTCGGCGATTACTTCAAGCACGAGGCCATTGCATGGAGCTGGGAGTTCCTGACCAAGGTGGTCGGTCTGGACGAGAACCGGCTGTACCCCTCTATCTACGAAAACGACGACGAAGCCTTTGAAATCTGGAACAAGGAAGTGGGCGTCCCCGCCGAGCGTATTTTCCGCTTCGGCAAGGAGGACAACTTCTGGGAGCATGGTTCCGGCCCCTGCGGCCCCTGCTCGGAAATTTACTACGACCGGGGCGAAAAGTACGGCTGCGGCAAACCCGGCTGCACCGTCGGCTGCGACTGTGACCGCTACATGGAGGTCTGGAACAACGTCTTCTCCCAGTTCGACAACGATGGCCACGGCAACTATACCGAGCTGGCCCAGAAGAACATCGACACCGGCATGGGTCTGGAGCGTCTGGCGGTGGTCTGTCAGGACGTGGACTCCCTGTTCGATGTGGATACCGTCATGAACATCACCCACAAGGTCACTGAGCTGACCGGCGCAACTTACGGCCAGAGCGTGAAGATGGACGTGTCTCTGCGGGTCATCACCGACCATATCCGCGCTTCCACTTTCATGATCGCCGACGGCGTGCTTCCCAGCAACGAGGGCCGGGGCTACGTCCTGCGCCGTCTGCTGCGGCGGGCCGCCCGTCATGGCAAGCTGCTGGGCGTCAACCATCCCTTCCTCTATCAGATCGTGGAGACCGTGGTGGAGGAAAACGAGGTTCACTACACCTATCTGCGGGAGCGCTGCGACTACATCACCAAGGTGGTGAAGGTGGAGGAAGAGAACTTCGCCCGCACCATCGACGGCGGTATGGCGATTTTCTCCAACATGCTGGCAGAGCATAAGGCCAAGGGCGAGACGGAGTTCTCCGGCGCCGACGCCTTCAAGCTGTACGATACCTACGGCTTCCCCATCGACCTGACCCTGGAAATGGTTGCCGACGAGGATATGACTCTGGATCAGGCGGCATTTGCCCAGCTGATGCAGGAGCAGAAGGTTCGCGCCCGGGAAGCCCGGAAGGCGCTGGGCGATCTGGCCTGGGCGGGCATCGACCTGGGTCTGGACAACACCCCCACCACCTTTGTCGGCTACACCCAGAATAACTGCGACGCCAAGGTTCTGGCCGTGTGCGTGGGCGATGAGGTCTCCGGCACCATTGCCGGCGGCGAAAAGGGCATCATTGTTCTGGACAAGACCCCCTTCTACGCCGAAATGGGCGGTCAAATCGCCGACCAGGGCGTGATCCTCATGGGCAACAGCCGCTTCGTGGTGTCCGACGTTCAGAAGGACAAGGGCGGCAAGTATCTGCATCACGGCAAGATGGTCACCGGCTCCATCAAGGTGGACGATATCGTGGTGGCCTCCATCGACGTGGAGCGCCGCAAGGCCATTATGCGTGCCCACTCCGCGACCCATCTGCTGCAAAAGGCGCTGCAGACGGTGCTGGGCGACCATGTCCATCAGGCGGGTTCCTACGTGGAGCCTGACCGGCTGCGCTTCGACTTCACCCACTATTCCGCGCTGACGCCGGAGGAGCTGGTGAAGGTCAACGCCATCGTCCAGAATTCCATTCTGGAGGGCTACAACATCGTGACCCGGGAGATGCCCGTTGACGAGGCCAAGGCCATGGGCGCGACTGCGCTGTTCAGCGAGAAGTACGGCAGCACGGTTCGTGTGGTCAACATGGGCAACTACTCCATCGAGCTGTGCGGCGGCACCCACCTAGACAACACCGCTAAGGTCGGCCCCTTTGAAATCGAGAGCGAGTGCTCCGTCGCCTCCGGCGTCCGCCGGATCGAGGCCATTACCGGCAAGGCCTGCCTGGAGAGAATGGAGCGGAACCAGACCATGCTGCTGGAAGCGGCCGCCAAGCTGAAGACCAAGCCCATCGAGCTTGGCTCTCGGATTCAGGCACAGCTGGAGGAGCTTCGGGAGCTGCGGCGCACCATCGAGGCCTACAAGGCCAAGGAGACCGTGGGTGAGATCGACCGGATTCTCTTCGGCTCCCACAATGTGGACGGTCTGAAGGTCATCACCGCCAGCGTTCCCAACGCCGACACCGGCAGACTCCGCCAGATGGGCGACGTGCTGCGGGATAAGGATGCTTCCGTGGTTGCTGTGCTTGCCACGGTCAACGAGGGCAAGATCACCTTCCTGGCTGTCTGCGGCAAGGACGCCATTGCCCGGGGCATCAAGGCCGGCGACCTGGTGAAGCAGGTATGCTGCTGCTGCGGCGGCAGCGGCGGCGGGAAGCCCGACTCTGCCATGGGCGGCGGCAAGGACGTCACCAAGGTGGACAACGCCCTTGCCATCGTGGACGATTACGTGGTTTCCAAATTGAAGTAATAAGAAAGGCGCTGCCGCAAAGGCGGCGCCTTTTCCAACGATAAGGAGGCGGCAGGATGCGTAAACTGGTATGGTTTTCTCTGGGCTTCGGCGCGGCCTGCTGCCTGTGCGCGTATGTTATTACGGGAAGTACGCGTGTCATTTTGGCCGCAGCTGTCGGGTTTCTGACGCTTTTCGCGGCGATTGCGGGGAGAAAGTTCGCATTATTCCGGCGGATTGCCGCAGTTCTTCTTGGCTTTGCCATGGGAATGGGCTGGTTCATTCTGTACGACGGCTTTTATCTGAATGCCGCCGGAACGATGGACGGAAAAACGGCAAACGCAGTCATCCGGGTGTCGGACTACAGCTACGAGACGGCATACGGTATCGGCGTGGACGGCACGGTGCAGCTGGAAGGGAAGTCCTACCGCCTTCGGGCATATCTGGACTTGGAGAAAACGCTGGAACCCGGGGACACCGTCTCCGGCCAGTTCCGTTTCCGCGCCACCACGCCTAAGGAAAGCAGAACCTATCACGCGGGCAACGGCATTTTTCTGCTGGCGTATCAGGTGGACGAGGTTTCCGTTTCGCCCCATACAGACGCGTCTTGGCGGGATATCCCTGCGCGGCTGCGGCACCGGATTCAGGCAATTTTGCAGACCTGCATTCCACAAGACGCCGCTCCCTTTGCCCGGGCGCTTCTGCTGGGCGATACCACAAGTCTGAGTTATGCGGTAGATACCAGTCTGAAAATCAGCGGGATTCGCCATGTGGCGGCTGTTTCCGGACTGCATGTGTCGATTCTGTTCGCTTTGCTTACTGCCGTTACTTTCCGGAAGCGGTTTCTGACTGCCCTTGTGGGTTTTCCGACGCTGCTGCTTTTCGCGGCCGTGGCGGGCTTTACCCCGTCGGTCAGCCGTTCGTGCATCATGTGCGGACTGATGCTGGCGGCGCTGCTGCTGAATAAGGAATACGACGGCCCTGCGGCGCTGGCCTTTGCCGCCGTGGTGATGCTGATTGGCAACCCGCTGGTCATCACGTCCGTGGGTTTTCAACTGTCCGTGGCCAGCGTGGCGGGGATTTATCTCTTTGCGCCGGGCATCCGCAAGTGGCTGGTTTCTCTGTTCCCGGACAGCAAAGGGAAGGGCGTCAGACCCACGTTGATTCGCTGGTTTACTGCTTCCGTGTCCATCACCCTCAGCGCCATGATTTTCACAACGCCGCTGAGCGCATGGTATTTTGGTACCGTCAGTCTTGTTGGCGTGGTGACCAATCTGCTCACTCTGTGGGTCATCAGCTTCATTTTCTATGGGCTTGTGGCGGTCAGTCTGGTGGGTGCGTTCTGGACGGGCGGGGCGATGATTCTTGGAAAAATCGTCGCGTGGCCGATTCGCTATGTTCTGCTGATCGCAAAGTTACTGGCGGGCTTTCCGCTGGCGGCGGTGTATACCAGAAGCCCTTACATTACCATCTGGCTGGTGGCCATGTATGTATTGCTGCTGGTGTTCCTTCTGAGCCGGAATCGCCGCCCGGGTGTTCTGCTCTGCTGCGGCACGCTGGGGCTGTGTCTGGCGCTTCTGGCATCCTGGGCGGAGCCGATGCTGGACAGCACCCGAATAACGGTGCTGGATGTGGGGCAGGGGCAGTGCATTCTGCTGCAAAGCGAAGGCCGGACATACATGGTGGACTGCGGCGGGGACAGCGACACCGAAACTGCGGACATTGCCGCCGAAACGCTCCTGAGTCAGGGCATCTCCCGGCTGGACGGCCTGATTCTGACCCATGGCGACCGGGATCACACCGGCGCGGCGGAAAATCTCTTAAGCCGGGTGAAAGCGGACATCCTCATCCTCCCACCGGAGGAAGGAATTTTGGTGGCGGACAATGCAGAGGTGGTATACGCCGAACAGGATTTGCTTTTGACCTACGGCAAGACAAGTCTGCACATTTTCGCCGCCGATTCCAATAGGAGCGAAAACGAAAACAGCCTGTGCGTCTTGTTTGATACGGAAAACTGTGATATACTCATAACGGGAGACCGGAGCGCCTACGGCGAACGGATGCTGCTCCACGCCGGGAAAATCCCGGAGGTGGACGTGCTGATTGCCGGACATCACGGCTCCAAAAACTCTACCTGCGAGGATCTGCTTGCCGCTGCCCAACCGCAGACGGTCTGCATCAGCGCAGGAAGGGACAATCTCTACGGACACCCGGCGGCGGAGACCCTGCAGCGGCTGGAAAATTTCGGCTGCACGGTGTACCGGACAGACCGGGACGGAACAATTACCATCAGAAGGTGAAGCCATGGCAAAAAAACCAGCCCCCGGGGGCAATTTACAGGAACTGAAAACCCAGCTGAAAAGCAAGGACTTGGGGCGGCTGTACATTTTCCATGGGGAAGAAGTCTTTCTGCTGCACCACTACTTGGAGCAGATGAAAAAGCAGCTGCTGGACGCGCTGACGGAATCCTTCAATTTCCACCGGATGAACAGCGAGACCTTCGATTTGCAGACCTTCGCCGACGCCGTGGAAAATCTGCCCATGATGGCGGAGCATACCATGGTGCAGGTGGACGAGGTGGATCTGTTCAAGCTGGGCGAGTCCGACCGGAACAAGATGGCGGAAATTCTGGCGGATATCCCGGACTACTGCACGGTGGTGTTCACCTACGAGACGACCCCGTGGAAGCCGGACAAGCGCCTGAAAAAGCTCTGGGAGGCGATCGACGGCGCCGGGCTGATCGTGGAGTTTGCCAAGCAGGATCAGAAAGACCTGGCGGCTTGGGTCACAAGGCATTTTATGGCGCGGGACAAACGGATTTCCACAGATTTATGTTTGTATCTCATCGACATCACCGGCGGCACCATGACGGCACTGAGTGGCGAAATTGACAAAATCTGTGCCTATTCCGGCGCAAATGAGATTCGGAAGACTGACATCGACGCCGTCACCGAACCGGTGCTGGATGCCGTGGTGTTCCAGATGACGGATATGCTCAGCGCCGGGCGCTTCGATCAGGCGCTGGTGAAATTGCAGCAGCTGCTGAAAATGCAACAGGAGCCGCTGGCGATTCTGGGCGCGGTGGGCAACCACTTCCGCCGGGTCAGCGCCGCGCGGACGCTGCTGGACAACGGGAAAAACGCTTCCGACCTGCAAAGGCTCTGCGGCATCCCGGACTATCCCGCGAGAAAGACCATGGAGGCGGCCAGACGGTTTACGCCGGAATTCTGCCGCCGGGCGGCGGAGCTGGTGCTGGAAACGGATTATAAGATAAAGACATCCTACGACGACCCGGAGCGCCTGCTGGAGCTGCTTCTGTTGCAGCTGGCGCAGGAGGGGCGCAATGGTTAAAATCAGGGAGGCCATTGTGGTGGAGGGACGCTACGACAAAAACACCCTCAGTCAAGTGGTGGATGCCCCCATTCTGGAAACGGCGGGGTTCGGCATTTTCAAGGACAGACAGCAGATGGCGCTGCTGCGCCGTGTGGCGGAAAAGCGGGGCTTGATCGTCTTCACGGACTCCGACGGGGCGGGTTTCGTCATCCGCAACCACATCAAAAGCGCCATCCCCGGAAAATACCTGAAGCACGCCTACATCCCGGACATTCCCGGCAAGGAACGGCGGAAATCCGCCCCCGGCCGGGAGGGCAAGCTGGGGGTGGAGGGCATGACCCCGGAGGTCATTCTCGCCGCCCTGCGAAACGCCGGAGCCACCATAGAGGGGGAGGAAATGACATCCTCCGGGGGTATCACCAAGCAGGATCTCATGGCGCTGGGGCTTTCCGGCGGGAGCAACGCCGGGGAGAAGCGGAAAGCGCTTCTGAAAAAGCTGAATCTGCCGGAGCACATGAGTGCCAACGCCATGCTGCAGGCGCTGAATTTGCTATACACCCGGGAAGAATTGGAGCAAATACTGAAAGAATCCGGAATCGGCTAAAAGGAAAAGAGTATGGTTGATATACAAGTCAGGAATCTGACAAAATTCTTTGTAATCGGAGAAAATCTGCTGGACAACCTGAGCTTTGAAATTCAGGAAGGGGAGCGGGTGGCGATCCTTGGCCGAAACGGCTGCGGAAAAACCACACTTTTCAACATCCTTACCGGCCAGATGGACTATGACAGCGGCGAGGTCTACGTCAATCCCAACAAGCGTCTGGGGCTGATTTCCCAGATCCCCAAGTTCCCGGCGGGCTACACCGTGGAGGACGTGCTGCGCACCGCTTACGCCGGCCTCATGAAGGTGAAAGCCAGAATGGAGCGGCTGGAAGCGGACATGGCGGGGGGCGCAACGGCGGAGCAGCTGCGGGAGTACGACAGCTTGTCCAACCGCTTCCAGTCCGGGGGCGGCTACGAGATGGATGTGGACGTGGACAAGGTCTGCAACGGTCTGGGCATCCCGGCGGAGCAGCGCGCTCAGGAATTCGACAGCCTGTCCGGCGGCGAAAAGACCAGAGCGAACCTCGCCCGCCTTCTGCTGGAAAAGACGGACATCCTGCTTCTGGACGAGCCGACCAACCATCTGGATTTGAGAAGCGTGGAGTGGCTGGAAGGGTATATTCAGAATTTCCGGGGGACGGTGCTTGCCATTTCCCACGACCGTTATTTCATCGATCAGATCGCCCAGCGGGTGATCGAGATCGCGGACGGCCACGCGGAATTCTACTCCGGCAACTACTCGTTCTACATGGACGAAAAGCAGGCGCGGTTTGACCTGCAAATGAAGCAGTACGAGCAGGAGCAGGCGAAGCTGAAGCAGCTGGGCTACACGGTGGAGCGGATGAAGGGCTGGGGCATCAACAACCGCACCCTCTACCGCCGGGCCATGTCCATTCAGCACCGGATGGATCGTATTCGCAAAACGGAACGACCCAAAGCGGAAAGAACGATGAAGGCCAGCTTCGGGGAGCGGGATTTCTCCGGAGACGTGGTGTTCAAGATGAAGAACGTGTCGAAATCCTTCGGCGACCGGACGCTGTTCTCCGACGTGAATCTGCTGGTAGAGGGCGGCGAGCGCATTGCCCTGCTGGGGGACAACGGCACCGGAAAGTCCACCTTCATCAAGTGCCTGCTGGGTGAGGAGGACTGTCAGGGGAAAATCCAGTTCGGCCCCACGGTGAAATGGGGATATCTGCCCCAGATCATCCACTTTGACCACCCGGAGCGGAGCCTCTATGACACCATGCTTTATGAGAAAAACTGCACGCCTCAGATGGCGAGAGACCGTCTCGGCGCGTTCCTGTTTCAGGGGGAAGACGTGTTCAAGACAGTGGGCAACCTGTCCGGCGGCGAGCAGTCCCGCCTGCGGCTGTGTATGCTGATGGACGAGAAGATCAACCTCCTGATTCTGGACGAGCCGACGAACCATCTGGACATTGCGTCCCGGGAGTGGGTGGAGGCTGCCATCGAGGAATTCGAGGGCGTGCTGCTGTTCGTCTCCCACGACCGGTATTTTATCGAAAAGTTTGCCGAACGCATCTGGCTGCTGGAGGACGGGAAAATCCGGGATTTCCCTTGCGGCTATCAGAAATACCGCTCCATTCTGGAGCATGAAGCCGCCGCGAAACCGGCCGTTTCCGCTGCGCCGAAGCCGAAAAAGGAGCGGGCAAAGGGCGGAACCAAAGACGCGGACAAGCTGGTGCGGCGGCTGGAGCGGGAGATCGAGAAGCAGGAGCAGGTCGTCGCCGACTTTGACAGGAAGATTGAAGCGGCCTCCGCCGACTATCAGGAGCTGACCCGTCTGCTTGGCGAAAAGGAAGAAGCCGAAGCGGCGCTCATGGACCTGATGGAGCAGTGGGAACAGGTGCAGACGTGAAGAATGAAGCTTTGACGGTTGACACAGTTCGACACCCGGCCTATAATAGAAACGATTAAGAAAAAAGGAGCAACAGAATTATGAGTTCTTGTAACGGAAATTGTTCCGAATGCGGCTCTGATTGCGCCGATCGCAAGCCCGAGAGCCTGCTGGCGGAGCTGAACCCCAATGCCAGCGTGAAGAAGGTCATTGCCGTGGTCTCCGGCAAGGGCGGCGTGGGCAAATCCACGGTCACGTCCATGCTGGCTGTCGCCATGGCACGGAAGGGAAAGCGGGTCGGCGTTCTGGATGCCGACATCACCGGCCCCTCCGCACCCACTGCCTTCGGCGTCACGGAGTGTCAGGGCGCGGACGAACACGGCCTGTATCCGGCGCTGACCCGCACGGGCATTCAGGTAATGTCCATCAATCTGCTGCTGGACAACCCTGCCGACCCGGTGGTGTGGCGCGGTCCGGTCATCGCGGGTGCGGTGAAACAGTTCTGGACGGACGTTATCTGGGAGGACGTTGACTATTTGTTCGTTGACATGCCCCCCGGAACCGGCGACGTACCCCTGACGGTGTTCCAGAGCCTGCCGGTGGATGGCGTCATCATCGTCACTTCCCCTCAGGATCTGGTGTCCATGATTGTGGCGAAAGCCGTGAAAATGGCGAACATGATGCACATTCCCGTGCTGGGCTTCGTGGAGAACTATTCCTACCTCCGCTGCCCGGACTGCGGCAAGAAGATCAGCGTCTTCGGCAAGAGCCATCTGGACGAAATTGCCGCCCAGTTTGATCTGCCGATTCTGGCACGCCTGCCCATCGACCCCGCCGTGGCGGAAGCTTACGACAACGGCCAGATGGAGACGGTGAACACGGAAGCACTGTCCGCGGCTGTGGAAGCTATTGAGAAGTAAAAAGAACCGCCTAGTAAATGGGCGGGGCATAAGACAGTTAACAGGCACAGCAGGATAATCTGCTGTGCCTCAGTCTGTCAAAGAACTACCCAAACGCCCTCGTTTCTGCTATAATAGAAGAA
>OLPR01001952.1_pt1 | contig 16065 bp, 16 predicted proteins | sample 1672761 | NCBI WGS metagenome assembly OLPR01 (sample SAMEA3136721, study PRJEB25190) | human gut metagenome | biome: human gut; feature: human-associated habitat; material: faeces | place: Austria | collected 2013 | reverse complement strand
GGCAAGGCTTTTTCCCTCCGCTGCCTATCGCCGCTCTGCTCCCCCGCAGTTGGCGCTGGGCAGACTCAAAGAAAAGCCAGTTAGGATGTTACAGTGAGACTTGGCTGGTTCTGCAGCACAAAAAACGGGCTTGATTTTTCCCACTACGGTCGGCACTATGCCTACTCAATCAGCGCTGTTTGGGATGTTTCGCCGCAGCTTGGATATTCCTGTAACACAAAAGACCAGCGTGTGTTCTTTCACACGCTGGCCTTTATTGCGAGCCATGAGGCCCGTCGCCGAATGGCGGTCTTTGCTATTCAACTGGCATGGAGCCACATCAGACCCTCGAGCCGCGAGGCCTGTTGCCGAGCGGCGGTATCTCCGCAGCCAACCTGCTTTCCCACGAGTACCCCCGCGCCCAAAGGGCGCGGTGTGGAGTCAGGGGGCACTGCCCCTTGCGCGAGCGGCGGTATCTCCGCAGCCAATCTGCATGTCGCTCTACGCCCCTGCGCGCCAAAGGCGCGCAGTCCGAAAGGGGACTCAGTCCCCATCCTCGACGTCTACGAAGAAGGGCTGGCCGCAGTGCTGACACACGGGGCTTTCGTCGAAGTCGATGTCGGAAGCGCGGATCATCACGGTGTGGCCGCAGTTGGGGCAATCGAAGGAAAGCTCCTGATCGTCGTCCTCATCGTCGTCTTCTTCCTCATCCTCGTCTTCGCCGTCGTCCTCGCAGCCGCAGTCGCAATCGTCGTCGCCGAAGAGCACGTCTTCCATATCGGAAAGATCGTTGTCGATGTCCTCTACATATTCGTTCAGCTCGTCCACGCTGTCGTTCACGTCGGCCAGCTGGTGGGACATTTCGTCCATCACGTCCAGCATTTCCAGGATCAGGCGCTGTTCGTTCACTTCCCGATCCAGCTTCATGCCTTCCGCAAGGCCGCGCAGGTAAGCGGTACGATCCGTGATATTTGCCATGGTCTTATCCTCCAAATAAATTAGCAGCGCTCCATATACTCGCCGGTGCGGGTGTCGATGCGGATATGGTCGCCGATGTTGATGAACAGGGGCACCTGCACGCTGTAGCCGGTCTCGACCTTGGCGGGCTTGTAGGTGTTGCTGGCGGTGTCGCCCTTGAAGCCGGGCTCGGTGTCGATGACTTCCATCTCCACGAAGTTGGGGGCGGCCACGCTGAAGGCGCTGCCCTTGAAGAACTTCACGGTCACGTTGGTGCCTTCCTTCACGTAGGGGATGGCGTCTTCCACCTGATCCTTGTTCAGCGGGATCTGCTCGTAGGTTTCGGTGTCCATGAAGTAGTACAGTTCGCCGTCATTGTAGACGTACTGCATTTCCTTGGTCTCCACGATGGCGCGGGGCATTTTGTCGGTGGGGTTGAAGCTGCGCTCCACCACCGCGCCGGTCATGATATTCTTGATCTTGGTGCGCACAAAGGCCGCGCCCTTGCCGGGCTTCACGTGCTGGAAATCCACGATGTTCCACACGCCGCCGTCCCATTCGATGGTGATGCCCTTTTTGAAATCGCCCGCAGTAATCATTGGTCATTCCTCCGTTTTTTATATGGTGTAGAATTGGTTGATGATACGCCCTGTGGGCGAATCACAGGATAATGAGTTCTCTGGTGGGGCTGGTCAGGGGGATGCAGCCGTCCTTCTTGACGATGACGGAGTCCTCGATGCGCACGCCGCCCACACCGGGCAGATAGATGCCGGGTTCCACGGTCATGATCTGGTTTTCTTCCAGAATGGCGCTGCAGGTCATGCTCAGGCGGGGTTCTTCGTGGATGTCGATGCCCACGGAGTGGCCCAGCCCGTGGCCGAAGCGTCCTTCGTAACCGTGACTGTAGATGTAGTCCCGGGCAATGGCGTCGATATCCTTGCAGCACTTGCCGGCCATGACGGCGTCACGGGCGGTCTGCTGGGCGGTCAGCACGGTCTGGTAGACCTTGCGCATCTCGTCGCTGGGCTGTCCCAGCGCCACCGTGCGGGTCATATCCGCGCAGTAGCCGTTGTACTTCGCGCCAAAGTCAAAGGTAATCATATCGCCCAGACGAACCTTGTAGTCGCCGGGCACCGCGTGAGGCAGGGAACCGTTGGCGCCCGCAGCCACGATGGTGGAGAAGGCCAGTCCTGTCGCGCCATGGGTCAGCATATCGAACTCCAGCTTCAGCGCCAGTTCCTTTTCCGTCACGCCCTCTTTGATCTCAGGCAGCAGACGTTCGAAGGCTTCGCTGGTGATGCGGCACGCCTCGGCGATGCGGCTCAGCTCGTCCTCGTCCTTGATCTGGCGGATGTGCTGCACTTCTTCATGCAGGCTCTTCCATTCCACGCCGGGCACGGCCTTGCGGCAGGACTCGAAGGAGCGGACGGTCAGGTAATCGTCCTCATAATACAGCGCGCCGATCTCATGCTCCGCGCACAGGCGGCCCACGATCGCTTCATGAGAAACGCCCTTTTCGGTCATCTCCACCGAGAATCCGGGAGCCTGCTTTTCGGCTTGCTCCGTATAGCGGAAGTCGGTGATGATAGCCTGCATTTCCCGTCCGATCAGCACCAGACCCTCGCCGGTGTAGCCGGAAAGATAGAACATGTTGCTGGGATTGTGCACCAGCACGGCTTCGCACTGGTCCAGCGCCAGCCGCTCCATCAGTTTCAACACTCTCTGATTCAACGATACATCCCTCGAATGCGGCAAAGCCGCCCAGATTGGCATTAAGCCATTTTTCATTTTACCATAAACCCAAAAACCGCGCTACCTTTTTTTGCATTTTAGCGCGGTTTTTCTGGATTTTTCCAAAAGCGGCAGAGTTTTTTCGGATCCGCCGGAAGCATACGCCCCATTTTCGACAGGTCGGAGGCCTTTCTTAATACCCCAATGTTTCCTCCACAAACAGCACGGTGATCTTTCGGCCCCGGGGCGCGCGGTCCACCGCCAGCGTCAGGCGGCACATGCTGTCGTGACAGTCCGGTCCGCATACGCCGGTACGGGCGCAGGCAGTATCCAACCCCTGCCGACGGGCGTTGGGCGGGCAGGCGGTTTTCTTGATGCGGGCAATGGCGGTATTGATGCCGCCGTCCACCACCTTGGAATGGCTGATGACAAAGTAGACCTGCTCCGGGCCGAAGCACACCGCCGCCGCCCGGTTGCCCGCGCCGTCGATGAGCACCAGCTTGCCCTGACGGGTAACGGCGTTGGCGGAGCAAAGGTACACGTCCGCGCCGATGGCCTTGCGGCGGATGGGGTTGACTTCTTCCTTTGGCACGCCCCAATGCGAATAGACGGTGCAGCCCTTCTCCTGCAGTTTTTCCAGAATGCCGGTGGCGCGCACGCTGACCGAGCCGCCTACGCCCACCGTCTTCCCGGCGGCGATGTGTTCATTCAGATAATCGCAGGCTTCCTGCGCCGTGTGCAGCTCCACCACTTCAAACTCATTTTTGCGCATGTTGTCGACAACCTGCTGCAGAAATTCATCCATGGTCCGTACCTCCCCAATGGCTGGGATGATGGCTCATCCGCTTCCAGATCCTTCCCTGAGGGAATCAGCTTCAGTATAACACAAATCATGTGAAAAGGGAATTTTCACTTCCGCCCGGTAAATACGGGAATGGAAATGCGCACATCCACCGCGGCGCGGCCCGTGTTCACCCGCATATCGGCCCGAAGACCCGCGTCCTGCATCTGCTCCACGATCTCGCGGATGGCGTTCAGGTACAGCCGATAATCCCGCATCAGCGGCTTCATATGGCGGCCGGAGGTCATGGGCAGGGGCATCCGGGCCAGTTCGCCGTCTACCAGCGTTTCCGTGCCCTTGGTGTCCAGCCCCAGCTCCACCACGTGCCGCAGCACTCGAAGCCGTCCCTGCTGGCCGGGCATCCGCAGCAGCGCCTCGCCGATGGATTCGCTCAGGTCATAGTGCCGCAGCAGGGCGCAGACCTCCTCCCCCAGATTGAGCAGGCGAATTTTCCGCCGCACCGTCTGCACGGAACGGCCTGTCCGCTGGGACAGCTGCTGGGTGGTCAGGCCGTCCTGACGGATGAAGCTGCGGTACTGCTCCGCCTCGTCCAGATAATGGAGCCGCCCCTTCGCCAGCCTGTCCACGAAAGCGGAGAGCCGTTCTTCCAGCGGAACCCCGGGGCTGATGACCGCCGCCACATAGCAGCTGCCTTCCTCCCGAAGCCGCTGCAGCTGCTCCTGTCCCGCCACCAGCGTGTACCGTCCGTCCGCCTCAGCCTCCACCTGAATAGCCCCGGCCTTGGCGCTGCTTTCCGCCCGGTTCGTTTCCTGAATGTCGCTGAGAGGTACCCAGCGGATCTGTTCGGCTGTCGGCTGCATCCCGTTCGCCCCTTCCTCACGAAAAAATGAACGCGCCCCGCGATCCCCGCAGGCCCTCCCCCATGACCTGCGAAGCCCACGGAACGCGTCCATGCCTGTGTATTTCCCTGCACAGGCGGCTTTTCCTGCCGAGGAAAGGCGGGAATCGTTCCCCACATTTCGACAGCGGCAGGCAAAGGGAAAGAGACCCTGCTGCGCAGAGTCTCTCTTTGTTTTATGTTTCTTTTATTCCACCGCCGCGCCCTTGAGCCGGGAACGGCGACCGTGCAAGGGTTCAGGCTTTCCGGCTTCTTTTTATTTTCCGCCGGTCTGTCCCAACGGCTCCCGGCCCGGCGTGCCGGCTTTTCGGGGATACTGTCGAACGGTTTTTTCCTTTTTAGGCAGGGCGATGACGCAATGCTCCCAGTCCTCCTGCCCCGGCAGCACGATGGGCGTTCGTTCCAGCTTGCCACCGCCCAGCAGACGGGCGGCCCGCTGTCCCGCGTCCCATTCTTCCGACGCGGCGGGGCCTTTATAGCAAACAGCCTTTCCGCCCACCTTCACAAAGGGCAGCAGCAGCTCCGCCAGCACCGGCAGCGCCGCTACGCCGCGAGCCACTGCCAGATCAAACTGTTCCCGCCAGCGGGGATCCCGCCCGCCGTCCTCCGCCCGGGCATGGCACAGCCGCACGTTGGAAAGGCCCAGTTCCTTCACCACCGCATCCAGAAAATTCAGCCGCTTTTGCAGCGAATCCATCAGCACCACATCCAGATCGGGCCGGGCGATGGCCAGCGGCAAGCCGGGAAAACCCGCGCCAGTGCCCACGTCGATCAGGCTCGCGCTTTCGGGGAACAGTCCCTCGATGCCAAGCGGAGCCAGCGAATCCAGATAGTGCCGCCCGAGAGAGGTCTCAAAATCCGTATCGCCCGTCAGGTTCATGACCTGATTCCACTCGGTCAACAGCTGGTGGTAGCGGGCCAATCGTTCCGGGGTGGCGGGGTCGTAACGGATGTTCAGCGCGTCCAGCCCGTTTTTCAGCCGTTCCGGCCACTGCTCCCGGCTCACAGCTTCAGTCCCAGATACCGCACGGCCCAATACTTCCCCCATGCCAGCACCTCCCTGAGATGATTCTTCAGAAAATACTTCACGCCAGGGCGGCAGGGGCTTCCCACGCCCTGCGCGTCCATGCCCATATCCTGCATCAGCCGCAGGGCCCGGGGCAGATGATAATCGCTGGTGACCACCACGGGGCGGCTGCACCCAAGCTCCTGCAAAATGGCCCAGGCATTCTGCAGATTCTGCCGGGTGTCGGCGCTCAAGGGGTCGCTGATGACGTGATCCTCCTGCACGCCCTCTTCGATAAACAGGCGGCGCATCACGTCGCCCTCGGCTTCCGGCTCCTTCCCGGCCTTGCCGCCGGTGACCACCATATAGCAGGGATGCTCGTCGTATACCTTCCGGGCCGCGTCCATGCGCCAGCGCAGCTGCACCGACGGTTCCCCGCTGGGCAATACCTGTGCTCCCAGCACGATAATGCTGTCATAATCCCTGGGCTGCGGCACGCTGACCTCCTGCGCGTAGATCCAGCCCACCATCCCGGCGTAGCACACTACGCCCAGAAGCAGCAGACCGATCAGAATTTTCCAGAATGTTCTCCATGGTTTTGCGCTTTTCTTTCGCGTCATGCTTTCAGTCTTCCGTCCTTTTTTCGGATCTTATCAGCAATGCGGGTCTCTCCCGCAGAGCTGGCCACCTTGATAACCGGCTCTCCGTTGTGGTACTCCCGCTGGATCAGTTCGCTGGCGTACAGGCTGAAGGTTTCCCCGTCCGCCACGATGATATGATCTGCCAGCGCCACTTCCAGACTGGAAAGCAGCGCCGCCAGCTCCGCCGTCATGTCCAGATCGCTCTGGGAGGGAACAGCGCTGCCGCCGGGATGATTGTGGCACAGCACCACCGAATGGGCGTTGTGCCGCAGCACGGCCTCCGCTACCAGCCGGGGATAGGCGGCTACCTCGCTTAAAGAGCCTGTAGCGATCTGTACGTCGGCCAATACCTGCAGCTGTCCATCCAGACAGACCACGTAAAACGCTTCCTGACGGCGGCCCGCCAAAAGTCTGCGGCAATGTTCCTGCGCCTCCATGCGGTTGCGGAGCTTTTCCCGCTGCCCGGTGCGGCTTTCCTCCACCCGGCGGCCCACGGCGGCAAACAGATGAAGCAGCACAGCGGCGTACTCGCCTACGCCCTCCACCCTGCACAGTTCCTCCTCCGAGGCTTCCAGCACCCCGTGGAAGCTGCCAAAACGCTCCAGCAGTGCGTGAGCCAGCGGATTGACGTTTCGCTGGGGAATGGCGTAAAACAGCATCAGCTCCAGCGCCTCATGGTCGGCAAAGCCGTTCAGCCCTTCCCTGCGGAACCGTTCCCGCATCCGGCTGCGGTGCCCGTCGTGCGCTCCCGCCATGGTCTTCCCTCCCCGCGTTTGTGTCCATTGTGTTAGTCCAGTATACCATAAACAAGGAAAGCTTGAAAACCCCCCGGGTTTGTGCTAGTATCAGACTGGAATTGTTTCTATTGAAGGAGGCTCGGCCATGAAGATCTATGAATCCGGCGAGGATTATCTGGAGATGATCCTGATGCTGCAGAAAAAAAAGGGTTATGCCCGCTCCATCGACGTGGCCGCAGCGCTGGGCGTTACCAAGCCGTCCGTCAGCGTGGCCATGAAGAAGCTGCGGGAAAACGGCTACATCCTGATGGATGGCGACAATCTGCTGTCCCTGACCCCGGCGGGCGAAGCCATTGCCGACCGCATTTACCTGCGCCACACTGTTCTGACCCAGATGTTTGTGGCGCTGGGCGTTTCGGAAGAGACGGCCCGTCAGGACGCATGCAAGATCGAGCACGACCTGTCCGACGAGACCTTTGAGGCCATCCGCCGGCATCTGGAAAACATCGAAAGCCAAAAATAAGGAGTTTATTCCAATGAAGCAACGGCGTCTTTCTCCAAACGATGGCGGCAACGGCATCACCGAAGGCGTGATCTGGAAACAGCTGCTTCTTTTCTTCTTTCCCATTCTGCTGGGCACGTTCTTCCAGCAGCTGTACAACACCGCCGATGCGATCATCGTCGGTAAATTCGTGGGCAAGGAAGCCTTGGCCGCCGTGGGCGGCGCCACCGGCAATCTGATCAATCTGCTGGTGGGTTTTTTCGTGGGGCTTTCCTCCGGCGCAAGCGTCATCATCTCCCAGTATTACGGGGCGCGGAAAAACGCCGAGGTCAGTGCGTCCGTGCATACGGCGGCGGCGCTGGCGCTGGCGGGCGGTCTTTTGATGACCGTACTCAGTTATTTCCTGCTGCCCGGCTTTCTGGTCACCATGGGCACCCCGGTGGAGATCCTCGATCAGGCGTCCACCTACACCCGCATTATTTCGCTGGGAATGCTGCCCTCGCTGATCTACAACATCGGTTCCGGCATTCTGCGCGCCATCGGCGACTCCCGCCGTCCCCTGTATTTCCTGATCGCCTGCTGTCTGTTCAACATCGTGGCCGATGTCCTGCTGGTAGTGGGCGCGAATATGGGCGTGGCGGGTGCGGCGCTGGCGACCATCCTGTCCCAGTTGCTCAGCGCGGTGCTGGTGATCGTCACCCTGTGCCGCACTCAGCAGTCCTATCAGCTGCGTCCCCGGGAAATTCGCTTTCACGGCACGATCCTTCAGCGGATTCTACAGATCGGTTTCCCCGCCGGGCTGCAATCGGTACTGTACTCCGTTTCCAACATCATCATTCAGGCCAGCATGAATGTGTTCGGCACCGACGTGCTGGCCGCGTGGACGGCCTATGGCAAGCTCAGCGACCTGTACTGGATGATTATCAGCGCCTTCGGCATTGCCATTACCACCTTCACGGGCCAGAACTTCGGCGCGGGCAAATATGACCGAATGCACAAAAGCGTGCGGGTCTGTCTGCTTCTTTCCACCATCGCTACCGTGCTGCTTTCCAGCGTGCTGATGCTGGGCGCGCGTGTCTTTTTGGGGATGTTCACCAATGACGAGATCGTGCTGGACTACGGCGTTACGATCATGTGGATGCTGGTGCCCAGCTACGTGACCTACATCTGCATTGAAATTCTCTCCGGCGCGGTGCGCGGGGCGGGCGACACCCTGATCCCCACCATCGTGAATCTGACAGGCATTTGTGTGCTGCGGGTCGTCTGGATCTGGTTCGTTGTCCCCTCCCACAACACGGTGGAATGCGTCCTTTTCAGCTACCCGCTGACGTGGGTGGTCACTTCTGTCGCTTTCGTGATTTATTACCTCAAAGGTGGCTGGCTCCAGCGCTGCATCCAGAAAAGCGGGCTGGAAAAACAGGCGTAGCTTTCTTCCGCCTGTTATGGCAGGATTTTCCATGGCTGATTCGTTGCATGAGCAGAAGGTTTTTGTTCTTCATCAACGACAGGAGGGAAGGTCATGCCTCGAATCATCCAACGTTTTCTATTGCTGCTGTTCGTCTGGCTGTGCGGTTCTTCGGCGCTGGCTGAAACGCCCGTCCCATGGCGCGACTACACAGTTCGGGAACACGAAGCGAACCGGCTGGTTCTGGAAGTGCAGTATGCCACCGAGCAGGTCGAACGCTGCGTGCTGACCACAGGAGAGGGGACCGTTTTCCCGGCGTTAAGCGAAGATCAGTCCTTCGTCTGGGACGGAGAAAAGCGGGAGCTGACCCTGCAGTGGAACAGCTCCCGGCTGGAACTGACGCTGGTCTATGAGGCGGCGATCTCCGCTTCCCTCTGGCAGGAAGGGACCCCTTACGAGGACGAGCTTGTCTTCAACTACTACGACGCTGCCGGAAATAAACTGAACGAGGATCGCCTGTTCATTCTCAACCAGCTGAATGGCCTGACCGTGGAAATGGAGACCCTGCGAGGTTCCCGTTCCCAAATTCCGCAGATATTGAATGAACCCTAAAAACGACTTTGCCCCCGCCGCGGCCTTTTCCAGACCGCAGCGAGGGCTTTTTCCTTATCCTTCTGCTTTGACCGCTTTGTTTTTCTTTTTTCGCTCCCACAGCACTACAGCCACCATCATAATGACCGTCACCAGATAGGGGGCCATGCCGGTCAGATCGCTGGGGACGTACTTCTGCAGCCGCAGGCCCAGCGCTTCGATAAAACCGAACAGCAGCGCCGCCAGAAATACGATGGGCGGATTGCCCCGGCCGAAGATCACGCAGGCGAAGGCCACATACCCTCGGGAGGCCGACATATTCTCGGAGAACATGGTCAGGTAGCCCAGCGACAGGTGCGCGCCCGCCATGCAGCTCAGCACGCCGCAGAGTACACTGGCGCTGAGTTTCATCTTTTCGGGGCTTCGGCCGCTGGCCTCCAGCGCATCGGGATATTCGCCGCTGGCCCGCAGGTGGAACCCCCACGGGGTCTTGTAGATCAGGTACCAGCAGACCGGCACCAAGATCCAGCTGACATAGACCAGCAGGGTATTTCCGCTGAGCAGATGCCCCAGCACGGGGATGTCCTTTACTCCCGGAATGGTGATGGTGGGCAAAGGCACGATGCGCGGATCAGAGAAGGAGCCCTTCACCTGAAAGATCGTGCGCAGCAGGAAAGTGGTCAGTCCGCCCGCGAAGATGTTCAGCGCCACGCCGATGATAAATTCATCGCTGTGGAAGCGAATCACCAGCACGTAGTACAGCAGCCCCAGAATCACGCCGAACACGATGGCAAAGGCCAGTCCCGCCGCCCAGCTGCCGCAGTAGTAGCTGCCCAGCACGGCGAAAAACGCGCCGATGAGCATCATGCCGTCGATACCGATGTTGGTGATGTTCACATGCTGGGTCATCAGGCAGCCCAGCGCCGCCAGCACCACCGGCGTGGCGGTGCGCAGAGTATTCTGAAACAGAAGCACGTTGAAGATATCGCTCATACGCCCGCCTCCTTCGCCGCGGCCTCGCGCCGGGCCTTCCGAATGGCGGAGCGGTTCTGCAGCGCCGTGCGGATGCCGCCCTCCGCCGCCATGAAGAAGATGATGATGGACTGCACAATCAGAATGACCTCGCTGGAAATTCCGGCAGAAAGCTCCATGGAGCGGCTGCCGATATTCAGCACCGCAAAGAACAGGCTCATCAGAATCACGCCGAAGGGCTGATAGCGCATGATCATGGCCACCAGCATTCCGTCAAAGTAGAACTCGTTGGAAATGGTGGTCATAAACCGTTTGTGCAGGCCGAATACCTCCAGCATACCCGTCAGGCCGCAGATCGCACCGGACAGCACCATGGACCAGAGCATCAGCTTCTTGGCGGAAATGCCGCCGTAGGCCGCGAAGCGGTCGTTATCGCCGGTCAGCTTCATTTCGAAGCCCACGGAGGAACGGGTCATCAGGTACCACGTGAAAAATGCCGCCACCGCCGCAAACAGGATGGCCGTGGTCAGGTTGCTCAGGGGGATCAGCTTGGCAAAGCCCGCTTCCTTCATAATGCTGGCCGTGCCGGAGGCAATGCCCTTTTCCGTGGTTTTCAGGGGGCCGTTGGCCATGTAGCTGCAAAAGAAAGTGGCTACGCTGTTGAGCATGATGGTGGTGATGACCTCGTCCACCTTCCAGTAGACCTTCATCGCGCCGGGAACCCATGCATACAGTCCCCCGGCCAGCAGGGAAGCCAGCAGCGCCAGAATGACCGCGACCCACGCGGGCATGCCCTTTACCTGCGCGCCCACCACAGCGGCGGCCAGCGCGCCCATGAAAAGCTGCCCTTCGCCGCCCACGTTGAAAATCCCCGCTTTGGCCGCCACGCTCATGGCAAGGCCGCACAGCGCCAGCGTCATGGCCTTGGCCAGCGTATTGCCGATGGCCCGGGGCTTGCCCAGTGCGCCTTCAAACAGCGCGCCGTAGCACTGAATGGGGTCGAAGCCGCACAGCAGCATGATGCCCGCGCCCACCAGAAACGCCAGCAGCACGGCGCACAGCAGGGAAATCAGATAGTCCCGGTTCAGCTTCTGGGCCGGTTTCAGGCGAAACAGCGCCCGGATGCTCTGAAAAAAGCCGTTACCCATGCCGCATCTCCTCCTTTGCTGCGTTCTCAGCAGGCTCGTCCTTCCCGCCGCCGGTCATGTAATAGCCGATCTCCTCCCGGGTGATCTCCTCCGTTCGGAAGGAGCCGGTGATGCGGCCTTCATACAGCGTCACCAGCCGATCGCTCAGGCGGAACAGCTCGTCCAGATCGGCGCTGATGAGCAGAATGGCGCAGCCCTCGTTGCGTTTCTGCATGATGTGTTCATGAATGAACTCGATGGCGCCGATATCCACGCCCCGGGTGGGCTGGCTGACGACCAGCACCGGGGAATCAAAGCTGAATTCCCGGGCGATGACCACCTTCTGCATATTGCCGCCAGACAGGGAGGACACCGGGTCGTCTACCCCGGACATACGGATATCGAACTTTTTCGCCTGTTCGGCCGCGTATTTCTTCACCTGACGGCGGCGCAGATGCAACCCGCCCAGCAGGCTGAACTCCGGCCGGCGCTGCTTGCCCACCAGCAGGTTTTCCGCCACGCTGGCCTTTCCGTCCACGCCGGTGGTCATGCGGTCTTCCGGGATGAAGCTCACGCCCCGGCTCCGAATCTCGCCCGGCGTTTTCCGGCTCACGTCCTCGCCGCAAAGCAGCACCCGTCCGCCGGTCTGGGGACGCATGCCCATAATGCATTCAGCCAGCTCGGTCTGGCCGTTGCCCTCCACGCCGCACACGCCCACGATCTCCCCTGCGCGGACGGACAGACTCACCTGTCGCAGTGCGGGCAGCATTCGATCGTTCAGGGCGCACAGGCCCTCCACCCGGAGCTTTTCCTCGCCCATTTCATGCTGCTGGCGCAGTTCGTCAAAGATCACGTCCCGTCCCACCATCAGGGAGGCGATCTCCCGTTCGCTGGTCTGAGCGGTCTCCATTACCTGCACCAGACGGCCGCGCTTCATCACGCCCACTCGGTCGCTGACCTGCATGACCTCCGGCAGCCGGTGGGTGATCAGGATCACCGTCATGCCCTGCTCCTCCACGATACGGCGGATGACGCGGAACAGCTCATCCGTCTCCTGGGGGGTCAGTACAGCGGTAGGTTCGTCCAGAATCAGCACCTTTGCGCCGGTGCGCAGGGCCTTGAGGATCTCCACCCGCTGCTGCAGTCCCACGCTCAGTTCGCCGGTCACATCGTCCGGGTTCACATACAGGCCATAGGTCTCGGACAGTTTCCGCACAGCGTCCCGCGCCGTTTGAAAATCATAGCTCAATCCCTTTTTCGGTTCATGCCCCAGCAGGATATTTTGGGCCACGGTAAAGCTGGGCACCAGCTTGAAGTGCTGATGCACCATGCTCACGCCCATCTCCATGGCCTTTTCCGGGCAATGCTGCGGCCCGATCTTTTCCCCGTCAATGAAAATTTCGCCCATGGTGACCGGCTGCATTCCGTACAGCAAGTTCATCAAGGTACTTTTTCCTGCGCCGTTTTCCCCCACCAGTGCGAACACTTCGCCCCGCCGAACGCTCAGGCTGACGTCGTCGTTAGCCAGCGTTCCCGGGTACTGTTTCGTCACATGGGAAAACCGAACGATCTCTTTCTTCTCCATCCAACCTCCTCCCAGGGCTATGCCCTGGACCCACTTCTGCGCGCGGGGCGCGCAGGGGTTGTCGGTCACTGTCACTTGGCTTCCTTCTACCGCCGCTCGGCAGGGCTTCACCCTGCACCCACCTCTGCGCGTGGGGCGCGCAGGGGCGTTTGGTGATTGCTGATTAACTTCCTTCTACCGCCGCTCGGCGACGGGCCTCGCGGCTCGCGGGTTTGGTGCGGTCAACGCGGCTTGGCTTCCGGCCGACAAATCAAACCCTGCTGTCGTTTTCTGCCAAATGTGCTTCATCCAAAATTTGCCCGCGCATTGCGCGGGCAAAAAGTACCATGATGATATTGAAAATCGTAAGGCACGTTGGCAAGCGTTATCTGAACGCCGTCCAACCTGCGCGTCACTCGGCCCCTGCATGGCTATGCCATGCAAAGCCGATTGCAAAGCTTCAGCCCTGACAAACCCGCGAGCCGCGAGGCCTTCCGCCGAGCGGCGGTAAAACCTCGGCCAACTTGCATGTCGCCCATGCGCCCTGCGCGCCCATGGCGCGCAGTCCGGGGTGCAGGGGCACTGCCCCTGCTGCTTAACGGGTGGTGTCAACGACGATCTCGCCGTCGATGATCTTCTGGGCCAGCGCATCCACTTCGGCCTTCAGTTCGTCGGAGACCTGCTGGGGCATGGAGTCGTCGCCGTAACCAATGCCCACCAGACCAGTGGACAGATCGGCGTCCCAGATCTCGCCGCCGTTGAACACGCCTTCTTCAATGTACTGCGCCACCGCCTGATAGACGCTCTCGCCTACGTGCTTGAGCATGGAGCAAACCACCACGTCGGGGTTCTCGCTCTTCTGATCCTTGTCCACGCCGATGGCGTAGAAGCCCTTCTCCTGAGCGGCTTCAAACACGCCCAGACCGGTCTTGTCGGCCACCTGGAAGATCACGTCCGCGCCCTTGCTGTTCAGGGCCAACGCGCTTTCCTTGCCCTTGGCGGGGTCTTCGTAATCGTTGGTGTAGATGGGATCCAGCACTTCGCCGTCAGGATTGGCGTACAGCGCGCCCTGCTTGTAGCCCACGATAAAGTTGTTGATGGTATCGCTGTCCTCGCCGCCGATCACGCCCACCTTGCCGGTTTTGGAGAGCTTCATGGCAATGTAGCCCGCCAGGAAGCTGCCCTGATTTTCCTTGTAGGTGATGGCCAGCAGATTGTCATGGCCGGTCATGCCGTTGTCCACAAAGATGAACTTGGTGTCGGGCATTTCGGGAGCCACCACGTCCAGACCGTCCCAGAACTCCCAGCCCACGGCCACAACGACGTCGTTCTGCTCCGCAGCCTCCACCAGTGCGGGTTCGTAGGCGCTGGCATCGTTCTTGCACTCCACAACGCTGCCGACCACACCGTAATCCGCCGCCAGCTTCTGTAGGCCGTCATTGGCGCTGTCGTAGAAGCCCTGATCGCCCAGACTTCCCGCCACGCAGATGCCGACCTTCAAAGCGTCGGTCTTTTCCCCTTCAGCGGACGCGCCCAGCACTGCCAGCGCAGCCACCATCATGATGCACAGAATCAAAGAAAGAACTTTTTTCATCGGATTTGCACCCTTTCTGTCCGTTTCCCCGGCTCCTTTTTTAGTCGGAGAGGTTATGATTCATTATACAACATCCCGCCGGATTTTCACAAGTCCCCAACTGACGGAAATCGGGCCGTTTTCTTTTCGCTTTTTCCTCAAAAGTCTGTGCGGAAACGCCGATTTCAATCCTGCCCGTTATTTCGGAATGGATCGTTCGAATGGAAAAACGGTTTATTTTTTCTGTTTTTCCATCCGTTCCCGGTCTCTTTTCAAAATGGGAGCCAGATATTGGCCGGTGTAGCTCTTTTTGCAGCGCACGACCTCCTCCGGGGTGCCGGTAGCGACGATCTTTCCGCCGCCGTCGCCGCCCTCGGGGCCCAGATCGATCAGATAATCCGCCGTCTTGATGACGTCCAGATTGTGCTCGATGACCAGTACACTGTTGCCCGCCGCCACCAGCCGCTGCAAAACCCCGATCAGCCGTTCCACATCCGCCACATGCAGGCCGGTGGTGGGTTCGTCCAGCAGATACAGCGTGCGGCCGGTGTCCCGGCGGCTCAGCTCGGTAGCCAGCTTGATGCGCTGGGCCTCGCCGCCGGACAGCTGGGTGCTGGGCTGGCCCAGCTGGATGTAGTTCAGACCCACATCATACAGGGTCTGCAGCTTGCGGCGGATGGGCTCGTAGTTGTCGAAGAACTCCAGCGCCTCCTCCACCGTCATTTCCAGCACTTCATGGATATTTTTGCCCTTGTAGCGCACGTCCAGCGTTTCCCGGTTGTAGCGCGCGCCCTTGCAAACGTCGCAGGGCACGTAAATATCCGGCAGAAAGTGCATTTCGATCTTCAAAAGGCCGTCGCCGGAACAGGCCTCGCAGCGCCCGCCCTTCACATTGAAGGAAAAACGGTTCTCCTTGTAGCCCCGGGCCTTGGCTTCGGGGGTCATGGCGAAAATTTTCCGGATGAGGTCGAATACGCCGGTGTAGGTGGCCGGGTTGGAACGGGGCGTGCGGCCGATGGGGCTCTGGTCGATGCAGATGATCTTGTCCAGCTGTTCCACGCCTTCCATGGCTTCGAATTTGCCTGGATAGGTCTTGGCCCGGTTCAGCACCTTGGCCAAATGCTTATAGAGAATCTCGTTGACCAGACTGGATTTGCCCGAGCCGCTGACGCCGGTGACGCAGCAGAACACACCCAGCGGGAAGGAAACATCGATCTTCTTCAGATTGTTCTCCCGCGCGCCCCGCACAGTGAGCCAGCCCTTCGGCTCCCGGCGTTTTTCCGGCAGCGGGATGAACCGTCTGCCACTTAAATATTGCCCCGTCAGAGACTTGGGATTGTCCAGAATGTCCTGTACCGTGCCCTCCGCCACGATCTCGCCGCCGTGAACGCCCGCGCCGGGGCCCACATCGACGATCCAGTCGGCGGCGTACATGGTGTCCTCGTCGTGCTCCACCACGATCAGGGTGTTGCCCAGATCGCGCATCCGCTTGAGGGTGCTGAGCAGCTTGTCGTTGTCCCGCTGGTGCAGGCCGATGGAGGGCTCGTCCAGAATGTACAATACGCCCATCAGGCTGGAGC
>OLPR01001949.1_pt1 | contig 16084 bp, 11 predicted proteins | sample 1672761 | NCBI WGS metagenome assembly OLPR01 (sample SAMEA3136721, study PRJEB25190) | human gut metagenome | biome: human gut; feature: human-associated habitat; material: faeces | place: Austria | collected 2013 | reverse complement strand
TACTGCTGTTGCTGATTGTGGCATCCATTCCCGCGCTGGTGGTGGTGCTGCTCTTCAATGACCTCGTGGAGCAATTTTTCACCGGTTGGTTCCTGGGCGTGAGCTTCCTGATGACGGCGGTGTTCCTGCTGGTGGCGGAGTGGATCAGCAGCAAAAACGTCCACCGGGCAACCAAGCCCGGCATGAAGCATGCCATCGCCATGGGCATTATGCAGGCCGTGGCGCTTCTGCCTGGGGTGAGCCGCAGCGGCTCCACCATGACCGGCGGACTGTGCACCCGGCTGGATCGGAAGGCAGCCGCCAAGTTTGCCTTTATGATGAGCGCGCCGGCGATTCTGGGCAGCCTGCTGTTTGAAGGCAAGGATGCCATCGAGATGGGCTACCTGGCCGAGCTGTCATTGATTCCCACACTGGTGGGCATGGTTGTGGCGGCAGTGAGCGGTTACCTGGCGATTCGCTTCATGCTTCAGCTGATTCAGAAGATTTCCTTAAACTGGTTTGCGCTGTATGTGGCTATTGTGGGCGTTGTGGTGCTGGTGCTGCAGCTGGCAGGGGTGCCGGGCGTACCACCCTTTGAGATTCCCACGCTGGGCGCTGTGGCGCAGGCATTGCGGATGGGCTAAGCGCACGAAACAACCAAAGGAGAGGGCAAGTTTTTTTCCACACTCGTGGAAAAAACCTGTCCTCTCCTTTTTCTGCGTGGGGTTTATGGGGTTCCGCTGTATAAACTTTTCCCGGTATCCATAAACTGAACCATGGATACTGCGGAAAGGACGGTAAAAACATGCGGAAACAAACGGTATTGTTGGTTATGGCGCTGTGCATCATGGGCATTGTGACCTGCGTGATGTGGGGCGAGCGGGATGCGGAACGCGCACTGCGCAGTTCGGCGGAAAGCCGCCTGGCGCAAACGCGGGAACAGCTGATTCAGGCGCAGGCCTTGCAGGAGGATGCCGAGGATGCACTAACCGCCGGGAAAGAAACCTGGCAGGAGGAGCTGGCCACGGTAACCGCAGAGCGGGACGAACTGTCGGTGAGCAATGCGGCGCTTCAGGCCCAGGCGGAGGAAGCGGCAAACGCATTGGCGCAGGCGCAAACGCAGCAGGAGAGCCTGGAGGCCAGCTTGACGGAGGCCCAGGCGGCAGCAACGGCAGCGGAATCCGCGCTGGCAGAAAAAACCGCAGCCCTGGAAGCCATGGGCCAGGAGCTCGCCACAGCACAGGCAAACGCAAGCACTGCGGAGACCCTGGAAACAAAGCTTGACCAGCTCCAGCAGGACAAGGATGCCCTGGCGGCGGAACTGACGGATTGCGAAACCCAACTGGACCAGGCACAGGCAGAAAAAGCGCGCCTGACGGCTGAGCTGGAACAGGCTCAAGCGGGTCAGGCGCGCTATGAGGCGTTGCGCAAGGAAACCGAAGCCGCACGCCTCATCTGGGACATGATGGAGCAGGACATGGACAACCTGGCGGTACGGAAATCCGTGGAAGCGGCCATTGCCAACTTCCAGCAAAAGTATCCGGATAGCCTGATGGTGTTCCGCCTGCCGGATCAGTGAAGCAACTGGAAAATGCCGCACTTGAGATACTGGGTTTCCGGCGCCGCGGGGAGGATGGGATGATCCCGGCCCTGGGTGCGGTATTCCACCTGACGCAGCTGCACGTGGGCATCCCGGGCGGCGTCCCGGACGATCTCCAGGAAGTGCGCGGGCAGAATGTGCTGTGAGCAGGAGCAGGTGACCAGATAGCCCCCCTCCCGCACCATTTTCATGGCGCGCAGGTTGATTTCCTTATAGCCGCGAGCGGCGCTGGCCACAGCGGCGCGGGTCTTGGTAAAGGCGGGCGGGTCCAGGATAATCACGTCGTACTTTTCACCATGGCGGCTCTGCTCGGCCAATAGGTCAAAGGCGTTGGCTTCCTGGAAATGCACCCGGTCCTCTAGGCCATTGAGCCGGGCGTTTTCCGTGGCGAACTGGCAGGCATACTCGGAAATATCCACCCCGGTAACCTCCCGGGCGCCGTAGCGCCCCGCGTGGAGGGCAAAGCTGCCGGTATGGGTGAAGCAATCCAATACCCGGGCGTCCCGCACAAAGGGTGCGATGGCGGCCCGGTTTTCTTTTTGATCCAGGAAGAAGCCGGTTTTCTGCCCCTGCTTTACGTCCACCCAGAAGTGCACGCCGTTTTCCACCATTTCCACCCGGTCGGGAACCTGACCATATCGAAGGCCCGTGTATTGCTCCAGACCCTCCAAGGCGCGCACGGGCACATCACTGCGCTCATAGATTCCTGCGGGATGAAGCAGCTCCACCAGCGCGTCGGTGACATCCTGTTTATAGCGCTCCATGCCCAGGGCCAGGCATTGCATGACCAGCACGTCCCCAAAGCTATCCACAATCAGCGCGGGGAGCCGGTCGCTCTCGGCAAAGATCAGCCGGCAGGAGTGCAGGTCCGCGAAGGCATGGCGGTAGTCCACCGCCTCCCGTACCCGGCGGAAAATAAAATCCCGGTCCACGGGCTCGTCATGCAGGGTCATCATCCGCAGGGAAATCTGCGATTTGGGGTTGTAAAATGCCCGCCCAAGAAAACGGCCCCGGCTGGATACCACGTCCAGCACGTCTCCGGGTTCATACGTGCCGGAAACCTGGGCGATGTCGCTACGGAACACCCATGGATGCCCACCCAGCACCCGCTTTTCCTTGCCGGGAATCAGCACGGCTTTTGCCATGGAAAATCCTCCTTGACGTTCCTTGACGTAATGCTTTTTTTACAGTTGCTCACAGGCAGCCAGCCAAAGTGCGCTTTCCGCCTCGGAGGGCATGCGCCAGTCGCCGCGGGGGCTGAGAGCAATGGAGCCAATCTTGACCCCGTCAGGCATGCAGTTGCGTTTGAACTGCTGGTTGAAAAAGCGCCGGTAGAAGTTTTTCAGCCACTTGCGCAGGGTATCGTCATCAAAGTCATCGGCAAAGGCCAGCTGCGCCAGCTGGAATATCTTCTTCGGTTGCAGCCCAAAGCGTACCACATAATACAGGAAGAAGTCATGCAGGGCATAGGGGCCTACCAGGTCTTCGGTTTGCTGGGCGATGTTGCCTTTTTCATCCGGGGGAAGCAGCTCGGGGCTGATGGGCGTATCCAGAATGCTCTCCAGCACCTCCCGAGAGGCGGCAAAGGCGGGATTTTCAATGCATGTCTGAACAATCCAGCGGACCAGGGTTTTCGGCACGCCGTTGTTGACGCCATACATGCTCATGTGGTCGGCGTTATAGGTGCACCAGCCCAGGGCGATTTCGCTCAGGTCGCCGGTGCCCAGCACAATGCCGCCTGTCTGATTGGCCACGTCCATGAGCACCTGGGTGCGCTCACGGGCCTGGGCGTTTTCATAGGTGACGGAATGATCGGATTCCTGGTGGCCGATGTCGCGGAAGTGCAGGCGCACTGCCTCGTGAATGGGAATCTCCCGACGGGTTACCCCCAGGGTGTCCATCAGGGTCAGGGCATTCCGGTAGGTGTGATCGGTGGTGCCAAAGCAGGGCATGGTGACGCCGGTGATGTTGGTCCGGGGAAGAAGCATCAGGTCCATGGCCTGGCATGCGGCCAGCAGCGCCAGGGTGGAATCCAGTCCGCCGGAAATACCCACGGTTACCTTTCCGCCGGTGATGCGCAGGCGGCGGGCCAGAGCCGTGGCCTGCAGGTCAAAAATCTGGGCGCAACGGGCCTGCCGGGAAGCCTTGTCCGCGGGAATGAAGGGATGCTTGGGCACATGCAGCCGGGGCTTCACATGGTCGGGCAACCCCAGGGCGGGACAGGCTACTGCGCGGATGGGCTCCAGGGCGCCATAGTGCGCCCCCGCGTCGGCAAAGGAACCCTCCACCCGCCGGTCCCCGCGAATGCGGTCCAGGTCCAGGTCGGCGGTGAGCAGATAGTCCTCAGCCAGGTAGTCCTGATTTTCCGCCACGGTCGCGCCGCACTGGGCAACCAGGCTATGGCCGGAGAATACCAGATCGGAGGTGGATTCGCTGATTCCCGCGGAGACGTAGACATAGCCGCACAGGCAGCGGGCGGACTGCTGGTGGATCAGCGCCTGCCGGTACTCCCGCTTGGCAATCAGCTCGTTGCTGGCGGATAGATTCACGATGACTTCCGCACCGTTAATGGCCAGGAACGTGCTGGGAGGCAGGGGTGTCCACAGATCCTCGCACAGTTCCACGCCAAAGCGAACGCCGTCCGTACCGGTGAAGACCAGCTCCCGGCCCAGGGGCAGGTCCTCACCACAGAGCGTTATCTGCCGGGCACGGAGACCGAAACCGCTGGCAAACCAGCGCTTTTCATAAAATTCATGATAGTTGGGGGGGAACAGCTTGGGCACCACGCCCAGCAGCCGCCCGTGGGTGAGGACCACGGCGCAGTTGTACAGCGCGCCATCCACGCACAGGGGCGCGCCCACCACGGCGGTTAATCCCTCCGGGCATTGTTCGCGCAGCGTGTCCAACGCGGCTTCCGTGGCCTGGAGAAGCGGCTTTTGAAAGAACAGATCACCGCAGGTGTAGCCGGTAAGGCACAGCTCCGGGAAAACAGCCAGGCTCGCCTGTTCCGCCGCTGCCTGACGCATCATTTCCGCGATGGCTGCGGCGTTTTCCTTCACATTGCCCAGGCGCAGCTTGGGCACGGCCGCGGCTACACGCATCAATCCTTCCATGGGACCAGCCTCCTTATGTCGTTAAAAGCTGAGCAGCTCTCCCTGAGCGTGGCCCGCGGCATCCACCTGCAGCAAAGCAGCGTATCCCCGCTGGGCGGTGCCGGGATTAAGCAGCAAAATACCGTCCCGTTCCTCCAGGGTGGGACGGTGCGTGTGTCCAAAGAGCACCACCCCGCAACCGGCTTCGCGGGCAGCCGGCGCCAGGGCGCCCAGGGTTAATTTCACCGCCTGAAGATGCCCATGGGTAATGAGTATGCCCATGCCGCCCAGATGCACAACGCGCTGAACCGGCGCGTCCACGCCCAGGTCACAGTTGCCCTTCACACCATACAGGGCGGCATGGGGAGACAGCCCCAGCAGGAAATTGGCCAGGCGGTCAAAGTCCCGGGCACCATCTCCGCAATGGATGTAGGCGTCCATGGGGCCGCGCTGGGCGGCCAGTTCGGCCATCCAGCGCAGGTTGGCTTCATCCCCGTGGCTGTCGGAGAAAATCAGTGCTCGCATGCCTGCAGCTCCTTCATCATTTCCCGCATTTTTTCGCAGGCACGGGCCCGATGGCTTACACGGTTCTTGGTTTCCTGGCTCATCTCTGCAAAGGTCTCGCCGTTTTCATAAAGAAAGAGCGGATCATAGCCGAAGCCCCCGTTGCCCCTGGGGGCATCCAGCAGCTTGCCCGGGCAGGTCCCCTCAGCAATCAGGGTCTTTTCCCCGGGGCGGGCCAGGGCAATGGCGCTGACAAAGGCGCAGTCCCGCTGGGTCTTGCCCCGCATGCGGCGCAGCAGCAGCTCGTTGTTGGCGCTGTCGTCGCCATGCACACCGGCGTATCGGGCAGAGTAAACGCCGGGCTCCCCGTCCAGGGCCTCCACCGTCAGCCCGCTGTCATCTGCAATGGTGGGCAGGCCCGTGGCTTTGCATACCGCTTCTGCTTTAATGGCGGCGTTGCCCGCAAAGGTGGTGGCCGTCTCGTCAATGCCGCTGGAAAAGCCTGCCGAGGACATGCCCACGATAGTGTACATGTCTCCGAAAATCTGCCGCAGTTCCCGCAGCTTGTGTTCATTGCCGGTGGCTGCCACCAGCAGAGGCTTGGGAGCAATGTGCGCGGCGCGTTCGCCCAGGGCATCCCGCTGGGCCTGCATCAGGCCGGCAATGCCTTTGCGGCCGTATTCCATCAGGGTTTGCAGCTCCTGGGGGGTGAAGGCGCGGCCTTCGCCGGTGCCCTGCATTTCAATGAAGTTTCCCTGATCGTTCATCACAAAATTCATGTCCACCTGGGCACGGCTGTCCTCCTGATAGCACAGGTCCAGGCAGGGCGTATCGTCCACAATGCCGCAGGAGACGGCGGCCACCTGGTGCCGGATGGGGCTGATGAGCAAACGCTTGTCCTTGACCAGCTTGTCCACCGCGCACACCAGCGCCACAAAAGCACCGGTGATGGATGCCGTGCGGGTTCCGCCATCAGCTTCCAGTACGTCGCAGTCCAGGGTGATGGTCCTTTCGCCCAGCTGGGTCATGTCCACCGCCTGGCGCAGGGCACGGCCGATTAGCCGCTGAATTTCCACACTGCGGCCATCCTTCTTGATGCCGTCCCGCTTTTTCCGCTGTCCCGTGGAAGCGGGGAGCATGGCATACTCCGCGGTGATCCATCCTTGCCCCTTCCCCTTGAGAAAGGGGGGCACGCCTTCCTCCACCGATGCGGTGCAAATGACCCGCGTGTTGCCTGTGGCGATAAGGCAGCTGCCGTCCGCAGTGCGCATAAAGTCCGTCTGGATGCTGATGTCCCGCGCCTGATCCTCGCGGCGACCGTCCGTGCGATTCATGTGTATTGCCTCCAATATTTCCGCAATTTGAACATCGGTAACAGTTCGCTTTCGGGGACGGCTTTTCCTGCGTGCTGCACCCGGAAGAAGCGCCCTTTTCACCGAAAATCCACCAGAAAAAAACACGGCAGCTTTTTCCAAACCGGTGGGCGGGATCGCGGCGGCCGCACCCCCGCCCACTGCATGCACGCAATCCGGCTTTGCCTGCTTCTTGGGTCGTATTGCCTTAACAAATTCTGGCAGCTGCAGGTTGGTCAAATCGGTCTTTACGAGGAAGTGACTTTCGCTACTTTTTTGACGTGCAGCCGCAGGTATATTTTGAAAAAAATTTTGGGAAAACTATTGACATTCCATGGAAGGCGTGTATAATAGTTTTCGAAAGGTCAAAGAAAGTCAAAAATACCTACCGCGACCTGAACCCTGCCAAAGGAGGCATGTACCATGAACATGAACCAATTTACCCAGAAGACCGTGGAAGCGTTGCAGCGCGCCCAGTCCCTGGCCATAGAATATCAGCATATGCAAGTGGAGCAGGAGCACCTGATGGCCGCGCTCCTGGAGGACCCCAACGGCCTGATTTCCCAGCTGCTCACGCGTATGGGCATGAATGCGGATGGCCTGCGCAAGGCCGTCACCGACAGCCTGGGGCGTATTCCCCGTGTCAGCGGTCCTGGCCGGGAGGCAGACAAGGTCTACATTTCTCCCGAGGTGGAAAAGGCACTGCTGGAGGCGGAAAGCCGCGCCAAGCAGATGAAGGACGAGTACCTCTCCGTGGAGCATGTGTGGCTGGGCATCTGCGCCAAGCCCAATAATCGGGTCAAAGAGCTGCTGCGTACCTTCAACTACCAGGAGGCCAATTTCCTCAAGGCGCTGTCTGCTGTGCGTGGGGCAACCCGCGTTACCAGCGACAACCCCGAGGAAACCTATGATGCGCTGAAAAAGTACGGCTCCGACCTGGTGGAACTGGCCCGCAACCACAAGCTGGACCCTGTTATCGGCCGTGATAACGAGATCCGTAACGTGATCCGTATTCTGAGCCGCAAGACCAAGAACAACCCGGTACTGATCGGTGAACCTGGCGTTGGCAAGACCGCCATTGCCGAGGGGCTGGCGCTGCGGATTGTGCGCGGAGACGTACCGGACAGCCTGAAGAACCACACCATTTTCTCCCTGGATATGGGCAGCCTGATTGCGGGCGCCAAGTTCCGCGGCGAATTTGAGGAGCGTCTGAAGGCGGTGCTGGCGGAGATCAAGAAGAGCGAGGGCAAGATCATCCTCTTCATCGATGAGCTGCACACCATTGTGGGCGCGGGCAAGGCGGATGGCGCCATGGACGCCGGCAACCTGCTGAAGCCTATGCTGGCCCGGGGTGAGCTGCACTGCATCGGCGCTACCACCCTGAACGAATACCGCCAATACATCGAGAAGGATGCGGCCCTGGAGCGCCGTTTCCAGCCGGTGATGGTAGGGGAGCCTACGGTGGAGGATACCATTGCCATTCTTCGTGGCCTGAAAGAGCGCTACGAAGTGTTCCACGGCGTGAAAATTCAGGACAATGCCCTGATTGCCGCTGCTACCCTGTCCAACCGGTATATTACCGACCGGTTCCTGCCGGATAAGGCCATCGACCTGGTGGACGAGGCCTGCGCCATGATCCGTACGGAGATTGACAGCCTGCCCCAGGAGCTGGATGACATCCGCCGGCACATCATGCAGCTGGAAATCGAGGAAGCTGCCCTGAAGAAGGAGGACGATCCCATCTCCAAGGCACACCTGGAAGAGCTGCAAAAGGAGCTGGCGAGCCAGCGTGAAACCTTCAACACCATGAAGGCCAAGTGGGAAAACGAAAAGAACGCCATTGCCAAGGTGCAAAAGCTCCGGGAGGACATTGAGCGTACCAATGCTGAGATCGAAAAGGCGGAGCGTACCTACGACCTGAACCGGGCAGCCGAGCTGAAGTATGGCGAACTCCCCAAGCTGCAAAAGGAGTTGGCTGAGGAAGAAGCCATTGCTGAAAAGAACAAGTCGGGCGATTCCCTGCTGCGGGATAAAGTAACCGAGGAAGAGATTGCACGGATTGTGGCTCGGTGGACGGGCATTCCCGTGAGCAAACTCATGGAGGGTGAACGCGAGAAGCTGCTGCACCTGGAGGATGTGCTCCATCAGCGGGTCATCGGTCAGGATGAAGCAGTGACCAAGGTTTGCGAGGCCATTCTGCGCAGCCGCGCGGGCATTCAGGACCCCAACCGGCCTCTGGGCTCCTTCCTGTTCCTGGGCCCCACGGGCGTAGGCAAGACCGAGCTGGCCAAAGCGCTGGCACAAGCGCTGTTTGACGATGAAAAGAATATGGTGCGTATCGATATGTCCGAATACATGGAGAAATTCAGCGTATCGCGGCTGATCGGCGCACCGCCAGGATATGTGGGCTATGATGAGGGTGGCCAGTTGACGGAAGCCGTACGCCGGCATCCCTATTGCGTGGTGCTCTTCGACGAGGTGGAAAAGGCGCATCCCGACGTGTTCAACGTATTGTTGCAGGTGCTGGATGACGGCCGTATCACCGACAGTCAAGGGCGTACGGTGGACTTCAAGAATACCATCCTGATTATGACCAGCAACCTGGGCAGCGAGTACATCCTGGACGGCATCCAGAATGGTGAACTCACCGAGGAAGCGCGTAGCCAGGTACAGCATTTGCTCAAGACCCACTTCCGTCCCGAATTCCTCAACCGGATTGACGAGATTGTGTTCTACAAGCCGCTGACCCGTGAGCAGATCGGTCACATTGTGGACTTGATGCTGGTGAACCTGAACCATCGTCTGGAGGATAAGCAGCTGCATGTCACGCTGACCCCCGCGGCGAAGGAACTGATCATTGACCAGGGCTTTGATCCCGTTTATGGCGCGCGTCCGCTCAAGCGGTACTTGCAGAGCCATGTGGAAACCCTGGTGGCACGCCGGATCATCGCTGCCGACGTTGCCCCTGGCACGACCATGCTGGTGGATGCCAAGGATGGTCAGCTGGTGGTAGAGTAATCAATACGGAGGGACTGCCGCCCCTCCGACCTATCCCTGGAAATTTTGACAGGCTGAGCTCTCTGCGCTGAAAGGTGCGGAGAGCTTTTTCATATAGAATGCTGGCGTAAATTTTGCCATGGATGCGCATCGAGGCTGGATTTCCACGGGGAAGAAGCGTATAATAACAGCGTATACGCCATTTGATGATAAAACAAAAGGAAGGAATACTTGCTTGGAAACGAAATTGCTTGCCGCCAATGAGGAAAGCCTGGCCTGGGGTGCAGAACTCCTGCGCCGGGGAGAATTGGTGGCGTTTCCCACGGAGACGGTTTACGGACTGGGCGCCAATGCCCTGGACAGCGCGGCGGTACGCGAGATCTTTGCCGCAAAGGGGCGCCCGGCAGATAATCCACTGATTGTACATATTTGGGATAGGGAACAGCTTGCGCAGGTATGCCATGTGCCGCCCTTGGCGGAAAAGCTCATGGATGCTTTCTGGCCGGGGCCGCTGACGCTGCTGATGCCCAGGCGGGAGAGCATTCCGCTGGTGGTTACGGCGTCCCTCCCTACGGTGGCAGTGCGCATGCCTTCTCATCCGGTGGCTGCGGCGCTGCTGAAGGCATGCAACGTGCCGGTGGCGGCGCCCAGCGCCAACCGTAGCGGGAAGCCCAGCCCTACCACGGCGCACCACGTGCTGGAGGACATGGATGGCCGGATTCCCCTGATTCTGGACGGCGGGGATTGCGAAGTGGGCGTGGAATCCACCGTGCTGGACATCTCCGGGGAGACGCCCTGCATTCTGCGACCCGGTGGAATTACCAAGGCGATGCTGGAAACGGTGCTCCCACGGGTGGAGGTGGCCGGCAGCGTTCTTCGTCCCTTGCAGCCAGGAGAGAAGGCGCTTTCCCCTGGCATGCGCTATAAGCACTATGCGCCTGCAGGCGCGGTGACACTGGTGGAGGGGCAGGAAGCGCAGGTGGTAGCAGCCTGTCACAAGCTGTACCAGCAGGCCGAAGCGGCAGGAGAGCGGGCCTGCATCCTTTGCTTTACAGAGCACATCCCGCAGCTGGCGGGATGCCACGTGGAAGCCCTGGGCAGCAAGGAACGGCCCGAGGAGGTGGCGCACAGGCTTTTTGCGCTGTTGCGTGAGATGGATGAGCAGGGGATGGAAGCCATTTTCAGCGAAGTGATGCCCCCCGAAGGGGTAGGCTTGGCCGTTATGAACCGTCTGGGGCGCGCGGCCGCTTTTCATACCGTGAACGCCGCGGAGATCCTGGAGGATTAACCGAAGCAGCTGCCATTTTTTTCAGGAAAACGTTGAATTTTACTTGACTTTTCCTTGCATTTATTATAAGATAGTCGATGGCATCAATAGCTCCGCTAGCCCCGGAAACTATTGAACAATTGCGAAGGTATGCGACCATCATACCAGCGCTTCACTTTTCCAACAGCCATTCGAGGAGGAAATACCTTTGAAGACTTTTATGCCGAAAGCTTCAGATATCGCACGTAAGTGGTACGTTGTCGATGCTGAGGGCCAGGTGCTGGGCCGTCTGGCCAGCCAGGTCGCCAACATCCTGCGCGGAAAGAACAAGCCCATCTATACGCCCAACATGGATACCGGCGACTATGTGATCATCATCAACGCGGACAAGGTGGTCATGACCGGCAAGAAACTCGATCAGAAGATCTACTACCATCACAGCGGCTATGTGGGCGGCCTCAAGGAGACCAAGTACCGCAAGCTGCTGGCTGAGAAGCCTGAATTCGCCGTCCGCCACGCCGTGGTTGGCATGCTGCCCAAGGGACCTCTGGGCCGTCAGATGGCCAAGAAGCTCAAGGTGTACAGCGGCCCCGATCATGAGCATGCCGCTCAGCAGCCTGAGAAGTACGATCTGATTTGACGCGGAAGGAGAATTTCAAAATGGCGAAGGTTGATTATAGTGCTGTTGGCCGCCGTAAGAAGGCCGTGGCCCGCGTCCGCCTGGTTGCCGGCGATGGCAAAATCGTCATCAACAAGCGTGACATTGACAGCTACTTTGGTCTGGAGACCCTGAAGATGACCGTGCGTCAGCCCCTGGTGCTGACCAATGTGGGCAATTTCGACGTGCTGGTGAATGTGACCGGCGGCGGCCTCACCGGCCAGGCCGGCGCAATCCGTCACGGCATTGCCCGTTCCCTGTGCAAGGCTGATCCCGAGCTGCGTGGTGCCCTGAAGAAGGCTGGCTTCCTCACCCGCGATCCTCGTATGAAGGAGCGCAAGAAATACGGCCTCAAGGCTGCCCGTCGCGCTCCGCAGTTCAGCAAGCGCTAAAATTATTTCTTGCTTTCAAAGCCCCTTGGAACCTTGGTGTTCCGAGGGGCTTTTTGCATGCCCCTGAAAAAAAGACGGGGGCAGCATACGTTGCGCGCTGAAGGAAAAGGAGATAGGCGCTTGCCGTCGAAATATTCCCATTAGTGTATGTGTGGGCGCGTAAAACGATACATGCAGTTTAGAACTGAAAAACAGAAATCAGTCTATGCGGGGCTACAAGGAATGCATAGCATGAACCACAGCGGAAAGGAGAAAAAAGAATGCAATATTTTGAGCAACAGGGACAACGGATCATCTGGCGTAACCGGGGCGAGACACTGGTGGTGGAACCATGGGGACCGGATAGTCTCCGGGTACGTTCCGTGCTTATGGGGGAAGTGCGGGATGAGCGCTTTGCACTGCTGGACCCCGTGCCCTGCCAGGACGTGGAGATTGGCATAGAGGCGGAAAAAGCGTTCATTCGCTGCGGAAAGATCACGGCCAGGCTGGAGGTGGCAGGTTGGCAGCGCCGTGCAAGGCTAACCTTTTTGAATCAAAAAGGTGAAGTGCTGCTTCAGGAAACGGATGGGGAAAACGCCCTGGTGCTTCAGGCGCGGAAGTTTGAGCCCATCATTGGCGGGGACTACGCGCTAACAGCCACATTCCAGGGGATGGAGAATGAACACATCTACGGTATGGGCCAATATCAGGAGGAGTATCTGGACTGGAAGGGCTGTACCCTGGAGCTGGCGCATCGGAACTCCCAGGCCAGCGTGCCATTCTACATGTCCAGCCGCGGGTATGGTTTCCTGTGGCACAATCCTGCCGTGGGCTGGGTATCCTTCGGCCGAAACCGTACCACCTGGCATGCGGACACGACCAAGCAGCTGGATTACTGCCGGAGACAAGCCCGCGGACATCAGCCTGCACTATGCGCAGGCAACCGGCTTTGCACCCATGATGCCTGAGTACGGCCTGGGATTCTGGCAATGCAAACTGCGCTACTGGAACCAGGAGCAGCTGCTGGAGGTGGCGCGGGAGTACAAGCGGCGGGGACTGCCCATTGATGTGATTGTGTGCGATTTTTTCCATTGGCCCCGTATGGGTGACTACCGCTTCGATCCGGAGTTTTTCCCGGACCCTGCTGCCATGGTGAAGGAACTCAAGGAAATGGGCATTGAGCTGATGGTCAGCGTATGGCCACAGGTGGCGCTGACCTCGGAAAACTACGAAGAAATGCTGCAACAGGGACTGCTGGTCCGCGCTGAATATGGCGAACAGATCGGCATGCGCTTTGTGGAGGACAGCATGTTCTTTGACGCTACCAACCCCCGGGCGCGAAAATATGTGTGGGAGAAGTGCAAGAAGAATTATTATGATTATGGTATCCGCGTGTTCTGGCTGGACGAGGCGGAACCGGAATACGGCACCTATGATTTCAAGGCCTACCGCTACCACATTGGTTCCAACCAGCAGGTGGGCAATGTATACCCACAGTATTATTCCCGCACCTTTTACGAGGGCATGGTGGCGGCTGGTCAGGAGAATCCCGTAAATCTGGTGCGCTGTGCCTGGGCTGGTAGCCAGCGGTATGGTGCGCTGGTGTGGTCAGGGGACATCATGAGCGATTGGAGCTATTTCCGCCGTCAGGTGTGTGCCGGGGTGAGCATGGGCGTAGCCGGTATCCCATGGTGGACCACGGATATAGGGGGCTTCCACGCGGGGAACCCTGAAAATCCGGAGTTCCGCGAGCTGCTGGTGCGTTGGTTCCAGTGGGGGTGCTACTGTCCGGTGATGCGCCTGCATGGAGACCGTCAGCCCGCGCAACCGGTTTACCGTAAGGACGGTACCCGTGTGCTGAATTCCGGCAGTGATAATGAAGTGTGGAGCTTTGGCGAGGAAGCGTATCCCATCCTGGTGAAATACATGCGCCGCCGGGAAGAGATGCGGGATTACGTGCGCTCCCTGATGAAGGAAGCGCATGAATCAGGCACGCCGCTGCTGCGGGGAATGTTCTATGAATTCCCCGAGGATGCAGAATGCGCCCTTCTGCAGGATCAATACATGTTCGGCGGGAAGTACCTGGTTGCGCCGGTGATGGAGCTGGGTGCCCGGAACCGTAAGGTGTACTTGCCTGCAGGCGTGTGGTGCAACGTGGATACCGGCGAGGAACTTCAAGGCGGCGGATACGTAACGGTTCCCGCGCCGCTGGAGGTTATTCCTGTGCTGGAACGGATCGGCTAAACAAAGGGATAGAGCAGACCTGGCCCCGGAACAGTAAGGTTCCGGGGCCTTTGCATGCATGAGGGATGCTTAGCGGCTTTCCAGCTGCACCATGGCGATTTTGCGTTCCGCTTCCGCCAACAAGCCCTGCAAGTCAAGCCGCCCATGGGCATACAGCTCCGCGCAGTCCTGGAGGACGGTTTGCACGTCACCCCGCACCAGGTGAGAGTGCTCATAGAAACGCAGGAACGGAACGGCCTGCCGCCAGGCTGTTAGTCCTTCCGGGGAAATTACCGCGTAGGTTTCCCCGGTAAGCGCCGAAGTACGGTAAACTGGTTCGGTGGCCGAGGCGTGCAGCATGTAATAGCGGAGCAGGCCGTTTTCCGGCGCAGCGGCCGAGGCGACAAACGCTTTGGCAAGCGCCTGCCGGGGCGAAAGGGGATTCACCACCAGCACCTGCAGCGTGGCGGGGAGACAGGGGCTTTCCCCATGAAAGGTCAGGGGAAGCAAGGCGTCCCGTGCGCTGATATCCAGGGAGGATAAATGCGTGTCATAGGATGCCTGCCCGATGCCCAGCAGGGCATGCTCCACACCCCCTTGCTCGCTTTCCGGATACATGGTTTCGCTGGAAAAATGGTCCACGCCCAGCGCTTCGCGCGCCTGGGCGAGCAAGTCCAGGCATCGGGCCAGCGCCGGGTCCTGCAGGTCGGCTGTATTGCCGTCCGCTTGCTGCAGAAAGCCCCACAGAATCCGTTGGACCATGTCTTCGTAGTCCCATGTGTTCAGGAACAGGTCGCCCTCCTGGTTGTCCATTGCTTCAAAATCCAGCATCGCTGTCAGCAGTTCTTCCCAGGTGGTGGGAAGCGCGGCACTTCCGAAGTACCTGTCCCACAATTCCCGGTTGACGCTCCATAGGCTGACGTTCAGGGATACGGGGTAGGCGACCACGCATCCGGATGCGTCCAGGAGCGCCTGGCGCAGGGGTGCGTACATGTCTGATACGCTCTGCGCGATGCGTGGTTCATCGTCCAGGAGCGCGGCAAAGCCTTTATCCACCAACTCGCCAAAGCCCGCGTCCACGGTTACGCAGAAAACATCCGTGTTGCTGTCGCCGCTGCGGATGCGTTGGGCAACCTGCGCGCAGCTTAGATTTTCCGTTCGCACCTGAATTAACGCCTCCGGGTGTGTGGACTGGAAGGCGGAGAGAAGCTGCGGGTCCGCGGCAGACCACTGGAGGGTCAGGGTTTGCTGCCCATCCTTGCGCAAGGAAAGTAGCGTAAGCGCCTCGTCCAGGTAGGCATAGCGTCCGTCCGGAAGCAGCTTACCATAGGAACCCTCATAGGCGAACAAGCCGGGCGTGTTGGCTGCCAGATGCGCGTTGCCCTGTCCCTCCTCCAGCAGATAGACGCCCATGTCCACGGCCAAGGCGACGGTTTCGCGGCCGTCCCAGGCGAGCCCGCCGGCGGAACCGTCCGGCAATTGCGCCGAAAGAGGCGTAATGGCGCCGCTTTCCGTGTCCAGGAGGGCCAGGCTGTTGTGCTGCACCATGGCTTCGTCCAGAGTGGAGCACAACAGCAGAAGCTTTTCCTGATACATACATGCAGCGGCAGTATCCGGCGCGTCCAGCAGGCGCGTGTGCCCGGTGGACGGATCCACGAGCAATATCTGGGCGTAGTAATCGTGGACGCTGTCCATGCGGTCCCAGCATTGGACACAGATCACCAGGGAACCTTCCGCCGCTAGCATCGGAGCGGCCAGCAGGGGAAGCGGCCATCCTTCGGCGGAAAACAGCGGCGAGGGGTCAAAAGCGGTGTCCGTCCACGTCAGCCCCTGGGGCGTGACCAGGCCGATGCGCCCCGCATAGATATTCAGCGCGTACAGCTGCCCTGACGGACCGGGGCCCAGCAATTGCACGCTATCTTCCAGGGCAGCGCGGTCCGCTTCCGGAAGTTCTGCGTAAGGGGCGCTCCCTGAGGCGTTGGAAGCGGTGGGAAGGTGCACGTAGACGGCGGGTTCTGTATCGTCGTAGGACCAGCGCCAC
>OLPR01001947.1_pt1 | contig 16086 bp, 17 predicted proteins | sample 1672761 | NCBI WGS metagenome assembly OLPR01 (sample SAMEA3136721, study PRJEB25190) | human gut metagenome | biome: human gut; feature: human-associated habitat; material: faeces | place: Austria | collected 2013 | reverse complement strand
ATTTCCCTGATATGGATTCATATATATTCTCTTCTGTAAGATTCATGATTCCGTCAATTGCATTCACGATGGTGCTTATAATCACATTTATTTTCACCATAGTCATTATCTTCCGTCAGAAGAGATACACAGAGATAAAGAACGACTTCATAAACAACATGACGCATGAACTGAAGACCCCTATAGCCAGTATCTCTCTTGCCGCACAGATGCTTAACGACGAGTCTGTGACAGTCCTACAATGATGCAACATCTTGGAGGTGTGATAAACGATGAGTCAAAGCGTCTCAGGTTTCTTGTAGAGAAAGTGTTGCAGATGTCAATGTTCGACAGAAAGAAGGCGGTGTTCAAGAAAAAGAAACTCAATCTGAATGAAATGGTGGAGAACATTACGCATTCGTTCACGTTGAGAGTGGAACATACAGGCGGCAAGATATATACGGACATAAAGGCAGACCGCCCCGCAATATATGTTGATGAGGTGCACTTCCAGAATGTCATAAACAATCTGCTGGACAATGCGGTGAAATACCGCAAGCCTGACCAGCCGATAAACATATACATAAAAACATGGAACGATGATGAGCATCTGTATCTTTCAATAAAGGATACCGGCTTGGGACTGAAAAAGGAGAATCTGAAAAAGATATTCGATAAGTTCTATAGGGTTCATACAGGAAATGTGCACGATGTAAAGGGATTTGGCTTGGGGCTTGCCTATGTCAAGAAAATAGTGATGCTGCATAACGGTGACATCTCTGTAGACAGCGAATTTGGAAAAGGAACAAAATTCACAATTAAATTACCAATTATAAAAAGCTAAATATTATGGACGAGAAACTTAAAATCTTATTGTGCGAAGACGACGAAAATTTGGGTATGCTTCTTCGTGAGTACCTGCAGGCTAAAGGATATATGGCAGAGTTGTGCCCCGACGGTGAGGCAGGATATAAGGCATTCATGAAAACAAAGTTTGATATATGTGTCCTTGACGTTATGATGCCTAAAAAAGACGGTTTCACCCTTGCGCAGGAGATTCGTCAGGCAAACGCGGAGATTCCAATCATCTTCCTTACAGCCAAAACACTTAAAGAAGACATCTTGGAAGGTTTCAAAATCGGTGCTGACGACTATATCTCAAAACCTTTCTCTATGGAGGAACTCGTATTCAGAATTGAGGCAATATTGCGCCGTGTGCGTGGAAAGAAAAACAAGGAAAGTACGATTTACCATATCGGACAGTTTACTTTCGACACACAAAAACAGTTGCTGACAATAGGAGAAAAGCAGACAAAGCTGACAACAAAGGAGAATGAGCTGCTTGCTTTGCTGTGCAGCCATGCAAATGAAATACTCCAGCGTGATTTCGCGTTAAAGACAATATGGATTGATGACAATTATTTCAATGCGCGGTCCATGGATGTCTATATAACAAAGCTGCGCAAGCATCTTAAGGATGATGACCAGATCGAGATTATAAACATTCACGGAAAAGGATATAAGCTTATCACTCCGGAAGAATAAAACCGGCAGCGCGGTGATTTACCGGGCATGTCATGCAGACTTCATCTGTATTCCGTGCTGCTGTCACACACAGATTGTTCCGATGTTTTATTGGAGTTGGTAGCGTGCTGGATTATGATAAAGCGGGAAACAGAATGGCGACAGCAGTGCGGAATATGGATGAAGAGCCGGCAGTCTGGTAAAAAGACAGTTTTTGTGGTCTGATGTGATTGGGTTTTATTATTCTTTCTTCCAAACTGACATTCATCAGGTCTGCCGTAAGACTGTATATAAATATATAATGTTATTATTGGTGTCTGCTAAATCTGTCAGACCAAGAAAAAATATTAAGGCTGGATTCCGGACAAGGAATCCAGCCTTAATATTTGCCTTTGTTTCTGTACAAATATAAATACAGAAACTATAGCTTAGCCACATTCAGATAATCGACTCTATAAAGATACCGCTGTTTTGTGTTTTAGCGGACACCAATAATCATTTATTTCTTATGTTTTCTTTTATCAGTCCGTGCCTGTATGCGTATAGTAGTTTTTCAAGGTCACGTATCTGTTTGTTCAGTTCTACACCAATATCGGTATCCGCAACCAACATCCTATGTGATGACATCTCTACAATCTGAGTTGTACCTTTTATGTCAGTACACTGTTGTATTGCATCTGTAGTGCTTGTAAATGGCTCGTGCTGCACCAGTTGGAAGCCACGGCTGTGATATATAAGTGTGTATCCGGCAATACCGGTTTCTTTGTGGTAAGCCTGTGCGAAGCCTCCGTCAATCACCATCAGCTTTCCATTGGCTTTTATCGGGGTTTCTCCGCTTCTGACGTGTACAGGCACATGTCCGTTTATTATATGACGGTTGTCTCCTTTTATGTTGAACGCATCCATAATCCGGTCGACAACTTCTTCGTTGTCTCTGAATTTGAAATAATTGCCTTTTTCCTCATGGTGGGTTTCCTTGTCTTCAATAAAGTACCTTTCGAATGTCGCCATTTTCGACTTGTCGAAGAGCGGGCTTTCCGGACCGCACCAAAGATAAAGGAAGTAGTCTATGGCATATGCCTTATCGTCCGGAATGGAGTCTTCCTGAAATGCAGTTCTGATCATCATTCCTATATTATAGAACAGATCGCGTCCGGAGAATCTATATCCTGGTTTTATCTCAACTTCCTTTAGCGTTCCATTTTTATCAAGAGGAATGGAAGCATGAAATAATAAATTATTATTATAGACAGAATACATGCATCCGTGCTGCAACATAAGTCGTATGTGCTTGTGGAGTTTCTCACTGACCTGGAATGAATGGCATATCTTTTCCATCAGTGAAGCCTCTTCCTCTGTAAGCCTGTAAGGACATGACGGGTCTATTGTCGGGAAATGGTTGCTTTTCAGATTATATTCTTTGCCGTCTATAGTCACGGTTCCTTTCTCATAATTGATTTTTGAGAGAAGGATTCTATCCGACATGTTCCATTCCGGATGACGATTATATATGGCAGCCTCCTCTTTAAACTGGATTATTGTAATGGCTTTATGCATAAGAGCTGCAAGACGACGTGATTTGTCATCCATGCCTTTGGTGGTTCCATACAGCTTTGGTATAAATTCATCACACGGGTCGTCCTGATATGTGTCCATGGCAAATGTTGCTAACGGAAGCAGGTTTATGCCATATCCGTCTTCAAGAGTTGTCATGTTGGCATACCGTAACGAGAGTCTGATGACATTGCATACGCATGGACATGCGGATTACGTTCGCTATGCAGGCATCATTGCCCGATGCAGCTCCCATCCACAGGATATCGTGGTTTCCCCATTGAATATCGAAGTTGTGATAGTCGCAGAGCGTATCCATGATGATATGCGCCCCCGGACCGCGGTCGTAGATGTCTCCAAGGATATGCAGCTGGTCAATGGCAAGTCTTTGTATGACATTGGAAATTGCTATAATAAAGTCATCGGCTCTGCCTGTGGATATGATTGTGTCAATAATGACATTCACATATGCTGCTTTATCCACATCGTCTGTACGTTCGTGCAATAATTCTTGTATAATATAGCTGAAATCCGCAGGCAACGCCTTGCGAACTTTAGAACGTGTATATTTGCTGGACACAAGTCTGCATATGGACACAAGCTGGTGTATAGTTATGTGATACCAGTCGTTTATATCTCTTTCGGATGCTTTAATTAACTCTAATTTCTGGTCAGGATAGTAGATTAAAGTACACAGTTCCCGTTTGTCAGACTCTCGCATCGTGTTTCCGAATATCTCATTGACTTTGCGTTGGATATTTCCGGATGCGTTCTTTAGTACGTGAAGAAATGCCTCGTGCTCACCGTGTATGTCTGCCATAAAGTGTTCGGTGCCTTTGGGTAAATGAAGTATAGCCTGCAGGTTTATTATCTCAGTGCTTGCCTCAGAAATATTAGGGAATGACTGTGATAGCAGTTGTAGATATTTCATGTCATATGAATGCATATATTGTTTGGTTTCCATAATATTATTCAACTTTGTATTATTCTGTTTAATATTGTTTCTGATAATCTGTTGTTTGAACTTTGTATTGGCATAAAGCCTTCCGTGAGATTCGCTTTCTCGTGCATGACGTACAATAATGAAGAAACAAAATCATATATCTCAAGCTTTTTTATCAGTTTCTCCATTTCTTCTTCGTCGTATTGCCGTGTTGTCATCATGGATGCGGTGTCCTTAAGAGTCTCTATCGGTATATATCCTTTGTTTAAAAGGTATCTTATATATAGAAACCTTGAGCATATTGCGGATATATTATCTTCTTTTGAATACAGTACCTTTATTTTGTTTTTTATTCTCTCCTTTTTCCATGTATCATGATTACTTATAACGCTATTGTACATTTCTGTCATTTTCAATATCGTTTTATTTATGTCTGTCGTTGTGGAGACAGAAGGGTTTGAGATAACATATATTTTATTGTGAGGGCATAAGGACTGCGTCATTTCCTTTTCCAGCGGACCGAATACATGGACGGCAGATACATATCGGACAATCTTTTTTATCATTATCTTCTGATGTTGTCGCGTTTTGCTTGAAAAGAAACTGAGTCCTGCATGTGACGTGAAGATTACAGGAGTTTCGCTATGAATGACCTTTTTTATATGTCTTATTGTATGTAAATCCCAATCTCCGCATATATGAACAAGATCAGGTGCTTTGTCTACCATCTCTATATTGTCATATTTACATATGTGTTCTTCCAATAATGTCATGAAGCGGACATTGACATCATTTGTATCATACCGGCATGAAACGATGTATTGTATTCTCATATCTTATGAGTTGTGAAATCATTTTTGTCTGACCTTAAATATTTAAATCGGAAAATAAGATCATTAATGAATGTTGAAAGTTCATATGGTATAACCTTTATCCATGCGATATTCTCCCCATATTGCCTGAATGCTTTCCCGGCAATAATTGTGCGTAGTGTCAGAGTCAGTATTAATGCGAATATTGAGGTTGACAGTAGAATGTAATTAATATGAGTCGCAGAATATATCATCATTGTTATTATTGCAATATAATTGATATACATCGTGAATACATCTACAGCATATAAAAGTTTATGCGGTATTGTCCGACGAAGTACTTTATTCATATAATATAATGATATGTTGTCTTTGTTCCATTCTTTTTTTGTCGGTTCTTTTTCTCGAATGAAAGAATCTGGCGATATTTCTACTTCTGTATTGCCATTTACTGCATATTTATTTATAATAAAGTCGAACTCTCCATGTACAAGTTGTAGATTCCCACGATACCCTCCTCCGTCTATAAATGTTGATTTACGGAATGCTATGTTCGAACTGCCTGAACGGTAGGCGGTATTATGTATAGCCGTATGTAATAAATACGATAATGTCCGAAGTCTTATAAAACGGTAATACGGTTTTGTATTTTGCTCATAGTTAGCGTATCCTATTATGAGCGATGTCTCTTTTTTGAAATGTCTTGACAGTGCTGACAACCAGTTTTCAGAGGCAGGGATGTCGTTGGATTTTATTATTGTTATCCATTCGTTGTGGGCAGCCTTTACTCCTAATGATATTGCAAGTTTCTGTCTGCTCATAAATAACGGTTTTGACGGAACAAATGTTACATATATGCGTTTGTCTTTTAGATAAGGGCTCAGTGTGTTTTCCGCAATAATATCTCCTTTTTCTATAATTACAATTATTTCAAAGTCTTGATTGTATTTTTGATTAAGAACTGCAGAAATACAATTCTGCAGTTCTTGGGTATCATCGTATGCCAGTAGGAGTACAGACACCTTGGGCTTTGTTTCGTTGTCGTCGTTATCGTTTATTTTACTTTTATTACGAAAATCGTTTCTTATTCTGAAGAAAGGATTCAGGATAGGTGTGACTAATGATAATAAAACAAGCAATGCTCCGACTGTTATAGAAAAAGTATCAAATATCATAATTCTTCTGTTATGTATCCTTTGGGAAGTTCTCTACAATTGTATTGGCTTGCCATAACCTCACCATAAGCTCCGGCAGAACGTATAGCTATGATATCTCCGCGATGACATTTGTTAATCTCAATGGATTTGGCAAATACGTCGCTGGATTCACATATCGGTCCTACAATATCGTATGTTTCAACTTCTTCATTACTGCTGATATTTTCTATCTTATGATACGCATGATATAGTGCGGGGCGAATGAGATCTGTCATTCCTGCATCTACTATTGCGAATTTTTTATAAGAGCCGTTCTTAACATAAAGTAGGCGTGTGATAAGTGTTCCGCATTGCCCAACGACAGATCGTCCCAATTCAAAGTGAACTTTTTGATCCGGGAGTATCCGCAGATGTTTCGCATACGTGGAGAAATAACCTGCGAAATCCGGGATGGGTTCTATGTCCGGATGTTCATAATTAATCCCAAGACCGCCTCCCACATTTATATTAGGCAGTACAATCCCATGCTGCTTCAGTCTGCATTGGAGATCGTTTATTCTATTGCTTAAAGCTTTAAAATCATCCATATCCAGGATTTGTGATCCAATGTGAAAATGCAGTCCGATAACGGAAATGTTTTTTAATCTTGTTGATATTTCTATTGTCTTTTCAAGATCGTCCATTGCTATACCAAACTTGTTTTCTGCAAGTCCGGTCGTTATGTTGGCGTGAGTGTGGGCTCCGATATTCGGATTTATGCGGAAAGCGACATTTGCGACTTTATTGCGTTGTGACGCGAGAGTATTGATAACTTCAAGTTCGGCGGTGCTTTCAACATTAAAGCAAAAAATGTTGTTGTCCAATCCAAGATTTATTTCCCAATCGCTTTTACCGACACCGGCATACACAATTTTTGAGGGAGGAAATCCCGCATCAATCGCTGCTTGTATCTCTCCACCGCTTACACAGTCAGCCCCAAAGCCATATTGGCTGATTATCTTTAATATCTTTGGATTGGAATTTGCTTTTATCGCATAATGTATACAATAGTTTTTATATTTTGTTGTCTCTTTATAAATTATATTTAGTGTATCACGCAATAATCCGCTGTCATAATAATAAAATGGTGTTTTTATATTATGAAATTTATTTATAGGAAAATTGGTTTTCATTTTTAATTTATTTATTAAACAATACGTCACTCAAACTTTGCAGTGCCCGTTTTTTATCGGACGCCTTGATTAAGAACGAAATATTATAATTGGAGCCTCCGTATGATATCATGCGGATTGGAATGTCTTTCATTGCGTCAAGAACTAATGTCTCAAAACCAATATTGCTCCACTCCAAATCTCCGACAACGCATACAATGCACATGTCTGTGTCAACAGTAACCGTGCCATATTTTTTCAGTTCATCGACAATCTCATTTAAGTGTGCACAATTGTCTATGCTCATTGATACACCCACCTCACTCGTAGTAATCATGTCGATAGGTGTTTGATAGCTCTCGAAAATCTCAAATATTTTGCGCAAGAAGCCAGTCGCGAATAGCATTCTGCTGGACTTTATCTTGATTGCAGTGATTTTATCTTTTGCCGCTACCGCCTTGATTTTGCCTTTTATGAGCACATTATCTATAATGGTTCCTTCTGCGGCAGGATCCATGGTGTTTTTCAGCCTTACAGGTATTCCCGCATATTTTGCCGGTTGTACGCATGTGGGATGAAGTATTTTAGCACCAAAATAGGCTAATTCCGCAGCTTCTTCAAAATTCAGCTGGTGTATGGCGTCTGTTTTCTCAACAAATCTTGGATCGTTATTGTGCATACCGTCAATATCAGTCCATATTTGTATTTCATCTGCGGGAAGAGCCGCTCCGATTAATGAAGCGGTAAAGTCGCTTCCTCCTCTCTGTAGATTATCAACTTCACCGTATGCGTTTCTGCAAATGAACCCTTGGGTAATATAAACATCATACCCCTGGTTTTCTTTCATGACAACGGACAGTTTTTCCTTAAGATAATGCAAGTCCGGTTCTGCATTCTTGTCTGTCCGCATGAAATCCAGTGCGGATAAAAGTGTTGCCTTTATTCCGTTTTCCAATAAATAATAAGTCATCATGTTGGTGCTTATTATCTCACCTTGGGCTATAATGTTTTTCTCCTCAAAACTTGTAAACAAATCTTTTGTGAAAGAACGTAAGTAGTTGAATTCATTGCGTATGAACTCATGTGCTTTTGTTTTATATTCATCAGTAGAGTACAGTTCCTCTACGTGTTGTTTATATTTCCTTTCAAGATTGTTTATAACCTCATTTGCTCCGTCTGTATTTTTCTTATATAAGTAATTTGATATTTCTATAAGTGAATTAGTCGTTCCTGACATAGCAGACAATACTATAAATACAGGATGTTCCGTGTCAGACGCAACCATTGAAGCAACGGCTTTCATTCTTTCCGGGGAACCAACAGATGTCCCGCCAAATTTCATTACCTTCATATTCGTATCTTTTTATATTTAATTTCTATTATTGTGTGAATGTATTGGATATTATACTTTCTGAGCGTTATAATACTCATTTGTTATGTTAGTCAAAGAACCATCCTCGCATTTATAAATAATACCAGGATATTTTTTCAGCATGGATATGTTGTGTGTCGACATAATGACAGATGTTCCTGATTCTGTAATCTTTCTCAATAATTCGACAATGTTATTTGCTGTCTCAGGATCAAGATTACCAGTCGGTTCATCTGCAATTATTATTTTCGGTGTATTAAGTACTGCTCTTGCAATTGCAATACGTTGCTGTTCGCCTCCGGAAAGTTCATGCGGATATTTGTCTTTTTTATCTGACATACCGACGTCAGAAAGAACTTGTTCTATTCTATTATTAATATCTTTATTCGATTTCCATCCTGTCGAATGTAGGATGAACTGTAGGTTTTTGAATACACTTCTGTCATGCAGCAGTTGGAAGTCCTGGAATATAATCCCCATTTCCTTTCTTAGAGCAGGGATTTCACGGCGTTTCAATGTTAATAAATCACGCCCGAGAACTTCTGCTTTCTGAGTTTCTTGTTTCGGTATGTCCAGTTCACAATACATTGTTTTCAGTAATGAACTTTTTCCTGAGCCTACTTTACCTATAATATATATAAATTGGTCGGTGTCGACAGAAAACTCCACATCTTTCAGTATCGGTTCACCGCCTTGATATATATTTACTTTTTGATAATCAACTAACATAATCAATTATATATTAATGTTTATGCCATGATGGGCTGTGTCTTGTTTCCAACTCTCTGATTACATCGTTTATACTAAGTCCTTTGCTTGTTAAAAGAACTATCATATGATATATTAAATCAGAGCATTCATAAACTAAACGTTCATTTGTACCGTTTGTTGCTTCTATGACGGCTTCTACAGCCTCTTCTCCCACTTTCTGTGCCATACGGTTGACGCCTTCCTTGAATAAGGATGTTGTGTAGGAGCCTTCCGGCATTTCCTTGTATCTTGTCGATATAAAGTCCTGTAGTTCAGACAAGAACGAAGTACCGTTGTCTTTGTTTGATTCTTTCCAACATGTGTCGCTTCCTGTGTGGCACACCGGTCCTGTAGGATGTGCTTTTACCAATAAAGTATCATTATCACAATCTATATTTATGCTGACAAGTTCCAGAGTATTGCCTGAAGTCTCTCCTTTGGTCCACAGACAATTTCTTGACCTGCTCCAAAATGTGACCTTCTTTGTCTCTATAGTCTTATTATATGCTGCATCGTTCATGTAACCTAACATGAGTACATTTTTTGTCTTGGCATCTTGTATGATTGCAGGAACGAGACCTCCCATTTTTTCAAAGTCTATTTTCATATATTTTCTATTTGTATTTTATATCCTTACCTTTATGTGATTGTCAGAAAGATATTGTTTCAATTCTTTAATTTTGATTTCTCCAAAGTGAAAGACGCTGGCTGCGAGCGCTGCGTCAGCCTTCCCTATATTGAATACATCAACGAAGTCTTCTTTTTTACCCGCTCCGCCGCTTGCAATTATCGGTATCTTGAGGTGTTCAGCCAGTTCTGCCAAGGTCTCGTTTGCATATCCGTTTTTTACTCCGTCATGATTCATACTTGTAAATAGAATTTCTCCCGCTCCACGGCTTTCTGCTTCTTTAGCCCAGTCCAACAACTTAAATGCCGTTTTCTCCCGTCCTCCTTTGATATAGCAAAACCAGTCTGTGCCGTCGAACTGTGCGTCAATGGCGCATATGCAAACTTGAGAGCCGAATGCATTGGTTATTCTGTCTATGATTTCCGGGTTTTTGATAGCAGCCGAATTGATGCTTACTTTATCGGCTCCGGCTCCTAACAGTCTTTCTATATCCTCGAACGAATCGATGCCTCCGCCCACCGCGAAAGGGATGTTTATTTCAGATGCTATCTTAGAGACAAGTTTTGTAAAAGTCTTCCGTCCCTCTACTGTTGCTGTTATATCCAAGAACACCAGTTCGTCAGCACCGTCCTCATTGTATCGTTTTGCAAGCTGCACAGGGTCTCCGGCTTGCTGCAGATTCTGAAAGTTGACACCTTTTACGGTGTTGCCGTCCTTTATGTCAAGACACGGTATGATTCTTTTTGCCAGTCCGTTACACATGCTCCATCAATGTATTTATGTTTATTCTGTGCTCGTAATATGCTTTCCCGAACACGACAGCACTTACACCTAATCTGTCAAGTTGCATGATATCCTCATTAGAGGATACTCCGCCGCTTGCAATCAAATTGATTCCCGGAAATCTCTTTAATATTTCTCCGTATAGATTATATGCGGGACCGGACAATGTCCCGTCTTTTGTTATGTCCGTACATAGTATGTTTCTTACTCCATAATTGATATACAGTCTTAAAAAGGAATATATATTTTCATTTGTCTCCTCTTTCCATCCGTTCACCGCAATGTTACCGTTTTTGATGTCAGCTCCTAAGATAATTCTTTCTGCCCCATATTCCTGTAACCATTTATAAAAAAGAGACGGCTCTTTTACGGCAACGCTTCCGATTGTCGCCATGTTTGCCCCGTTCTCAAAAACAGCTTTTATGTCATCATCCGATTTTATGCCTCCGCCGAAATCAATGCACAATTTTGTTTTTGCGCTTATTTCTCTCAATACGTGAATGTTTGTCACGTGACTTGATTTTGCACCGTCAAGATCAACCAGATGGAGGTGTGTCAGCCCCATCTGTTCGAATTCTTTTGCGGCATCAACCGGATCCTCGCGGTATATTGTTTTCTCGTTATAATCGCCTTTTGTAAGGCGCACGCATTTGCCGTCTATAATATCAATCGCAGGAATTAATCTTATCATAGGCTAAGAAAATTATTAAGAATTTTTTCTCCGACATCTCCGCTCTTTTCGGGATGGAACTGCACGGCATAAAAATTTTTGTAATTTAATGCCGCGGAGTACGGTAATATATAGTCTGTATCTGCAATTGTATAGGCAGATAGCGGAGCGTAGTAGCTGTGTATAAAGTAGACGAATTCTTTCCTGACAATATCTTTGAATATCGGTGATTTTAAATTTGATATTTCGTTCCACCCTACAGCAGGTATCTTATCCTGATTTGACCGCGCGATAAAGCGTTTTATGTCTACGTGGAATATATCAAGACAATTGGTGTCTCCTTCCTCTGAATGCCGGCACATCAACTGCATTCCTATGCATATGCCAAGTACCGGCTGACGCAGATTGCATATTACTTCATTCAAATTATGGGAATAAAGATACTGCATGACAGATTTTGCCTCGCCTTGCCCCGGAAGTATCACCTTGTCTGCGGTCATCACTTCATTCACGTCATCCGTTACCACAGGTTCTACTCCTAATCTTTTCAGTGAATTGATAACGGAATAAATGTTGCCGGCTTTATATTTTAAAATTGCAATTTTCATTAATTAACTGGATTATCTGTTGCTGGACAAAATCATGCCTTATTGTATAGCGTTTTTTACTTCACGCAACCAACAAGAGATCCTATTTTTGCAAAATTACAAATTTTCTTTTATAAAGCTTACGTCAGACTATAAAATTATATAAATTATGGACGTCTTGTTATAATATCAAACTTATTCAGAATCTTCTTCCGGCGTGTGCAGGATTATGCTTGTGGCTCCTATGGTGAATAGCGAACCGTTTCCGATTATTCTGCATTCCCTGTTTCGCAGGATGTCATTGTCCACGAATGTCCCTGTGTTGCTCGGTCCGTCCTTCAATATGTATTTCAGTGTCCCATTGTTGTTTTTTTTCACGGTAATCGAGCAGTGGGTCATGTCTATGCTGGGATCGTTTGTCTCTATGGGGCAGTTTATGTCATTCCCTTTCATGTGACGCCCGATGACGTTCTCGCCCAAACTTAACGGTATGATTTGTTTGTAGTGGAAAACATTCTCAATTACTACAATATATCCGTATTCATTGTTTTCTTCCTTTTCGGACAGGTCTTCTTTGCGCTGTATGTTGTTCAATTTTGATACACCCATTCTGATGCTAAACTGCTTTCCGCAGTCAGGACATTCAAATACAAGATTCTGACCATTATTATATCTGGTCTCATCAAAAATGATATATCTCTCACATTTAGGACAGCGTACTCTCTTCATTATTTTTCTGTTATGCTTGTAATCCAGGCGTCTGAAAAGTCTATGTCGGTATTCAGCATGTTAAGAATTCTGTTGGCGTCTTTTCGTGTCGCGAATTTGTCATATATTACTTTGGAGCCGCTGGATGTGGTGTAAACTTCAGCTTTTTCAAATCCTTTCTTGTGCAGAAGCCTTACATAGGCTTCCGCGTTTTTCTTCGAAACCTTACTTGCAAGCACAATGCTGAAATAAGTGCTGCCAGTTTTGTTTGAATCCGAGATGGCTGTGGCTTTACAATCCTTTTTAATGCCGTCTGCACATTTTGCCGTTTCTTTTGCCGGCTTGAACTTCGGTGTGCCCAAAGTGATGTCTTTAGGCATTATGTTCAAAAGCATGTTTGTGTCTATCCTGCTTTTGGTTATGCCTGATGTGCTGTTTTCTCCTACGGGTGAGGGTATGAGGAAAAACAGCACGAAGATGATGCATGCGGCGGCAATTTCCTTTATTGACGCAATCGGGATATTCAGCGTTATGGTCTTTTCTTTTGAAACCTTTTTGCCTTTTTCTTCTGATTCAGGAGCAACCGCAATTGTCTTTATCTCGCTCTCTGCATGGCTTATGCTGTCTTTGTGTCTTTTTTCAACAGTGTTTTTGTGACTGTTGCTGATAATGTCAGCCGAAAATGTACTCAGACCATAGTAGTCCGGGGTAAGGATCCCTGCCTCGCATGGCTTGAAATCATAGCTGCCGTCATCTTGTATGTATATCACTCCAAGACCATACAACTCATACTCGCCATTCTTTGCGAGAATGCCTTTCAGCCGCGTCACGTCGTTCTCTATGCGCGTGAGTGCCTCCGGATAGCTTATATCGTATACCTCAACGTATGATTGAACAAGCAGCGAGTCGTTTATTTTCAGTTGAGGATTAAATCCGAGCGTTCTTAACGGGGGATAGAATGTCTTCGCGTCATGATCATATATAGAATCTATATGATGAGTCATGAAGCCTCCGAAATCCGGTACGATTACACAATCGTTGGTGAGTAATAGTTTTGTAATATGTCTTTCTAATTCAATCACGAGTGCAAATTTAAATAAAACGGATGACTTTTCCAACTAAATAATTCAAAAAAATCAGCTTGGTAATTAAATAGTATTTTTTGTTTTGGTAATCGGCATAAATGTATTATCTTTGCGTTTGTAGGACAGATATGTCCTTTTATTATAAAGATAATTTCATCATATTTTGAAGATAAAATATCTATATGGAATACATAAAAACCTGTATTGACGGAGTTTGGATTATCGAACCGAAAGTATTTAACGATGCCCGCGGGTATTTCTTTGAGGCATGGAAGAAAGATGAGTTCGAGGAACATGTGGGAAAGGTTTCTTTCGTGCAGGATAATGAATCCAAATCAAGTTATGGCGTATTGCGCGGCCTTCATTATCAGAAAGGAGACTTCTCACAGGCGAAGCTGGTGCGTGTAATAAAAGGACGGGTGGTGGATGTCGCTGTGGACATACGCAAATCGTCTGCCACATTCGGAAAATATGTCATGGTGGAGCTAAGCGGGGAAAACAAACGCCAGCTGTTTATTCCGCGCGGTTTCGCGCATGGCTTTCTTGTGCTTAGCGATGAGGCTGTTTTCACATATAAGGTTGACAACGTATATGCTCCTCAGCATGAGGCGAGCATAAGATGGAATGACGAAACCATAGGTATAAAATGGCCTATAGACATTAATGATATAAAGACAAGCGAGAAGGACCTTAACGGCAAGTCGCTTGGCGAGGCTGATTTGTTCGACTGATGCAAATTAGTTTGTAAGAAGACCACTGATTAGTGATTGTATGATGAGACATTATGCATTATCCGCTTTTATTCTAATATGTGTCTCGTTTCTGTGTGGCTGTTCAAAGGGCAAGAAGACAGAGACGGTCGAGGAAGATGCCTTGGCAAAAAAAGAATTGCAGGGCATCTGGATAAATGAGGACGATGAGGACGTTGCCTTCAGAATAAAAGGTGACACCGTTTATTTCCCCGACACAATCAGTGTACCTGTATATTTCCGAATAGAAAGAGACTCGTTTGTCCTGTATGGGGCAAACAAGACAAAATATCCTGTAATCAAAAGGACACCTCATCTCTTCGAGTTTGTCAGTCAGAACGGCGAGCACATGAGGCTTGTCAAAAGCAGCGATTCCAGTTATCTCAAACTGTTTAATAAGACGTCGATAGTCTCCGTCAACCAGAACAGGCTGATAAAAAAGGATACTGTCGTATATTATAATGATAAGAAGTATCATTGTTATGTTCAGATAAACCCCACAACATACAAGGTTCCAAAGGCGGCATACAACGATGATGGGGTGGAGGTGTACACCAACTACTATGACAACATAATCCATTTCAGCCTTTTCTGTGGTGCCGAAAGGGTTTATTCAAGCAACATAACAAAGGATGATTTCTCTGCGCAGGTGTCATCCCAATATCTCAGGCAGTCTGTCTTCAGCGATATGGTGTATTACAAGATTGACGATGAGGGCGTGCATTATTTCGCAGTGCTGGGAATACCCAATTCTTCAAGCAGCTTTATGGTTGAGATGATATTCTCGTTCGACGGAAAGCTTGTAAAGCGTATAAAGGGCGATTAGAATCTGTTCATTGACATCACTGACTTGGCGTAATCGTGTCAGTTTATCACAATCTGTCTGTATCCCACAAGCCTGTCTGTCCTGTCTCCGGCTGCTCTGTAATACACCAGACACTGGTATTTGTTTTCGGTATAGCAGAAATTGCCTTCGCTTTGAAGTGGCTTGAGACTGCCGTCGTCTGTTCTTATAAGATATTGATATGAGTAATATCCCTGTTTAAGCATAATCACATTTTCGTATAATCCGCTTTCCGGGTTATAGCTCATGCAGTATTCCGGTGTGAGACTGCCGTTTGTCCATACACCGTTTATAAATATGTCGTTGTCGGTAGTTGCTGTTTTAAGAGCAAAGTGGACATATACATATTCTGACATGCAGTCGTTCTCTATGTTGTCACTGTTTCTTATGTAGAAAGCTCCGTTTGCGTCTTCATCATACACATAGCTGTTGCGCGGCTCGTCAGTCCACACATAGGCGTGATAATCCCTGCCGTCCCACTTCACTGACTCAAGTCCCATGGTTGTGTGCGAAACGTCGAGTGTCTCAAATTTCCTGTATTCGTTTCCTCCGTCAAATATCAGCTGTCTGTTGTGAGTCCATTGCAGACCGTCCGGCATGATGTATTGCGGCTCGGCATTTACAACGGCATTGTCCCATCTGCCGTTCTGCATGACCACAGTCTTTATTTCCTGTCCGGGATTGTTCACTTTAAGTCCTGCATAGTTTATCTTCATTCCTATCTGCTGATGCGCCCCGTTCGTGTCAATATCGGTATTGGTGGTCGCTTCCAGTTGTATGCCTGCACGTT
>OLPR01001946.1_pt1 | contig 16097 bp, 16 predicted proteins | sample 1672761 | NCBI WGS metagenome assembly OLPR01 (sample SAMEA3136721, study PRJEB25190) | human gut metagenome | biome: human gut; feature: human-associated habitat; material: faeces | place: Austria | collected 2013 | reverse complement strand
GCTTCCAGGCCATCCTCCCCCTGCGGGGCAAGCCCCTCAACGCCGAAAAGAAGCGCCTGGACCAGGTGCTGGCCAACGAGGAATTCCGCAGCCTGATTACCGCCCTGGGCACCTCCATTGAGGACGGCTTCAACCTCTCCTCCCTGAAGTACAACAAGGTCATCATCCTCTCCGATGCGGACCAGGACGGCGCGCACATCCGCGCCATTCTGCTCACGTTCTTCTACCGCTATATGCGGGAGCTGGTGAGCACCGGGCACGTATACATCGGCATGCCCCCCCTGTACAAGGTGCAGAAGGGGGACAAGGTCTGGTACGCCTACGACGACAAGGAACTGTCCAAGTGCACCAAGGCCGCGGGCAAGGGTTACACCCTGCAGCGCTACAAGGGGCTGGGCGAAATGAACCCCGAGCAGCTCTGGGCCACCACCATGGACCCCAGCCAGCGCAAGCTCCTCCAGGTGACCATCGACGACGCCGCCCAGGCGGACCGGCTCATCACCATCCTCATGGGGGACAAGGTGGAGCCCCGGCGGGAGTATATCAGCCAGTTTGCCGACTTCAACCGGCAGGATACCTTTGAATTACCCGAACATCAGCGGCAAGGAGGGAACTAAGCCATGGCGAAGAAAACCAGCGACCAGCGCCCCATCGTCAAGGATGATCCCTCCCGGATTATCCAGTCCTCCCTGGAGGACGTGATGCACAACTCCATGATTCCCTACGCGGAGCACGTCATCATGGAGCGGGCCATTCCCCGGGTGGAGGATGGCCTCAAGCCCGTGCAGCGCCGCATTCTGTATACCATGCATGAACTGGGCCTGAGCCCGGACAAGCCCCACCGCAAGTGCGCCCGCATTGTGGGCGACTGCCTGGGCAAATACCATCCCCACGGGGATTCCTCGGTGTACGACGCCCTGGTGCGCATGGCCCAGCCCTTCTCCATGCGCGGCCCCATGGTGGACGGCCACGGCAACTTCGGCTCCGTGGACGGGGACAGCGCCGCCGCCATGCGTTACACCGAGGCCCGCATGGCGCCCCTGGCCCTGCTCATGCTTCGGGACATCGAGAAGGACACCGTGCCCTTCCGCCTGAACTTCGACGATACCCTCAAGGAGCCGGACATGCTCCCTGCCCGCTTCCCCAACCTGCTGGTGAACGGCGCGGGCGGCATTGCCGTGGGCCTGGCCACCAATATTCCCCCCCACAACCTGCGGGAGGCCATCAACGCCACCGTGGCGCTCATGGAAAACCCGGACATTTCCCTGGACGGGCTCATGGCGCGCCTCCCCTGCCCGGACTTCCCCACCGGGGGCGTGCTGCTGAACACCGAGGAGATCCGTAAGGCCTACGAGACAGGCAAGGGCAAGCTCACCCTGCGGGCCCGGGTGCACGTGGAGGACGGCCTTTCCGGGCGCAAGCTGCTGGTCATTACGGAGATCCCCTACCAGATCAACAAATCCGCCATGCTGGAGAAGATCCTCAAGCTCTCCGAGGAGAAGAAAAGCGCCCTCAGCTGCATCTATGACATCCGGGACGAGAGCGACCGCACGGGCATGCGGGCGGTGATCGAGCTGAAAAAGGACGCCGACCCCCAGCGGGTGCTGGCATTCCTGTACAAGTACAGCGATTTGCAGATCACCTTCGGGGTGAACATGGTGGCCATTGCCGAGGGCAAGCCCGTGCTCATGGGGCTCAAGGCCATGCTGGGATACTTCATCGCCCACCAAAAGAACGTGGTCACCCGGCGCACCCGCTACGACCTGGCCCAGGCCCAGGCCCGGGCGCACATTTTGCAGGGGCTGATGATCGCCGTGGACAACCTGGACGAGGTCATCGCCCTGATCCGCGCCAGCAAGAACCCCAAGGAGGCCAAGCAGGGCCTCATGGCCCGCTTTGAGCTGGACGACGCCCAGGCGCAGGCCATCCTGGACATGCGCCTGCAGCGGCTGACCAACCTGGAGCTGCTGGCCCTGAAGAAGGAATACGAGGATCTGCTGAAGCTGATTCACCGGCTGGAGGCCATTTTGAAGAGCGAAAAGAAGCTCCTGGGGGTCATCAGGGAGGAGCTGGAGGCCATCGCCGCCGAATACGGGGACGACCGCCGCACCGTGCTGGAGGCCCCGGACAATGCCCAGGCGCAGCTCACCGAGGAGCCCCCCGCGGCGGAGGAAGCCGTGGTGGCCTTCACCTACGGCGGGCAGCTCAAGCGCATGTCCCCCCAGCTCTACCGCAAAACGCCCCTGGAAACTGCTGAGGACGCGGCGGAGCGCCCCCGCTTCCTGTTCCAGACGGACACGGAGGAAACCCTGCTGTTCTTCACCAACCTGGGCAACTGCTATTCCCTGCGGGTGGACGCCCTGCCGGAGATCAAGCCCAAGGACCGGGGCAATCTGCTCACCGGGGTACTGGCCGGGCTGGAAAGCGGCGAGGCGCCCCTGTGGATTACCTGCTGCCGCCCGGCGCAGCTGGCCAAGGAACCTGACCTGCTCTTTGTGACCCGCCGGGGCATGGTGAAGCGCACCGCCGCCGCCGATTACGACGTGCGGGGCAAGAAATTCGCCGCCGTGAACCTGAAAGCCGGGGACAGCCTGCTCACCGTGCTTCCCGCCTTTACCCAGGATGACCTGCTGATGTTCACCCGCGCGGGCATGTGCATCCGCTTCGGCCTGGATACGGTACCCGTGCAGGGACGCATCTCCGCGGGCGTGCGGGGCATGCAGGTGGACGAGGAGGACGAGCTGATCTGGTGCGGCCAGGTGGGCGAGAACGACGAGATGATCCTCTTCAGCGAGCGCGGCTACGGCAAGCGCATCCTCAGCTGCGACTTTGAGAAGCAAAACCGCAACGGCAAGGGCGTGAAGTCCTTCTACTTCAACAAGAGCGGCTCCAACGGAAAATACCTGGCCGGGCTGTACCTGGCCGGAAAAGGCCCCTGCCGGCTGACCATCCACCAGGCCCAAAGCCCCGACACGGCCCTGAACAAGGACGAGATCCGCCTGCAATCCAAGACGGACCGGGGCGTCCCCTACGTAATGGCGGTGCTGGAGGACGTGGTCACCGGGCTCACCGGCCAGGAAGAAAGCTGATACTTGCCAGCGGCCGCCCGGCGTGGTATCATGTTCTGGACGGCAGCGCCGTGAAAAGGAGCGTAGCATGAATAAGATTGAAACATTCTCGCCCACGCAGATCACCGGCGTGGAAGCGCACCTGGCCTGGGCCTCCCTGGAGGTTCTGGCCGACGACGTGAACGAACTGCAGGTGATGGCCGCCGGCAACGATAAGGACGTCAGCGACCTGCGCATTCAGGAAAAGGAAGGCCGTCTGGTGGTGGAACAGCCCACCTATGGCCTGAGCATCAAGCTCAATTCCGAGCGCTGGATGCAGATTGTCATCCGTCTGCCCCGCAGCTGGAAGGGCGCCCTGGACATGAGCACCATCACCGCGCCCCTGCGTGCCCGGGGCATCTCCGGCACGGACGTGACCCTGGACTCCGTCTCCGGGGACATGCGGGCGGCGAACATCAACGCCATTGCCCTCACCCTGCGGCAGGTATCCGGCGGCATTCAGGCCCAGGATCTGAACTGCGATCATGTATCCGTGCGCACGGTGTCCGGCAAGGTTCGCCTATCGGAGGTGGCCTGCCTTACGGCCAAGCTCAGCGGCGTGAGCGGCGACCAGCGCATGGAATGCACCCGCGTTTTTGAGCGGGTGGATGTAAACACTGTTTCCGGGGATGTGGAGCTTTACGCCCCCCTGACCCAGGCGGACATCGCCCTGCGGGCGGTGACGGGCCGGGTGCTCACCGGCGGGGGAAGCATTGTGGAAAACGCGCCCCAGGTCCGCGGCACCAGCGTATCCGGCAATCTGGCCATCCATTGCAATCTGGAATAAAAGCATTTGAGGAGGAATTCCCCATGGCACGGAATAACCATTTCGGCGGATTTGGCGGCGGCGCCAACATGCAGCAGCTCATGCGCCAGGCGCAGAAGCTCCAGCAGCAGATGACCGAGGCCCAGGAGAACCTGGACGCGGCGGAGTACGAGGCCGCGTCCGGCGGCGGCATGGTGAAGGTGAAGGTTTCCGGCAAGCGCGAGCTGAAGGAAATCATCATCGATCCCCAGGTGGTGGACCCCGAGGACATCGAGATGCTTCAGGACCTGATTATGGCCGCGGTGAACGAGGCCCTGCGCAAGGGCGAGGAAACCCGCGAGGCCACCATGGGCAAGCTGACCCCCGGCATGGGCGGCATGTTCTGAGCCCATGGCGCAGTTAGAGCCCATTGCCCGGATGGTCAACCAGCTGGCGCGGCTGCCCGGGATCGGGCAGAAAACAGCCCAGCGGCTGGCCTATTATATCGTCAGCCTGCCCCAGGAGGATGTGCACGAGCTGGCCGCCGCCATCTGGCAGGGGCGCAAGGCCATCCGGTACTGTAGCATTTGCGGCAACTACGCCGTGGAGGATACCTGCGACATCTGCGCCGCGCCGGGACGGCAGAACGGGCAGATCTGCGTGGTACGCGACCCGCGGGACGTGGCGGCCATCGAGCGCATGCATGATTTCCATGGGCGCTATCATGTGCTGCACGGCACCCTGTCCCCCATGGACGGTGTGGGGCCGGAGGACATCCGCATCAAGGAACTGTTGGCGCGCCTCTCCCGGGAGGAGATCACGGAGGTGATCCTGGCCACCAACCCGGACATCGAGGGCGAGGCCACGGCCACCTATATTGCCCGGCTCATCAAGCCCATGGGCATTCGCGTGACCCGCATCGCCCATGGGGTGCCTGTGGGCAGCGACCTGGAGTATGCCGACGAGGTAACCCTTTCCAAGGCCCTGGAGGGCCGCCGGGACATGTAATATCATTCAAGGGCGGGAGGGCCTGGTACGCGCCGGCTTCCCGCCCTTGTCTGTACAGGAGCAAAACATGGACAATACGTTACAAGCCATCGCGCTGGGCGGGCTGGCACTTTTGAGCCTGGTTGCGGTGATTCTGCTGCTGATACAGCGCACGCAGCTGCGCCGGGCCCTGGAAAACGCCCGGCGGGATCAGCAGCTTCTGGGCGATCAGCTGCTGGACGCCCTGGACGCCCAGCGCATGGAAAGCAGCGAAACCCTCCGCGCCTTGAACGACAGCCTGCTGAACACGCTCTCCGCCGTGACCCAGCATCAAACCGCCCTGCTGGAGGGCTCCCAGCGTCAGGCGCTGATGACCTCCCGCAACCTGGAGGAGCGCTTCGGGCAAATGTCCGACGCCACCGCCCGCAGCCTGAACCAGTGCGCCCAGAACCTGGAGCAGCTGCGCCAGACGCAGAACCAGCAGTTCACCGCCCTGCGCCAGGAAAACGAGGCCCAGCTGAACAATATCCGCCGTACTGTGGACGAGCAGCTCAAGCAAAACCTGGACAAGCGCCTCAACGACAGCTTTGCCCAGGTGAGCGCCCGGCTGGAGCAGGTATACCGCGGCCTGGGCGAAATGCAGAGCCTGGCGGTGGGCGTGGGCGACCTGAAAAAAGTGCTCACCAACGTGAAAACCCGAGGCATCTGGGGCGAAATGCAGCTGGGCGCGCTGCTGAGCCAGATGCTGGCCCCGGAGCAATACGGGGAAAACGTGGCCATCGTTCCCGGCAGCCGGGAGCGGGTGGAGTTTGCCGTGAAGCTCCCCGGCCGGGAGGGGGCCGCCGTGTGGCTGCCCATTGACAGCAAATTTCCCCAGGAGGATTACCTGCGCCTGGTGGACGCCTCCCAGCAGGGGGACGTGGCCGCGGTGGAGGCCGCCCGCAAGGGGCTGATGACCCGGCTGAAAACCGAGGGCAAGCGCATTGCGGACAAGTACATCGCCCCGCCCCACTCCACGGACTTTGCCATTCTCTTTCTTCCCATTGAAGGGCTGTACGCCGAGGTCATGCGGGATATGGATGTGATGGAGCAGCTGCAGCGGGATCAGCGGGTGGTGGTGGCTGGGCCCTCCACCTTCGCGGCGCTGCTGAATTCCCTGCAAATGGGCTTCCGCTCCCTGGCCATCGAGCAGCGCTCCAGCGAGGTATGGAAGCTGCTGGGCGCGGTGAAAAATGATTTTGCCCGCTTTGCGGACGTGCTGGAAAAGACGCAGCAGCGCCTGCGCCAGGCCACGGAATCCATTGACACCGCCTTTGTGCGCACACGCACCATTCAGCGCCGGCTGGGCCAGGTGGAGGCCGCCGATGCCACGCTGTTCCCCGGGGAAGCAGATTTCACCCTTGCGGACACCCCCGAGGACGCCCAATAATCCACGCAGAAGGAGGACGTATCATGGCCACCGCCTTATGGGTTCGCACCATCAAGCATCACCGCATGGATCTTCAAAACGTCCAGCCCTGCACCCGGGATGACCCCCAGGAGGCCCTCCAGGATGCCTGCCATGCGCTGGATTTGCCCAAGCCCCTGTGGCTGCCCAAGAACCAGCGGGAGTGGGAGGAGTTCGGGCAGACGCGGTTCCTTCCCGACGCGTTCATGGAGCATGTGGACTTTGACCGCCTGGAAATCGAATACATTGACCCCGACGCCAAAAAGCGCCGCAGCCGCGATCCCCGCAACGGCTGAGGCGGCGCTTTTTGTCCGCCGGTACAGAGTGGAAGGTCCTGCCGCGCTTTTCGGCAGGACCTCATTTTTTTGCCTCCGCCTTTGCGCAGTTGCGGCGGCTGGTTCGTCTGTATAGGTGAAGGGTGGTGAAGGATATGGACCGCGACCGCTGGTTGGAGCAGGCCATGGAACAGTGGGAGGTACCCCTGCTGCGCACCTGCTACCTGCTGGTGAAGGATGTCGCCCTGGCGGAAGACGCCGTGCAGGACACCTTTGTGAAAGCTTGGCAAGCCCATGATCATTTTCGGGGCGAAGCCTCCGAAAAGAGCTGGCTCATGCGCATTGCGGTAAATACCTGCCGGGACCTGCGCCGGGGAAAATGGTTCCGGCACGTGGACCGTCAGGTACGCATGGAGGACCTGCCGGAACCTGCCGAGCCTTTCCAGTGGGAGGACGATACGGTAACCCGGGCCATCCTCGCCCTGCCCGACGGGCTGCGCCAGGTGGTCACCCTGCGGTATTACCAGGGTTTTACGGTACAGGAGGCGGCCGACATCCTGAAACTTTCCCGCAGAGCCGTCCATTACCGCCTGGAAAAAGCCGAACGCCTACTCAAAGAAAGCCTGGAGGAATGGTACGATGCTTGATGAAAAAACGTTGCAGGAGCGGGTCAACCGCCGGCTTTCGGGCTTGCGGGGCGATGAGCTGCGGCGCATGCGCATTCGCGCCGTCGTCCAGCAGGAAAGGAGCGCGATCTCCCCTATGAAAAAGAAGCTTTCCCCTGTACTGGTATGCCTGCTGATTTTGCTGTTCGTAACGGCCTCCGTGGCGCTGGCAGAGCATTTGAACCTGTTCCACCTCTTTGGCCAGCAGGATGAGCGCTACGCCCAGGTAGCCGATGAAGCCGCGGTGATCACCGCGCAGCCCGTGGAAGACTACGAAGCCCCGCTGGAGCAGCAGGGTATTGCCCAAATTGACAACGCTTACTACGATGGGCTTACGCTGAACCTGGCCCTGTCCATTGCTCAGGGCACGCAGTATGAAGCCTATACCCCCACCGCCCAGGAGCTAGCTGCCATGGAGGAAGCATCCCCCATGGCCGTGGATATCCCGGATGCGCGCGCCCCGGGCGCGGACATTCTCGCAGCGTACAACCAGGCCCTGCAAAGCGACACCCCCTACGGTTACCGCGCCTGCACCATCTACCCCAGCGACCACACCCGCACCGACGACGGCATCGACATTCCCCAGGCTGCCGGGGACAGCGCCTACGGCGAGGACGGCGCCTATTATGAGATGCGGGAGTTCGCGCTGCCCCTTCCCGCAGAGCTGACAGGCCGGGACACGCTGCATTTGGAGATTGGGCTGTATCAAAGCGTGCAGACCGTTTATTTCGACGGTACGAAATGCTATACCGCCACCCAGCGCAGCGACGCCGGGACACTCACGGCCACAGTCCCACGTTCCTCCACCACAACCCTGAAAATGGCCGGCACGGCGCAGATCAGCGGTGTTACCTGCTCGGCGGAGGCCGAAGTCTCCCCCATGGCCGCAGTCATTTCCCTCCGCTGTGAAGTTCCCCTGGAAACGCTGCTTGCCCTTCCTGACGGGCTCGCGGATACTCAGGACGCCTGGCTGGAAATCATTGCTGTGGATGAACAGGGGCGCTTGTACCGCCCCGAAGGCACTTACCCAACCGGCCAGACGCAGGTTAACCTTTCTCTGTTGGGTGTGGGCGAACTCCCGCAGACCCTGACGGTGTATGTCTATTACGCCCAGGAGGGAGAATCCCTCGCTGTTCCCAACACGCAAAAGGGAATTACACTGTATCCGGTGGATTGAGCGAACTTCCAAGATAAATCTGGATCGGAAACAGCAAGGCCAGCGGATACGCCGCTGGCCTCATTACATCGAAAAGTAGCGGGAGCCACTTTTTCCAGAAGTTAAATTCGTTCAACCAGAGGTCGCCCGAATTTATATGAAAATGATTTCAAAAGCAATGTCAACGGCCCACTCCGTCAGCAAAGCCGCCGAATACGAAGAAAATCAAAGGGAGTGTAGCCCTGCCAACATCTTTTTCCGAGCTTTTTCAAGCTGGGATAGATTGCATTGCTCTCTTAGACTTTACTTGTCTTTCTTAAAGCTCCCAATAAGCATAAGAATAATCCCACCAATAAGCAAAATCAAGGAAATAAAAAAGAGTAGGGAAAAGTCACCGTGTATGATGGTATATAGTAATCTGTTTCCAGTCCAACTTGTGGCAAGCCCCTGGAAAGCGTAAATGCTCACAGCAATCATTCCTATAATCCCAAATAGTCCTAGGAATCCACCAGCAACTACTTTTTTCATAATTTTCACTCCCCAATCCAAGTAATTATTTTAACCGTTAAAAATTATATCATCACAAGTATAAAAAATCAACCACAAAAAGCGATGCTTTGCCCCTGCACTATCTCCAAATACAAATAACATGAAAAGATACTAAAAGGTTCAAAAGAACATGTGAGGAGATATTACCCATCTGACTGTATTTCTATAAGCCAACTATGATGACTAAAATTTTGCTTTCTCGAAACGTTTAGTTGCTTCGCAGCAGCCGCTTTTTTAACATGCTGTGTGTAGCAGTCTGTCCGCTGGCCTTTGTTCTGCGCACAAGGCGTTCTTTTTTCTCCACGTAGTAGGAAATGGATATTCCTTTGTCGAAAATGAAATGTACGAACTTTTACGTTTTAGGAGGAACCCACCATGGATCAAAATGCGTCGCGCGCCCTTATTCAGGCCGGCCAGGCCGTGCTGGGCATTGAGTTTGGCTCCACGCGGATCAAGGCCGTGCTGGTGGACGGACAAGGCCACACCTTGGCCGTGGGCACACACGACTGGGAAAACCGGCTGGAAAACGGCATCTGGACCTATAGCCTGGAGGACATTCACGAAGGCCTGCAAGGTTGCTATACTTCCCTGAAGGCACAAGTGCAGGCACAGTACGGCATCACCCTGCAGAAGTTGGCCGCTGCGGGCATCAGCGCCATGATGCACGGCTACCTGGCCTTTGACCGTGACGGCACCCTGCTGGTGCCCTTCCGCACCTGGCGGAACACCTGCACAGGACCTGCCGCGGAAAAGCTCTCCGAGGTGCTGGATTTCCATATGCCCCTTCGCTGGACTTCCGCCCACCTGTACCAGGCGGTGCTCAACGGCGAGGAACATGTGAAACGGTTGGATCACGTAACCACCCTGGAAGGGTATGTGCACTGGCAGCTCACGGGCCGAAAGGTGCTGGGCGTGGGCGAAGGCTCCGGCGTGTTCCCCCTGGATGGAGACAAACCCCAGTACGACCCGGAGCGCATGGCCAAGTATGAGGCGCTCTTTGCCCCCTACAACCTGCCCTGGAAAGCCGCCGATCTGCTGCCGCCGCTGCTGCCCGTCTCGCTCGTGCTGCTTGTCCGCTACGGCCTGCGCGCCGAGCGCAACCTCAACCGTTACCTCCATGATTACAGTCGATAACCTCACCGTACGCCTCGGCGGACGCGACATCCTCCGCGGCCTCAACATGCACCTCACCCAGGGTGCCATCCACGGCATCGCCGGCATCAACGGCGCCGGCAAGACCACGCTGCTGCGCACCCTCTACGGGCTGCTGCGCCCCGCGTCGGGCTCCGTGAGCCGCAACGGCCGCCCGCTCAACCGCCGCGAAATGGTGCTGCTCGAGACCGAGGTGCCCCTCTACGAGGGGATGACCGGCCGCGACCTGCTGGAGCTGACGGCCCACTACCACCCCTCGTCGGACCCCGAGCCCTACATCCGCCTCTTCGCCCTGCCGGCCGACGAGCCCGTCGAACGGTTGTCGACCGGCATGAAGCGCAAGCTGGCCCTCGCCTCGGTGCTCATGCAGCGCAAGGAGGTGGTGCTGCTCGACGAACCCTTCAACGGGCTCGACATGGAGAGCCTCTACGCCGCCCGGCAGCTGCTCGCGCGGCGCCGCGCCGAGGGGGCCACGCTTCTGGTCACCTCCCACCTGATGGAGCCGCTCGCGGAGCTCTGCGACGACCTCTACGTCCTCGACGGGGCGACGGTCGCCGCCCGCTACGACCGTGCGGAGTTCCCGCGCGCCATGCGCGAGCTGGAGTACATCTTCCGCCGCCGCTACGAGGCCGAATTTGCCGAAAAATAGTTACCTTTGTACCCCGAACCACTGACAGCGATGAAAATACTCTTTGCAACCAACAATGCCCACAAGCTCAAGGAGGTACAGGCCGTCCTGGGCCCCACGTTCGAGCTTGTGACGCCGCACGGCTGCGGCGTTGACGAGGAGATTCCCGAGGAGCAGCCGACGCTCGAGGGCAACGCCTCGCAGAAGGCCCACTACCTCCACGCACGCACGGGCCTCGACTGCTTTGCCGACGACACGGGGCTCGAGGTCGAGGCGCTGGGGGGCGCCCCGGGGGTCCACTCGGCGCGCTACGCCACCGACGGCCACGACTTCGCGGCCAACAACCGCCTGCTGCTCCGTAACCTCGAGGGGCAGACGAACCGCCGGGCGCGCTTCCGCACGGTCATCTCGCTGCTCCTCGGCGGCGAGGAGCACCTCTTCGAGGGGGTGGTCCAGGGGCGCATCATCGACCACGAGCAGGGGAGCGAGGGGTTCGGCTACGACCCACTCTTCATCCCCGACGGCTACGACCGCACCTTCGCCCAGATGACCACCGAGCAGAAGAACGCCGTCTCGCACCGCGCCCGCGCGGTCCGCAAACTGGCCGACTACTTGCATTCCATCGAAAAATAGGGTATCTTAGCGCCCCCTTCGCGCCCCTGAGGCGCGGCGGCGGGGGCACACGCACGTACGTAAGTACGTAAGAGAGAAGAAGACATGGAAGAGAAACGGTATCTGAAGCAGGAGCGCTACGACGCCGAACGGCTCGAGCAGCTCAAACACCACTATGCCGAGATTCTGCGCCTGCTGGGCGAGGACCCGGCGCGCGAAGGACTCGTCAAGACCCCCGAACGGGTGGCCAAGGCGATGTCGTTCCTCACGCAGGGCTACGAGGCCGACCCGCTGGAGATTATCCGTTCGGCCACCTTCCGCGAGGAGTACAAGCAGATGGTGCTGGTCAAGGATATCGAGCTCTATTCGCTCTGCGAGCACCACATGCTCCCCTTCTACGGCCGCGCGCACGTGGCCTACATCCCCAACGGCTACATCACGGGGCTCTCGAAGATTGCCCGCGTGGTGGAGTGCTTTGCGCGGCGGCTGCAGGTCCAGGAGCGGCTGACGGTGCAGATACGCGACTGCATCCAGGAGGCGCTCCACCCGATGGGGGTTGCGGTGGTCATCGAGGCGAGCCACATGTGCATGCAGATGCGGGGGGTCGAGAAGCAGGGCTCGGCGACGACGACCTCGGCCTTCACGGGCATCTTCCTTTCGGACCACCGCACGCGCGAGGAGTTCATGACCCTTATCTCGCACCGCTACAGATAGCGGGGGGCCAGAAAGGCCGGGCAGAAAGACAGCGGAGGCGGAGGCGGCAGGACGACCAAGAGCCGAGGCGGCGAGGACCGCAGTTCGGCGGCCCGGACGGCGGCAGAACGGCGGCAGAACGACCGGGGCGGCCCGGTTTATCCGCAGATTCCTTATCATAAAAAATTCCGGAGAGCAACATGCGCCCTCCGGATTTTTTTGCTTCCAGCCGCCGCTTCCATCGCCCATCTTCCATCCTTTTCCCGCCCGTCTGCTGCTTTCCCCGCCGCACACCGGCACGCCCCTCCGATTCAGCCTCTTTCCCGCCCGCAGCCGGCCCCGGCCCCGGAACCTTCCGCTCCGCCCTTCCCCCGCCGAAAAGTTCCCGCAACGCACCGCAGCGCCCCGCTCCGCTCCGCCCCTCTTTTTCCGCCCGCAGCCGGCACCTTCCGCTCCGCCCTTTCCCCGCCGAAAAGTCCCCGCAACGCACCGCCGCACCCCGCACCGCCGGCACGAAAAAACCTCTTTGCGGCAGATTCGGTCCGCCGACGCGCTCCCCGCTCGAGTGGAACAGTATTTGAACCCCCGGCATCGACAGTCAACAAACCATAAAAATCAAAATGTCATGAGCGTTCGAATTTTCCGAATCCTTGCGGTTGCTCTCCTGGGCATTGCAGCCGCTTCGTGTCAGAAGGAGCCCTCCGCATCGGGGCTCAACAACGACAACCTGGTCTACACGGCCTACGACGAGGGGACCGACTTCGCCTCCTTCGACACCTACTTCATCCCCGACAGCATCCTGCTCATCGGCAACACCGACAAGGCCGAATACTGGAAGGATGCCGACGCACAGCAGCTCATCGCCACGGTGGTCGACAACCTCGACGCACGCAACTACACGCGCGTGGAGGACAAGGCCGCGGCACAGCTGGGCCTCCAGCTGAGCTACGTGAGCCGCGTGACCTACTACGTGGGCTACAACTACCCCTACTGGTGGGGCTATTACCCCTACTACTGGGGCCCGGGCTACTGGGGCGACTGGCTGGGGTGGTACTACCCCTATCCGGTGCTCTACGGCTACCGGACCGGCTCGCTGCTGGTCGAGATGGTCAACCTCGAGGGCGACGCCGACGCGGGCAGCAAGCAGCTCCCCGTCGTCTGGGACTGCTTCCTGGGCGGGCTGCTCACCGCGGACGACGAGCTCAACCTGCAGCGCACCGTCGACGGTCTGAACCAGGCCTTCGTACAATCCCCCTATCTGGCACAATAACCATCTAAAAAACGCATGAGACCATGAAAACCATAAAACTCCTGCTGCTCGCAACCGGGCTCTTCGTACTGACGCTGCCGGGCAAGGCGCAGCTCTTCCCCAACACCTACATGAACATCGACTGGCAAAGCAACTTCCCCGTGGGCAGCGGCCTCTTCGCCGACAAGGCCTCGGGGTGGGGCATGAACTTCGAGGGCGGCTACTACTTCTGCCCGCGCATGGCCGTGGGTCTGTTCATCAACTACCAGACCAACCTGCAGTCCATCCCGCGCCAGACCATCTACCCGACGGGCAACTCGGCGCTGACGGCCGCCCAGAAGCACGCGCTCTTCCAGCTGCCCTTCGGCGTTGCGAGCCGCTACGTCTTCCTGCCCGAGAGCGTCCTCCAGCCCTACGTGGGCACGAAAATCGGCGCCTGCTACGCCGAGATGTCCTCCTACTACTACACGGTCAAGCAATACTCCGATTCGTGGGGCTTCTACTTCTCGCCCGAGGTGGGCGTGAGCATCTTCCCGCGCCCGGACTACCGGCTGGGCTTCCACGTGGCGGCCTTCTACAGCATCGCGACCAACTCGAGCGAGGTGCTGGGCTACACGCTTGACAACATCGGCGGCTTCGGCCTGCGCGTCGGCGTCTCGTTCTGAGGCGCTCCCTGCGCGGCGACCCCGCACCCCTGAGGCCGGCCCGGCCGAAAAAGAGACTCCCCAAGGCGCCCGGACGCACCCGGAAACCCCGCCCCCTCCGGCTCTTCCGAAGCGCCCGGCCCGTCCGGCGCCCCCGATACACTCGGAAGGAGGGCAAACACGGAAGACTGCCCCCTCCGCGCGGAGCCTCGGCCGGCCAGACAAAAACCCCGTCTGCAAGAGATGCAGACGGGGTTTTTCAGGATATACAGGTGCAGCCTCTTTCGCTTCACCCTCGTCGTCAGTGCGCCTCGAGCCAGTTCTTACCCACGCCGCACTCGACCACCAGCCGCACGCGCAGCCGCGCGGCCGACTCCATCGCCTCGGTGACGATGCGCGTGACGCGCTCCTGCTCCTCGCGCAGCAGGTCGACCACCAGTTCGTCGTGCACCTGCAGAATCACCTTCGAGCGGATGCCCTCGGCCGCAAAGCGGCGGCTCACCTCAATCATCGCAATCTTCATGATGTCGGCCGCCGAACCCTGAATCGGGGCGTTGACGGCGTTGCGCTCGGCCAGACCGCGCGCCACGGCGTTGCGCGAATTGATGTCGTTCAGATAGCGCCGCCGGCCGAAAATCGTCGATACGAAGCCGTCGCGGCGCGCCTGCCCGACCACCCGCTCCATGTAGGCCTTCACCCCGGGATAGGTGGCGAAATAGCCCTCGATAAGCTCCCGTGCCTCCTTGCGCGGAATCTCGAGCCGCTGGCTCAGCCCGAAAGCCGAAATGCCGTAGATGATGCCGAAATTGGCCGTCTTGGCCCGCCGCCGCTCCTCGGGGGTCACCTCGTCGAGCTCCTTGTGGAAGAGGCGCGCGGCCGTGGCGGCGTGGATGTCCTCGCCGTGCTCGAAGGCGGCGATGAGCGACTCGTCGCCCGAGAGGTGGGCCATCAGCCGCAGCTCGACCTGGCTGTAGTCGGCCGAGAGCAGCAGGTGGTCGTCGTCCGAGGGGATGAAGGCGCGGCGGATGCGGCGCCCCAGCTCGTCGCGCACGGGAATGTTCTGCAGGTTGGGATTCGTCGACGAGAGGCGCCCGGTGGCCGTCACCGCCTGGTTGAACGACGTATGGATGCGCCCCGTGCGGGGGTTGACCAGCTGCGGGAGCGCCTCGACGTAGGTCGACAGCAGCTTCTTCACGCCGCGGTACTCGAGCACGGCGGAGACAATGCGGTACTTGCCGGCGAAGCCCTGCAGATACTCCTCGTCGGTGCAGAACTGCTTCGTGCGGGTCATCTTGGGCTTCTCGGCGATGCGCAGCTTGCCGAAGAGCACCTCGCCCAGCTGGCGCGTCGAGTTGATGTTGAGCGCCGGCTCTTCGGCCAGCGTGCGAATCTCCTGCTCGAGGGTTGCGAGCCGTTCGCGCAGCTCGACGGCGTAGTCGGCCAGCGCCGCGGTGTCGATGCGCACGCCGGCCGTCTCAATGTCGGCCAGCACGGCAATCATCGGCTCCTCGATTTCGGCATAGAGGTGCTGCAGCCCCTCGCGCATGACCTCGGGCCAGAGGCGCTGCTTGAGCTGCAGCGTGATGTCGGCATCCTCGGCGGCATACTCCGCCACGCGCGTGACGGCCACCTGGTCCATCGTCAGCTGACGGGCCCCGCGGCCGATGAGCGTCTCGATTTCGATGGGGCGGTAGTTGAGGTAGCGCTCCGCCAGGGCGTTCATGTTGTGGCGCGATTCGGGGTCGAGCAGGTAGTGGAGAATCATCGTGTCGTAGAGGCGGCCGCGGAGGGCGACGCCCAGCCGCCGCAGCACCATGAGGTCGAATTTGATGTTCTGGCCGATTTTGGCAATCTGCTCCGACTCGAAGAGGGGGCGGATGATGGCGGCATACTCCGCCTCCACCCCGGGCGTGAAGGGGACGTACCAGGCGCGGTGGGGCTCGACGGCGAGCGAGAGGCCGACGATGCGGTCGTTGAAGAGGTCGAGGCCCGTGGTCTCAGTGTCGAAGCAGAACTCCGTCGCGCCGAGCAGCTTCTCGACCACCCCGCGCAACGCCTCCGCACTCTCGACGAGCCGATATTCGTGGGGCGTCGTCAGCGCCGTGGCCATGGGTTCGGCCTCCGCCGCGCCATCTGCCTCCGCACTCCCGGCGGCCGCTCCGGCATCCGTTCCGTCGGCAGCGGGGGA
>OLPR01001944.1_pt1 | contig 16107 bp, 15 predicted proteins | sample 1672761 | NCBI WGS metagenome assembly OLPR01 (sample SAMEA3136721, study PRJEB25190) | human gut metagenome | biome: human gut; feature: human-associated habitat; material: faeces | place: Austria | collected 2013 | reverse complement strand
AAAGAAGTGAGTTGTAAAGGGGGAATTTTAAATTTCTTTTAAAAAAGTTAAGCTTCGTGTCACATTTTTTGAAATAATTCGCTCTTTTCTTCCTTAAAGCCATTCTCTCTTTCCTATCACATCGATTCTCTTTGGCTAAACCTTGGCATTGATTACGGGTAGTTCTTTCCGATCCTTATGTTTGTACCTATCTTTTTCTGCTAAATACATCAGTAATAAGTGGAAGCATTTGCCATATTTGGATACCTCAAACTTACAAATTACTTTACGATAGGTTGAATCAGTTTTAATACCGCTTATTACTGATGTATCTGTTCAATAAATGGTAAGGAATTAGCATGAAAACAGAACTTTGTGACGTATTGGGAATTGAATACCCTATTATTCAGGGCGCAATGGCTCATATTTCTGACGGTCAATTTGCTGCTCACGTTAGTGAAGCAGGTGGATTAGGTGTTATAGCTTCAACGCTCCATGATGGAGCATGGGTAAAAGAACAAGTTGAAATTGCTCGTTCAATCACCGATAAACCTTTTGCCGTAAACCTCATCATGGAAAGCGCCATTGTTGAGGAATGTGCTCGTATGTGCGTTGAATTAAAAGTTCCTATTTGCACAATTAGCGCTGGGGATCCTTCAAAGATTGTTCCAATTCTTGTTAAAGGTGGAGTTAAAGTAATATGCCTCATTCCTCATGCTCGCGCCGCAAAGAAAATGCAAGATCTTGGCGCCACTGCTGTTGTTGCTGAAGGCATGGAAGGCGGCGGACACATTGGACGCATGTGCACCTTCCCTATGGTTCGCCAGGTTGCAGAAGCGGTAGACATCCCTGTTATTGCCGCAGGAGGAATTGCTGACGGAAAAGGATTTATAGCTGCGCTTATGCTTGGAGCTGTCGGTATTCAAATGGGAACCGCTTTCCTTGTGGCAGATGAATGCCCAATCAGTCCTGTTTATAAACAGGTTGTTATCGATGCTTCTGATCACGATACCGTTTTGACAGGCGAATATGGAAAGAAGCAGGTACGCTGCGTAAAGAGTCCTTTCACTGAAGCATACTGGAAACTTCATGATTCAGGAGCAAGCAGTGAAGAGCTTGATCAGTATTGTCGAGGCACAGTAAGTGCTGCCCGTGACGGAAATATTGAGCGTGGCGCTTTTTCTGCAGGAATGATAGCTGGCCTTATTAAAGAAACCAAGCCTACTAAGCAGATTATCAGCGACATAATGGCTGATGCGGATAATGCTTACGCGGAATTTAAAAAGATTTACGGCTAATTCCGATGTCGAAACAAGATCACACTCAAGCAAATCTACGCAGACTCGAAAGAGACAACAAAACCGTTATGGCCATGGCGCAAATATATTGCCGTGGCCATAACCACATAAAAGAGAGAAATGAAGCACTGTGTACACAGTGCAAAGAAATCATAGATTACGCCTTCGCAAAAACATATGCCTGTCCACACAAGCATAAAGGAACCTGCGACACTTGCTCCATACAATGCTACAAACCTGAAATGCGGCAAAAAATTCGCGAAGTCATGGCCTTTAGCGGTCCACGCATGATATTTCATCATCCCATCATGGCTATTCAACACCTAATAAGAAAACAAAACGAAAAGAGAAACAGTGAACACCATAGATGAAATTCTTCAGTTCAATAGAACATTTGTCAAAAATGAAGAATACAAGCAATACGAAACAACGAAGTATCCTGACAAAAGACTCGCCATCGTAAGCTGTATGGACACACGCCTTACTGAACTTTTGCCAGCATCCTTAGGTTTGAAAAATGGAGATGCGAAAATTATCAAAAATGCTGGAGGAGTAATATCCCATCCTTTCGGAAGCGTTATAAGAAGCCTTCTTGTTGCTGTATTTGAACTTGGCGTAAATACCATTATGGTCATTGGGCACAGTAACTGCGGAGCTCAGCATATGAACGCTGAAGAAATGTGTCGTCATATGATTAACTCGGGAGTTCCTCAGGATCATATAGATCTCATGCACTACTGTGGAATTGATTTTGAAAAATGGCTGGCGGGATTTGAAAATGGAGAAACGAGTGTAAAAGAAACCGTAAACACTATTAAACATCACCCGCTCATGCCTAAATCTCTTGATGTTAGAGGATTTATCATCGACTCAACAACAGGTGAGCTTACGCCCATTCAGTGCGACTAAATAGCTAATCATTACCAACTGGTAAAAAAGGATTCATATTAAAAGAAGAATAACTAAAATAAGAATATTATGACTACAGCACAAATACTATCAATCATCATTTTTGTGGTAGTAATGGTCCTCATTGCTTCCGAGAAAATCCACCGAACTACAGCAGCACTCTGCGGTGCAGTTGCGCTCATCCTTTTCGGAATCATCGATTTCGACACAAGTGTTTCTCACATTGACTTTGGAACACTTGGAGTTCTTGTTGGAATGATGCTCTTTGTTGGGGTAATTAAGGAATCAGGTATTTTCGAATACCTAGCCATTAAATCAGCGAAAATGGTTAAGGGTAATCCTTGGATGATCATGATCGTATTCGTCCTTATTACTGCCCTACTCTCTGCTCTACTCGATAACGTAACAACAATTCTTCTGATCGGTCCTGTAACCTATACTGTTTGTAAGCTGTTATTAGGAATTAACCCCGTACCGTTCTTTATAACTGAAATCCTTGCTTCAAATATTGGTGGAACCGCAACACTTATCGGCGATCCGCCTAACATCATGATTGGGTCAGCGGCAAATCTTTCATTCATCGATTTCGTAAACTACGATACTCCCGCTGTTCTTCTTATGCTTATCTCCGTAATCGTGGTGTGTTATTTCCTGTATGGACGCAAGCTTTCAGTAGCACCTGAAAAGCGAGAAGCAGTATTAGATTTAGTCGAAGAAAACGCTATCCATGACAAAAAGCTTTTCCGTAAGAGCGTTGTTATGATTTTCCTTGTTGCCCTTGCTTTTGTTGTTCATGGACAATTCGGAATTGAACCGTGCGTTATTGCTCTCACCGCTGCCGCCGTTATGCTTGTGATTAGTGGCGCGGACATGGAACAAACAATTCGCGAGGTTGAATGGTCAACCATTGGCTTTTTTGCAGGTCTTTTTGTAGTAGTTGGGGGCATGGCAGAAACAGGCGTAATAAACATGCTTGCACAGGGCCTCATTGATATTACGCATGGCGACACCTTCCTTACCATTATTGTTTTACTTTGGGCAAGTGCAATTATCTCTTCGGTTCTCGACAACATCCCACTTGTTGCAACGATGATCCCGATTATTACCACTATGGGCTGTGCAGGAATTGATGTACAGCCTCTTTGGTGGGCACTATCTCTAGGCGCTTGTATTGGAGGATGCGGAACGCTTATTGGCGCTTCAGCAAACGTAGTTATGGCTTCTATCTCAGATAGAAATGGGCATCCCATCACCTTCATGGAATACACCAAGATAGGCTTCCCCATCATGATTCTTTGCACAGCTATAGCCTGCGTTTACCTGATAATTCGTTTCTGTGTTTTCTAGAGATTACATCCAACAAGCAAACACACATAAATAGAGACCCAAGAGGGTCTCTATTTATTTTCACCCATCAAAACAAACTCTATAGGTAAGGTAATTTACAGTAGATAATCTAAATGATTCTTCGCGATCGATAAAGATTTATCTAGAAATCTGTAGGACGTTTTAGGTATTACCCGAAGCAATCTTGCGTAATACCTAAAATCCTTAGCGCGGTATCTACGAAGAGGCGTTCTCGGAAACAAAAGAATCCATACAGAAAGCTATCTACTTAGAAACATCAGAAGAATCATTCGAAGGAAGATTCCCAGAAGATGATTGCTGGCTCGCCTGACTTGACGCTTCAGGATGATTTACCACATTACTACAAGACGCAGTATATTCCGTGCCACCTTGGGGCTGAAAGTAGGCTTCATTTTGAACGGGAACAGGCTGCGATTGCTGCACTGAGTAAGTTGCCTCATTAACACTTCCTCCCTGTTGAAATGAAACGTCTTGATAAGGCTGATAATACTGAACCTGAGGAACACAGTATTGCTTTTCAAAAGGCATGAGATCTTCTTGTCCACCCCAAGAAGAAACCTCAAATTGTCTCATCCAATACCCAAGAGCACGAGCCACAAGCGCTTCTTGAAACATCCAAAGAAAAAAGAAAACAAGACAACCAAATACAACAAAAAGAATACCCAGGAACATAACAGCTATGATTGCTTCACTACCATGCACTAATGTCGCTGCAAAAACTCCCAAAAGAACTAAAACAACCGCAATTATTCCGATTATTGCGCTTACCACAAGACCCACAACAATCGACATTGCCAAGATCCTCAAAAGACCGGTAAAGTCGTAGCGAATCATCGCCCAAATTTTACCGAGCTGAAACCCAGACGAGAGAGTGGTATATATTGAGGTTCGCATAGAGCCCACATATACAAAGAACTCAACAAGTAAAGAAAGAACGATACCAACAAGAGTTGTAAGAATAACCAAGAACAGACTTCCGCCAATACTACTCAGAGAAACACCTACTCCGATTGAAACTCCAGTAATAAAGTTGGATAAAAACGAGAAGAACGTTGGTGCTAAGCTAAAAACAAAGCTAATGACAAAAATATATAAACCACGTTTATAAAGGGTTCCGTCTTCATTGGCGAAAATACGCTCACCCATTGGACGGTGTATATTCCAAGCAATTTCACGTGCCCATCCATACAGATAACCAAAGGCAACAATGACGCCAAAAACAGGAATGAAGCAAAGAAGACCGAGTTTTAGAAACTTAGAAAACCACCCTGGAGAATTAATAATATCTCCCCATGAAGCTGCAAAGTACCCTTTTTGCAATGCGATCAAACTCCTTATTGCTTACATGATTTTTATCCAATAATAAACAAAAACAGGGAGCATTACGCTCCCTGTTAGTAAGGCGTAAACTTGTTGAAAACGCCCTATATATCACTTTCGAAGTGTAAGTTACTTCAAGGTAACAGCAGCACCAGCGTCTTCGAGGGTAGACTTGATTTCCTCAGCCTTATCCTTAGCAACGCCTTCCTGTACAGGAGCAGGAGCGGACTCTACGAGTTCTTTAGCTTCTTTCAAGCCGAGACCGGTGATCTCACGAACTGCCTTAATAACAGCGATCTTGTTGTCACCAAAGCCTTCGAGAACAACGTCAAACTCAGTCTTTTCCTCTGCGCCACCCTCAGCAGCAGCAGCAGCAGCACCAGCACCAGCAACCATTACAGGAGCAGCAGCGGATACACCGAATACCTCTTCGAGTTCTTTTACGAGCTCAGAAAGCTCGAGAGCAGGCATTTCTTTTAATGCTTCTACGATTTCTTCACGAGTTACAGCCATGATATGACTCCTTGTCTTTTTAGTACGCATTAGTAGCGTTTCAATACTTTTATTTGTAGCCTATGCTACAAGCTTCATTCCCTTTAAAGCAGTTAGCTTTATGCAGCGGGTTTTTGTTCTGCAATTGCATTTACGCAACGAGCAAAAGCCTCCATTGGACCATTGAGAACGCGTACCGTTTGCGTAAGTGGATTCTGGAGAGAACCAAGAAGTTTCGCGATAAGCTCCTCGCGAGAAGGAAGAGCAGCAATCTTCTCAACTGCCTCTGCATCAACGAAAGCACCATCCATGATGCCACCCTTGATTACCAAATTCTCATTTCCCTTTGCAAAGTCCTTAATAGCTTTAGCTGAAGCAACAGGATCTCCCTCAGCAAAAACAAAAGCAGAAGGACCAGAAAGAATTTCATCAACATTTGGCATGTCGAGTTCTTTCAAAGCCAGCTGAACAAGAGTGTTCTTGTGAACCTTCATAATTGCGCCAGCTTCACGGATGTTACGACGAAGCTGCTGAGATTCCTTAACGGTAAGTCCGCGATAATCAACAACCCACATTGCTGTGATGTCGGCGAGATCAGACTTGATTACCTCAAGTCTTTCAGTGTTCTGTACACTTGGCATTCTATTTACACCTCCTCTTTTTAAAGCATCGGGTTCCGCACCTTAACAGATGGGTCGAGCCTTAAAAAGAAACGACCTCTACTGCACGTGACAGCAGAGGTCGGCTAAAGACATCTTTATGACCACCTCGGCGGGCCGTGTATACGATTAAACCTTACGGTACCAGCTGTCTTGGGCAGCGGAACATGTTGTATTCCGTGTAGCTACTTCTTAAAGCAGCTTGTCTATTATAGTAAACCCGTCAATCATTACAAGCATGTATTTTACGTTTCACAACTTCATCACGAATAAAAAACAAGGGTCAAATTTTTTGACCCTTGTTGTAAAACCCTACGCAGCTGAAATTGCGTTTACCGTTATAAGATTTCCTGTTGATGCGTCAACGGATAAAGTGACCGTATCACCCTCTTTGTAGCGCACTACATCTATCACGCTTGCTATAGGACAATCGTAAATCGAGTTACTTCCCTCAATAAGCAGGTAATAATGAGTGTTTCCATCAAGTACAACAGGGGAAACCGAAATGATCTTTCCTGTTATCGACCCCTCAATTGCAGAGGAACTCGATCCGCTAACGGGAGTTATTCCATTGCTTCTCAGCAGCGATTTATACGACTTCTCGCACTCGCTTAAGGTATTACCCGTTGCAACATTTTGATATCTCTGGATATCAATCATCGCGTACATCTTTACCAACCCTGCATTATCTTTCAATGCCATAAAGTAGGTTGGCTGACCTTCCACATTAATGAGCAGAGGGAACGTGGAAACATATTTCAAATGCTGAACTTGACCCTCAGCAGAACTCATTGCCGATTCCTCTGTTGCACCAGCTACAGGATAGAATTTTGACTCTGCTGTGCGCTGATTAATCAGAACAAAGCCGATGATTGAGTTATCTGATGTTGCTGACGTTACACCACTATAAACCCAAACATCATCATCTTGAGCAAGGTAGTTATAGCCAGGCTGACCGTTAGTTCCCGGTGTTGTTTTCTTCACGCCATTCTGACCCAACCAAGAATTGATCCAACCGTCAGAGAGAGATCCGCTCCAGTTGTATTGCTGAATAAGCAACTCTGCAGGATAAGCACGGTCAACCCATTGAGGAACCTCGTCCATAGCCAAATCTTGGGTTTCGCCAGTACTTGCATTGCATAAAACAACACGCTGGATGGTGGTTCCACCAAAAAGACCAATGGTTCTATCCTGAACAGGATAAATCCAATAAGGATTGCCTTCTTCGTCAATTTCAAACGACTTCTCATCAAACATGTAGAACGGATAACTTAACTGAACATGACGATCTACATTATTGAAGAACGGATCAGAATCGGAGTAATAAATGGGGTTATCAAGACGAACGATTTCGGTATCCTGAGTACTCATGTTAACGATTACGTAAGCAGGAATGCCGCCGTCTTTGTTTGCCCACCATTTAAAGAAATCCGCATAGTTTAAAGGACTAACGCGCACGGGTGCATCGTGGTAGTTGATCTGCGAATACAAAGAAGATATTTCAAACTGACTTACGTAATCCGCCATGGTACCCATGGTTCTATTACCTAAAAGAATCGCAGAATCACGATCGATGAACGGAATCTTACTGTAATCAGCCTCATCGATATCCTCAGAGAAGTTTCCTTCCGTAGTTTGCAGGATATTCGAATAGCGCTCAGCATTTCCCGGGAAAAGCGACAGCGATGTTACTGCGCCTAGAACACCAATGAGAGCGACAGCAACAGGAATTGCCATAAGGTATTTAAATAGCTTTGCCTTCTTTGGACTTGCCTCCCGCTTACCTGCACCATTTTGATAGATTTGGCGGAAGACGAAAAACACTATAAAACTTGGAAGCAAAATAATGATTGCTATAAACCACCAAAGGTCATCACTATGAATATTGATGGGAGGATGGAACCACCAATAACAGAAAGCAGCAATCAAGATAACAAGAATTGCCAAAACGATAAGTGAGCGTTTATCCATTTCAGCGAAGCGTTTTTTAAGGTGACTGAAGTCTGCATTTCCACCATCAAAGCCTGAGCCACCAAATCCAGTCCCCTTTTCAGTATGAGGAGACCCTCCCATTGCCTGCTTTAAAAAATCAGACCAATCAATTGGACCGTGTTGATTCGGGTTGTTCATATATTCCTCCGAGTCGATTTATTTGAGGAATAATTGTAAACGAATACTACAGAAAAGTTAGATGATTTAACTATTTGTTGGAGAATAAAGAACAAAACACAAAGAGGCCGAACGAGTCAGCCTCTTTGATTCAAAAACAATACCAACAATACTACTTTACCAGCGAACGAAGGACATACTGAAGAATGCCTCCGTTGTAGTAATAAGCACCTTCCGTTGGAGTATCAATCCTTACTAAAGCCTTAAAGACAATTTCTTCACCGCTTGGTTTTACCGCCTTAATATCAACTAACGAAGGTGAAGGAAGCCCCTGCGAAAAATCAATAGAAGCAATGGTAACCTCCTCGGAACCATCCAATCCAAGAGATACAACGCTCTGCCCTTCTTCAAACTGTAAAGGAAGGATACCCATTCCAATAAGATTTGAACGATGGATACGCTCGAAGCTTTCCGCAAAGACAGCACGTACTCCTTGTAGTAAAGGGCCTTTCGCTGCCCAATCACGAGAAGAACCGCTACCATACATCTTTCCAGCAAAAACAACTGAGGGAATATTCTCTTCCTCATAGTGCATTGCAGCATTGAAGACTGGCTTGATGTTTCCATCGAGGAAATCTTTTGTCCAGCCGCCCTTTCTACCATCAGCAAGCTTATTGCTTAACTTAACGTTCGCAAAAGTACCACGCATCATCACCTCGTGATTACCGCGACGAGCACCATACGTGTTGAAATCTTCTTCTTTCACTCCATGATCAAGTAAATAACGCGCAGCTGGAGAGTTATCTGAAATTGAACCAGCGGGAGAAATATGATCAGTAGTAATAAAATCTCCAACATTGAGAAGCACACGTGCCTGCGAAATGGATTCGGGTGGTGTAGGTTCTTTCTTCATACCGTCAAAGTAGGGAGCCCTGCGCACGTAGGTTGAGTCTTCATTCCAAGCAAAAGTGTCACTTGCCTTTCCACTCAACGCACACCATGTTTCATCTCCATCAAAAAGCGATGCATTGGCAGCTTCGAAAATAGACTTTGTACAACATTTTTCGAGCAAAAACTCTATTTCTTCCTGATCGGGTAAAATATCACGAAGATAGACATCTTCACCCTGAGCGTTTTCACCCAAAGGTTCAGATTCGAAATCAAAATCCATCGTGCCCACAAGAGAATAGGCAATAACGAGCATCGGAGCCGAAAGATAATTCTGGGAAACATCTGGAGAAATTCTTCCCTCAAAATTACGATTTCCAGATAGGATGCTCGCCAACTCGATATCGTCAGCAATGTCATGCATGAAGGGTAAAACTGGACCAGAATTGCCAATACAACTCATGCATCCAAAGCCGCATGTATAAAAACCTAACTTACGAAGACCTGGCATGAGCCCCGCCGAATCAAGAATAGACTCCGTCGCCCTGCTTCCTGGAGCAAGAATACACTTAACCCAAGGTTTTGGAGACAGCCCCTGATTAGCGGCATTACGCGCAAGAAGTCCCGCTGCCAACATCATGGATGCATCAGTAGCAGTTGTGCAACTTGTTACTGCCGCAATAGCCAATGCACCATGGGTAAGCTCATGAGTAACTCCGTTGATATCTACGGGAACCCTCTTGTTTAAATCAACACCTCGAGCTTCGCATATTTCACCAAAAGCCTCTTTCATCGAAGAAAAGTCTTTTCTATCGTGTGGCCTTGAAGGTCCAGCGATACTGGAAACAACCGATGAAAGATCGAGGGTAAGTACTTTGCTATACTTGCGCTTCTGAACAGTGGGATCATTCCAGAATCCTTGAGCTTTAGCATAAGCTTCAACAAGAGCAACTTGTTCTTCGCTGCGACCCGTCAGCCTTAAGTAGTCTAATGTTTTGTTATCAACAGGAAAAAGAGTACATGTTGAACCGTATTCTGGCGTCATATTGGAAATACAGGCGCGCTGGGTTGCACTGAGACTATCTAGCCCTTCCCCAAAACACTCAACAAAACAACCAACTACTCCTTCTGCACGAAGCATTTGAGCAAACGTAAGAGAGACATCCATAGCGCTCACGCCCTCGGACAACTCCCCTTTAAGCTCAACGCCAATAACACGAGGGACCAACGTGGTAACTGGCTGACCAAGAGCAGCAGCTTCAGCCTCAATACCGCCTACTCCCCAACCAAGCACGCCAATTCCGTTAGCGGTAGGAGTATGAGAGTCGGTTCCAACAAGCGTATCAAAATAGACAACTTCGTCTTCGCCTACCTCTTTAGTCATAACAACAGACGCAAAACGTTCAATATTTAGCTGATGACAAATGCCTGCCCCAGGAGGAACAATACGTACATTTTGAAAAGACTCTTGAGACCACTTCAGAAAGTCATAACGTTCTTGATTTCTTTGGAACTCTAGCTCCATATTTTTATCGAGAGCACTTTCACAACCAGAAACGTCAGCAATAACTGAATGATCGATAACTAAATCACAAGGAACCTGAGGGTTAATGTTTTTCGGATCTCCACCAAGATCAATACAGGCTTCACGCATTACAGCAAAATCAACAAAAACGGGAACACCGGTAAAATCCTGGAAGAGAACACGCGCAGGACTAAATTCTATTTCACTACCCACTTCCCCCTTAAGGCCTGCATCGACTAGACGTTTTGCCAACTCCGCTGCACGTTCGTCGGTTTCAGCTAAACGCAGAATGTTCTCCAAAAGAACCGTCAATGAATAGGGTAGTTTTTCATGATTTTCAATCGTACTAACTGGATAATACACATACGATTTATCGCCAACCTTCAACGTTGCAGAGCGCTTCATGCTATTTCCTTTCATGTGTAGTAATTCTTGAAAAATGATGGAGCTACATTTTTTCAAGAATAGAGACGAGCTCATCGGTAAATTCAGTACATGACGCGGCAGGTAAAGAAGATGCGGTTGCCTTGCGAATATCTGCAGTAAGTACTTTTCCTTCACAGTAAACTTGGCGAATAGCTTCACGAATCTTATTTGCTTGTTCAAGTTCTCCAAGATGATCGAGCATCATAGCGGCGGAAAGAATTTCAGCCGTTGGATTGCATATATTTTTGCCAGCAATGTCGGGAGCAGATCCGTGAACAGCCTCAAAGACAGCATATTCAGAACCAATATTTGCCCCAGGAGCAATACCTAAGCCGCCCACTAAACCCGCACATAAATCACTTGCAATGTCTCCATACAAATTAGGGAAAACAATAACCTCAAACTGAGAAGGATCAATAACAAGATTCATACAAAAGGCATCGATAATATTGTCGTTAAATTCAACTTTACCTTCGTAATCTTTGGCAACTTCATGAGCTGTTTTTAAAAAGAGACCATCGGAATACTTCATGATGTTAGCTTTATGAACAGCAGTAACTTTTTTATATCCATGTTTCATGGCATAGTCAAACGCAAAACGAACGATTTTTTCTGATTGGGTAATAGAAATTGGTTTAATGGAAATGCCTGAATCTGGGCGAATAATACCTGCTTCTTTATCAGCGCAGAAGTTAATTAATTCAGCAGCACCTTCACTACCCTCTTCAAATTCGATTCCAGCATAGAGATCCTCAGAGTTTTCTCTTACGATAACCAGATCAACATCACTATATCGACCCCCTGCACCAGAAATAGACACAACAGGGCGTAAACAAACATTGAGATTAAGAGTTTTTCGGAGCGCAACATTCACACTTCTAAATCCCGTGCCAACAGGAGTGGTAATAGGACCCTTAATTGCTACTTTGTTTCTTTTAACCGATTCAATGGTAGATTCAGGAAGTGGCGTACCGTATTTTTCCATCTGAGAGGAACCAGCTTCAGCTACCTCCCACGTTATTTCGGCGCCAGAGGCCTGAACTACTTTCTGCATTGCAGCGGAAGTCTCGATACCAATACCATCGCCAGGTATAAGAGTTACGGTATGCTGCGACATTATCACTCCTTGTTTTGTAGTGTTTTACATCAATCTAATTAAGATTATCAATTATCTGCTGGCTTCTTCTTTTAAGCGCACCTTTGCCATGCTCAGCATCAAAGGTAACGCGAGCACGAAGCCCTTCCTTGACTGCAAGAGACAGCTTCCCCTCGGAAAATGAAATAATGGCAACGAGCATGTCCTGATACTCAAAATCACCGTGATAGCATTGAATTGCCTCATCGAGCAATGGCCATATTTTTTCCGAACGATTCTCTGTTGTTGCTCCTAACTTGCAGAGAAAACGCATGGCCGCAAGCCTTACTAACCCATTATCCTCATCAAACAACGCGGTTTCTGCACCAACAAGAGCCTTATCGCAACCACGAGAGTCGAAAGGAACAAGCGAAGTAAGAATATCGAGTGATTCCCAACGCGTTTGAGCCTCAGGTCTGTTGAGAGCATCGACAAACGCATCGAGAAAAGAAAGTAAAGCTTCGGGATTAGCCTTTGCAATTTGAGCAAAAACCGAAGCCGCATTTTGACGGGTACGTCTCGATGATCCTTCCAGCTTCTCAGCTAAATCTGCCATGAGTTTTTCACTTTTTAGTGCCTGCTCTGCAAGTTCCTTAATATTTTGTGACTTTTCACTCACAAATACCCTCCGATCCAATTTTTTTCATCTGGAATTAACCTATGATTTTTTATAAAAATATCCCATTTCATTATAAGTGTGCTGAAGAACAATGATGAGAGCAGCTACTTTTCTTTCTACGAGAAGAATAAAAAAGCCCGCGGAAGACCGCGGGCTTTAGAGTCACAGTAGTGAAGTATAAACTACTCAGCAGCAGAGGTGTAATCACGCGTAACAGAACCATCAACAGGAACACCAGGACCCATTGAAGAAGTTACGGTAATGGACTTAACATACTTACCCTTTGCTGCAGCTGGTTTCATACGAATAATTTCATCAAAAACAGCACCGTAGTTTTCTGCAAGCTGTTCTGCGCTGAAGCTGCACTTACCAATGATAACGTGGCAAATACCAAAACGGTCTGCACGATATTCAACACGGCCACCCTTAAGCTCTTTAATAGCCTTAGCAACATCAGGAGTTACCGTACCAAGCTTAGGGTTAGGCATAAGGCCACGCGTACCTAAGATTTTGCCCAAACGGCCAACTTTAGCCATCTGATCTGGAGTAGCAACCGTAGCATCAAAGTTGATGTTACCAGCCTGAATGTCAGCAATAAGTTCATCAGAACCTACGATATCCGCACCAGCCTCTTCAGCTGCTTTAGCTGCTTCACCTTCAGCAAACACTGCAACGCGAACAGTCTTTCCGGAACCATTAGGAAGACTTACGGTGCCACGAAGCTGCTGATCTGCCTGACGAGTATCAATACCCAAACGGAAGTGAGCCTCTACCGTTTCATCAAAATTTGCTGGAGCGATTTCTTTTACCAAAGACAGTGCCTCAAGAGGAGCATAAAGCTTTTCTTTATCTACTTTTGCGGCTGCTGCTTCATATTTCTTAGCCATTTAATTTATCCTTTCGTGGTCATGACGAGCCAAAATGCTCTGCCACTTACGCTACGTTATTCTGCGTCTTCACCCTGAAGAATTGCCTGAAGACGACGAGTGATCTTGTATTCCTTCTTAGGAGCACGACCCTCAATAGTTACACCCATAGAGCGTGCAGTACCAGCAACGATTTCCATAGCTGCTTCAATGGTGTTTGCATTCAAGTCTGGCATCTTAACCTCTGCAATCTCGCGAAGCTGCTGCTCGGTCAATTCGCCAACCTTCTTAAGTTGAGGGATACCCGATCCACCCTTAAGACCAAGCTTTTCCTTAATCAAGAAAGCAGCTGGAGGGGTTTTGCAAACAAAATCGAAGGTTTTATCTTCATAGATGGTAATTTCAACAGGAATAATAGTTCCTGACTGGTCCTGCGTTGCTGCATTAAATGCCTGGCAGAACTGCATAATATTAACGCCCTGAGCACCCAAAGCAGGGCCAACAGGAGGAGCAGGATTAGCAGCACCTGCTGGAATTTGGAGCTTAACAAAGCCCGTTGCCTTTTTATCAGCCATCTCAGTGGTTCCTTTCGACTGAAAACTAATTTCTACTATGACAAGCGCGGTGCGAGAAGCCCTGTCCACATGCAGGCGCAAACACACGCATTGTAATCAACTTAAATTTTTGCCACCTGATCAAAAGAAAGCTCAACGGGGGTTTCGCGACCAAAGATGGAAACCAAAACCTTTACTTTTCCTGACTCAGGGGACACCTCGGATACCACACCATCAAACTCTGCAAGAGGACCAGAAATAACCTTAACGGACTGGCCAACTTCAATACTAGTTGAAGTTTTCTTTGGTGCTTCATGACTCGTACGTTTCATAATTTTGTTGTACTCTTCACGAGTAAGCGGAGAAGGACTACCTTGACTCCCAACAAAACCAGTAACACCTTGAGTGTTTCGTACTGCAGCCCAGCTACGGTCATCAAGTTCCATACGAACAAGAACATACCCAGGGAAAACCTTCTTTTCGGTTTCTACCCTACGACCACCATCTTTGATCTCCGTAACTGATTCGGTAGGAATTTCGATAGCGAAAACATTGTTCTCAAGACCCATTGCCTCAATGCGATTCTCGAGATTTTTCTTTACCTTATTCTCATATCCAGAATACGTATGCAATACGTACCACTTCTTAGTCATGAACTACGCTCCCAGGCTTGAAATTGCAAACAAGATTGGGGTTACTACCCAATCATCCAGAACAACAACAAAAACACCGAAGAAAATCAGTGCAACAACTACAACCCCACTCCACTGGAGCACTTCCTGCTTGGAAGGCCAGGTTACACGACGAAGTTCAGAGCGAACATCGGAAAGGAAACCAAAACGGCGCTTCTTAGATTTAGGAGCCTTTTTAGTTTCTTTAGCGGGCTTAGAAGCAGGCTTCGTCTCCGCAGAATTTTTCTTGCCGAAGAAGCTTTTCTTGGGAGCCTCTTCAACAACAGGAACAACATTGCTCTGCTCAGCTGCACGAGCTTTCTTTGCTGCGCGATTAGCAGATGCTTTTGCTTTCTGTGTTTTTGACTTCTTTGCCATATAACTTCCTGCTCTGGAAATCCAATAGTCTATAACGCCAAACAAGCAGCTTCATCGAGCTGCTTATTAACAAGCTGGCAGGCCAGGAGGGACTCGAACCCCCAACATGCGGTTTTGGAGACCGCCGCTCTACCAATTGGAGCTACTGGCCTATATATTGCCTAATCTTAACGAGTTTCCTTGTGCATAGTGTGATGACCACACCATTTACAATATTTTTTGAACTCAATACGATCAGGATTATTCTGCTTGTTCTTCTTGGTCGTATAGTTGCGGCGCTTGCACTCAGTGCATGCCAATGTGACCAAAGTACGCATGAATTCTCCTTTTAATTACTTTTCGCATTGCTTGCTTTACACATGAACATGCGGACAGTGAAGCCCGCCAAAGCGGGCTTCACGTACATGCATTAACAAAAGATTGTTATTTGATGATCTTGGTGATACGACCAGAACCAACGGTGCGGCCACCTTCGCGAATAGCGAAACGAAGACCCTCTTCCATAGCGATAGGATGGATGAGCTCACCACGAAGCTCAACATTATCACCAGGCATAACCATTTCGGTACCCTCTGGAAGATGAGCAACACCAGTAACATCGGTGGTGCGGAAGTAGAACTGAGGACGATAACCATCGAAGAATGGGGTGTGACGTCCGCCTTCTTCCTTGGTAAGGATGTAAACCTGACCCTCAAACTCAGTGTGAGGAGTTACGCTGCCTGGCTTACAAAGAACCTGACCACGAAGAATCTCTTCGCGCTTAACACCACGGAGCAAGCAACCGATGTTGTCGCCAGCCTGTGCTTCGTCAAGCAATTTACGGAACATCTCAATACCGGTGCAAACAGTCTTAGTGGTTTCTTTGATACCAACGATTTCAAGTTCGTCGTTAACATGAAGAACACCGCGCT
>OLPR01001943.1_pt1 | contig 16110 bp, 19 predicted proteins | sample 1672761 | NCBI WGS metagenome assembly OLPR01 (sample SAMEA3136721, study PRJEB25190) | human gut metagenome | biome: human gut; feature: human-associated habitat; material: faeces | place: Austria | collected 2013 | reverse complement strand
CTTTCTATGAGGGCAAGGTCAAGCATATTTTCTTCATAGCCGAAACGAAAGGCACAATGGAAAGCCTTGAGCTGCGTCCCATTGAGCAGGCGAAAATCTCTTGTGCCAAGAAGCTGTTCAACGAGATGTCCACAAGCAATGTGGTGTACCACGATGTAGACAGCTACCAGAGTTTGCTGAACATAATGAACTCAATCTGAGGTGATGAAATTGGGCAAGGCACATTGGACACAACATACGCATCTGTTCAAAAAGGATGAGTATGAATGTTCTGCCTGCGGCGCAATGCACGATAAGCCTTGTTTGCAAAATAAAACATAAGGCGGAATTCTATTTCATGATAGCATATTGAGATTTATCAAGTTTCATAAAGGCGGAGGATAGGGTTTATGGATAAGAAAATAAAATTCACTCCTGAGCAATTAACCGAGCTTCAATCATTTTTTCAGCAAAATGATTTTACAGCTAATATGACTCTTGATCGCGAATACGATTTTGACAGTGAACAATCTGAGATTTTTGTCCGCGCCAAAAAGATTTTCGGGAATTATTGGCTCGGAAATTTGCGTCCGCTCGGTGTTAATCGGAAAATGAAAAACTTTTCAAAAGACTTTCCGGTAAACCTTTTGGAGAATGCCGACGCTGACTATTTTTCCGAAGAGATTTCAAAAATCTATACAGATCCCGAAATGCTGAACGAGTACATAGACCGATTTTTTGAAATGTATGAAGAACCGGTTATGCTGGGGCTTGATTGTTATGCAAAATCCGTCGGCAAAGAGGTTGACGGACTTACGGATGAGGAAATACATAATGTTGTGAAAAAGGTTGCCGGAGTAATTGACGAAACGCTGATTGAAACGGTTATGCAAGGTCAACAGGTTTCTGAAATTTTCGGCATTTCAAAAAAGATTCCGCAGCACGAGGATTTTTCGGAGCAGTTGAACCAAGACAAAATCAACTTCTACAACAAGTGGACCCATTGCAAAACCAAGCTCGGCGCGCCGCTCTTTTTCAGCGAGTTATCGGAGGATGAATCTACAAACATTGAGGGGGTAAAAAACTTTTTCGCAAATGATCCTGCTGAAGAACAGCGGTATATTTTCCTGCGTGATGAGTTTGCAAAAACCTTAAACAACACCGATAAAGAGATATATTATCTTTCGGAAAAAGGACTTACTCAAAAAGAAATTGCCGATCGACTCGGATACAAAACCCACAGTGCGGTCAGCAAGCGTATGAAAATAATGAATAAGGATTTTAAAAAATTCATAGGCTTTGAAAACTGAATAAGTAAAAATCTACGGCGGTGTTCCCCCAAAAGGAGCACCGCCGTTTTTATATCCGAAAATATTTTTTAAAAGCCTAAAAAATTTTTTCAAAACTCAGGAACATTTTTCGTTTTTCGCTTTGTACTGTATATGGATAGAAAGAAAAACATTTTAACCGGGAGGAAACCAAATTGAACGAAACCAGACAAAGCACAGAAAAAAGATTTTCGGAAGCCGCTTCCGAAAACAAGAAGAAACGCGGAAGACCTACCGTTTACAAGCGTGACCACATGGAAGGCATAGGCAGAGATTTAGAAATATTTGACGGGCGCACGCACAGAACTCATGTCAACCAATACTACCGTGCCGCTGTATTCGGAATTTTAGAGGAACACAAAGAAATACCCTATCTTGAAGAAATTTTTAAGATGGGTCAGTGCTTATGTATTCAAAAGGATGAAATTATAGAGCAGCTCGGACGAATGTATGCACAGGATGGATATAGCGAAGAAACCATCGTGGAGGCGGCAATGCTGGCAGCAAGATTTTATCACAACGGCAACACCGTGAAAGAAATAGCGACATATTTACGGCGCGTCAGAAAAGCAAAAAGCTGGGATGTTTAATGTATTTCGGAAACCGCTTCCGAAAAGGAATAATATCGGATCGGCTGAAAAGTCGGTCTTTTATTATATAAAATTTCAGAAAGGAGGCAATACCCATGATTGTATTATTTTAATCCGCAGATTAGCGGCACAGGCTTAGCAAGCATCGCGTTTGGGTGCACACACCGCAAACACACTTGTTAGGGGGTCTCGCCTGCCGGCTCGGTCAGCGCTTCTGCCTGCGGCAGAGGTGTCCACCGGACACCCGCGCCCCCCTAAAACCCCAAAAAGAAAGGATGACTATTATCGAAAAAAGAACAGAGAGAATTAAGTTTTGGTTGACAGATAAGGAGTTAAAGCAAATCGACCGTAAAGCTAAAAGGCTCGGTATGAATCGCTCGGAATATATCCGTCATATCATTGCAAACTGCAAGCTTGTACACACGCCGAGCACAATGCTCCTGAGTACTTTGAAAACGGAATCCCCGAAAGTGTTATTGATGCCTATGTTGAGAAAATCGTTGTTTTTGAAGACCATTTTGAATGGTATCTGCGATTCGGCGGGAATGACCCGCTTAAATGCCGTGTGAACGGCAAGAAAGATGCAAACCCCGAGGTAATCTTCGGGGACTCTCCCTCATCACTAACCGAATTAGAGAAACACAGGCAGCTATCAAGGAAAGCAAGAAATAATCGGGTATTGATTTGGGCAAATCCAATTCGTAAAACCACATTAGAAAAAGACCTTGCAAGAGAAATCTTGCAAGGTCTTTTTTGCAGTCTGAAGGAATCCTTAGGTAGAACGCGCGCCGTTAGACCCAAACGCTCCCTCTGTCGATCCCTCGGCGGAGGGGCATAATTTCGCATTTTTGAGCTTCTTTCTTTTGCGGTATGATATAGACGCGAAAGGGCAATATGAAAGACGAATTTATATCAAGAATAGGTATGCGTGGGGCGGGTGTCCGTTTGACACCTCTGCCGCAGGCAGAAGGACCGACCGAACCGGAGGGCTTGATCAAATGCGTTATAATTTTCTGCAAAGGCGCCTTCCCGGCGGTTATGAAAACCGTTTTTTATGTTGACGAAAATCAAGCAATATGATAAAATCAATACAGAACATAGCAAAAAATGTTACCATGATGATATTTTGATATGATATGAGGTAAAATGTATATGTTTGGTTTACTGCTGGTTCTTATCGTGGTTTCGGCTCTGTATCCTTTCGAACGTTTTATTTGTAAAAGAATCGCTGTGTTTGTTAAGATCAAAAAACTTTGCAAAAAGAAAGAATATTCATTGCGCGTAATCAACCGTGGATTTCTTTTTTCCGGTTTTAATCGAAAACAGAGTGATTTTTACATTGAAACCCCGGATGCTGTATATTCAATAAAATTGGTAGGGACAATATTTAAGAAAAACTATTTAAAATTTGTTGATGACACACATTATGCGATACGTCCGTTAGCCTTCCAAATTGCTTCAACTGCGTCAGGGATAGGCTACAATATTAAAGGAAAACCGCAGTATTCTTTTTTTGATTCAATTCCGGACAGTGCTCTGAATAAGAACTTAGTTAAAGTTGTGTTGGTTTGTCCAGTCTCCGGCACACTTCAATACAACGATTTGAACGTAGGATGCGGAGAATCCATAGGAGAAGCTCTTTGTTATACAACATCATCCTTCCTTAAGGAACTCAATTTGCAAGCATGAAATCGGTGTTACCTCAGTTGAGAATCCCGAACTGATAGATGGGTATTCTATAGAATGTCTTGGTATTAATGAGACTTTCTCTCAAAAGACAATTGAAATTTTTCTCGGGAATATCGCATTTTACAATCAGAGCCGCAAAAAGACGGTTCGATTCGCTTGCCGAAATGCTCCTCCCGAGGATAAAGAAATTTTATAAGAATCCGAAAAGCATAGAGAGATTCGAAGAATGGAAAAAGAGCAGAATAAATAATCGGTCGGTCGGCGGCAGTAAAATACCTCCTTTGCGGTACAATGATATCGCAAAGGAGGATTTTTAATGTGAAAATCAGCACATCGCGGCATATAACGCGGAAAGTCCCGTGCTCAGCAGCACGCCGCCGATAATATCGGTCAGCCAATGCACGCCGGAGATCAGCCGACCGACAAGCAAAAAGGCAGTGAGTATGCCGAGGATCACAAGGACGGCGCGGCGAACAGCCGTGCGGCGGATGCGGCTTTTAAGCTGCATCATGGCGGTCGGAATCACACACAGCGCAAGCATCGTTGTTGAGGACGGATAGGAAGCTTCCGAATTTCCGTCGATCAGAACGGGCCGATAATTGATGACAACCTTCTCAAATAAGAGATACATTGCCGCGACAGCAATATAGAATCCGCCGAGTACCAAAATGCTGCGATCCACTTTGAAAAGACTTCTTCTTTTAATCAGCTGAACAAGTCCCGAAACGGCAAAACCAAGGGCAAGTCCGATTGGGATCAGTCCCAGCAGATCCGTTGCAGTGCAGAGTCCCCAATGTACACCGATTGTTTTGTGCACAAGCCCGTTCAGCATCGCAAAGCCCACGGATGAACCGTTCGGTCCGATCGCCTGAACATCAATGAAACCGACCGCTGCCGTCCACAGCGCAAATGCCGCAAGAAAGGCAGACCCGATCCGAAAGTATCTCGTTTTTCTTTTTACCATGTTATTTCATTCCTTCATCTGTATTTCGGCTTTCGCCGGAATACAGATTACTGCACGGCGGTAAAAATCACAAGAATCGGTGCGTCACATGGGCGATACGAATCGTATCATCTCCGTTTTATCAGTATTAAAGCCTTTATTGCAAGTAAACCGAAAGCAAAGACGGCGGCATAAGGCTGTAGGGCGACAGTGAAAATCAACGTTTCGGCGGTGTCGAGTCCTACCGAGATCATGTCCTGTGCATTCGGCAGCCGTATGACACGGCAATTCTGCAAAGCAAGCAGTAAAATGCCGGAGATGATCGTCAAAGCAACCGAAATAAGAAATACCGCTTTGATGTAAGGCACGGAAGAGGTCACGGAAAGCAGCGAAACCTCGCGGACAATGCCGTTTTCTCTTTGTCCGAAAAGCGGCAGAAAAAGAAGAAGCGCAGCACCGCAGTCAAGCAGACCGAAAACAAGGCTCTGCATACGGCGTTCTTTTTGCTTCCCGTCCTCCTCGGCAATGGTCAATGCCGTTTCGCTCAAAAGCAGGTCGTCAAGCGATACGGAAAAGCATTTTGAGATCGCTTTCAGGGAATCGATACTCGGACAGCCTCTGCCGGATTCCCATTTTGAGATCGCCGTGCGGGAGACATAGAGCATTTCGGCAAGCTCTTCCTGCGTCAGTCCGCGGCTCTTCCTGAGTTCCTGCAGCTTTTCGTGAAATTCCATATGTTTGCTCCTGTATAAGCTTACACGCTGCCTGCCGTTATCTGTTCTTTCGGCCCGATTTGTTGATCTTTGCGATCTCCTTGAATTTCGCCCGCTTGGCTTCAAGGTATCGGCTGCTGTCCGCCGCGTAGTCATTTTCGGTTTTCAGCTTCCGATAGGATTCAAGGCGGGCATCATCAAGTGTTCCGTCCGCGAGCGCCCGCAGGACGGCGCACCCCGGCTCCGAGGTGTGGGTGCAGTCGGAAAACCTGCACCTGCGGGACAATTCTTCAATGTCCGCAAACGCCGTCTCGATGCCGTCGCCGCTGTCCCACATCCCAAGCTCGCGCATACCGGGCGTGTCGATGACAAAAGCACCGTTCGGAAGCGTGATCAGTTCCCGGCGGGTCGTTGTGTGACGTCCCTTGTCGTCGTTTCCGATCTCGCGTGTGGCGATGCTGTCCGTGCCTGTAAGTTTGTTGATGAGCGTGGACTTGCCTACGCCTGAAGAACCGATGAACGCCACGGTTTTGCCCGGCAGAATATACTTCATGACCGCTTCATAGTCCCCGTCCAAAGAGGAGATCGCCAGCACATCCACACCCGGAGCGACACCTTGAACTTCGGCTGTCTTGCTTTCCACATCGGAACAAAGATCGGATTTCGTCAGAACCGCAACCGGTGTCGCACCGCTTTCATAGGCGACGGACAGATACCGCTCCAGCCGCCGGATATTAAAGTTGTTGTTGAGCGACATACAGATAAACACCGTATCGATATTTGCGGCGACAACCTGCTCATTTTTGCCGGTGCCCGCCGCTTTTCGGATAAAGCAGCTCTTTCGCGGAAACAGTCCCGTGATGACGGCATTACTGTCGTCCTCCTGCCACTCGGCAACGACATAATCGCCGACCGCGGGGTAGTCGGAGACCGTCCTCGCCTCATACCTGTACTTTCCGGAGACCGCCGCCGACTTTACCTCCGCGCCGTTCTGAATTTTATAAATGCCTTTTTCCTGCGAGATCACCCTCGCCCGCAGCTCGTTCATTTTTGCACCTCCGTATCCGAAAATGATCTGCTGTAGATCGGCAGAATCCTTTTCCAAAACACAAGTCCGTTTACGATAAGCAGCACACCGAATTCGACTCTCGCCGCCCACTCCGGTATAAGAAGTGCGATCCCGTTCATATCTCCGCCGCCGAACAGGCCGCACAGGATGCTCAGATACAGCGGATCGAGCAGCAGAAATGCGATCGTGACGTAATACATTAGCGGGAATGACCCGTCCGCCCGCCGCCGCTCATTCGCCGCTGTTTTCCCGCGGAATATCTGTATGAACCATGCGGAAAAAGAGAGACACATGACGCTTCAGCTTTTCAAGGCACTCGTTTTCTCTTTCCGGCTCACGGTCGCAGACTCCGATGAGCGTCAGCACCGGCGCGACATACATCATCGCCAGAGTATCGGGATCCTCCGCGCAAATCTCACCGGATGCGATCAGCGCGCGGAAAATGTCCGCGTGATAAGCAATCATGCGATCCGTATAACGCCATGTGTACAGCTTCGCAAGTTCTGGCGAGCGGAACTGCTCGATCGTCATCATTCGGCGGAAGCGGCTGACCGTTTCGTTACGGAGTGAATATTCAAATATCTGCCGCACCTTTTCAAAAAGCGCCTCTTCGGTGATCTCCGTAAAAATCGGAATGTCCTTTTGAACATCCTGTACATGGATGTCGATTTTTCCGGTATCCGCCTCATACTGCGCCGCCGTGGATTCCACGATCGCATCGAAAATCGCCTGCTTGCTCGGGAAATGATTGTAAAGCGACGGCGCTTTGATGCCGACCGCTTTTGCGATCTCGCCCACGCTGACGGAATCGTATCCGTGCGCAGAGAACAGCTCCAGCGCTTTGTCGAGAATCTTCTGTTTCGTGTCTTCCAGCCTCATGTCCGCCCTCACTAACTAATGTTCGTTAGTTATATTATAATCGTATTTTTCAAAATGTCAAGAGGTATGAAAAAGTCGTACTGCGTTTTCGGAATAACTGACTTTTGTCTGCCGGCTGCAGCGGAATATTTTCGATAAAGTCAGTGCGGTCATGTACCGCCTGACGAAAACGTGAAGAGAGGCAGCGGGATTTTGCCGGAGCAATCACGCTCCTCGTCCCGTTATCAAAACAGCGGAATCTTGCCGTCAAAATGCGCCGCTTTTTCCCCAAAGCGGTCCTTTTGCGCCCATGGTAAAGGCAATGTCGCTGCTGCAGAGCAGCAGCATTTCCGGCTTCAAATGCAGAAACGATGTCATTTCGTTTGTCAGCGTGATTTCACCGGATGTCGAAACGGAAGTCCGACAGTACGAACGCCCCTTATAGGGAATAAAAGTGCCGTCGGGAACTTCATAATGTAAAAGTGACGGCGTTTCGGTCAGAATATGTGAGAGTTTCGACGGCAGGCACAGCCCCTTCCGCGTCACGCAGAAGCCGCCGTGATTTTGCTCCCGGTAAACAGATAGACTTTCTTTTCCGAAGCAAAGCGGTATTCGTCTGCGGCAAGCGGCGGAAGCTGCACCCGCCGTCGGGACGGATCACCGATTCTCCGAAAATAAATTTCCCGCCTTTGTTCATTTGCGGCATAAGAATGCGACCTTTCCTCTTCAGAGGATTATCCGCGCGATTTCCGTCGTTGCGATCTTCAGCACCGCGCCGCCGGACATCACATAGAACCAGATCTCGCGCATCTTTTGCGTTTTTGCGATGGGAGCGGCAACGGCGGCAATGATGATCAGCAGTGCGCCGATGCAGCCGACGACTGTGGGTACGCTGACAAGCGAAAACAGTCCCGGTGCGCAGCTGCCGTCGAGGGCATGCTGAATAGTCTTGTCCAGACCGTCACGCGCCGCCGCAAAGCAGCAGATCACAAGCCCGAAAACAAGCAGAACTGCACTTCTGCGCCCCCAATATCCGATATCTGCACGGCGAGCGACCGAATAGCCGATGAATCCGAGCAGCGCGAGGATCATCATCGTTGTCGCAGCGGTGACTCCGTTTCCGAAATAGAGTTTCATGATTTTGTGCCTCCTGAATTATGATGCTTGTTTGATTTTTTGATTTTCTGTTCTTTTGCGGCGATTCTGACCGTGAAAATCACCTCAAGGATTCCTATTGCCGCCCAAGGTGCGGCGCCGCGGATAAAATCCGAGACTGCGTTCATGTTCCGAATCCTCCGTCAGTACGAAAGCAGAATGATTCTGCACGCTTCGCAGCAGCAGGCGGCGATGCTCGTTCTGCCGCCGACCTTCGGAGCGGTGAGCTTTACAAAGCCTTTCGCATTTTTTGCGTTTTCCAAGGCACCCGGTACTTCGTTTGCAAAACTGAAAGCGCCGTCCTTACTGCCGAATAAATAGCCGTTTCTCATTTCTTTTCCGCATTTCGGACATATCATGATAAATTCCCCCGTTCTTATTGCTGCGCGCCGTACCGATCGAGTACGGCGCTTGGATTTTCTGCCCTGATCCGCTCACCGCCGCACCGCATCATATCCGGCATACCGTCTTCTTCCGACGTGCGGTCTTTCTTTGCTTCTGCAAGTGAGCGCGAAGAAAGCCCGGTTTCCCATTCCGGCAGCGCGTCACATCCACGGTATTGCCGATGGCGGCGGCGTAAATAATTGCGCCCGTAAAGCCCTCCGGTCAAAAATAAGACGCAGGCGTGATCGGATTTTCGATCAGCACTGCGTCTCAGCGTCCGGCTGCTTGGTTTCAATTATAAAATGTTTGGCGTTTATGATGATCTCGCGCCTGCACTTCGGGCAAAAAAGCGGAAATGCTTTCAACTCCGTTTCGGGCAAGAGCTGCAGGCGAGTTTTTGCCCCGCATATCGGGCACAAGACCCATCTTTTTTCCTCTGCGGTTACTTTCATGATTATGTTCCCGACTTTCTGCATTCGGATTCGATTTTCGCGATAAAGCGGTCAATATGCGTGCGAAACCGAGGCGCGACACTTTCTTTCTCGTCTGCTCCGTCGTAAACGCTGTAAAGCAGAAACATCGGTCCGTAAAACTCCAGTGCCAGCTGCATCGCGTCGTCGCCGGAATCCGTCAGCTTTCGGAAAATCGCCGCCATATACTCGGTCGGACCGGTCGCAAGATAATCGTGATAAAGTCCGGCGAGCTTTGGGTCACGGTATTGCTCCAACGTCAGCATCTTCCGAAAATTCGAAGAAAAATGTTCTTTCGTCCAATGATCAAACTGCGCCATGCTGTATGTGCGTATTTTTTCGATCGGCGTGTGCAGATAAGCCTCCGCAAAACCGTCCGGCTCCGTCTCCGGCATTTCATATTCTTCGGCGCGTTCGTAATCCGTTTTGTTCATCCGTTCCACAATGCTGTCCAAAATCTCCTGCTTGCTCGCATAGTGCTTATACAGGGCGCCTTTTGTGATTCCGAGCGCCCCCGCAATGTCGCTCATGGAGGTCCCCAAATATCCGCTCTGCGCGAATAGCTCAAGTGCGGTTTCCAAGATACGCTCCTTTGTATCTCCGACCATGATCTCCTCCCTAAAAACTGTAGTAACCGTTCGGTTACCATAATTATAGCAACCGAACGGTTACCTGTCAAGGGCTTTTTGAAAGTTTTTCAAAAAAAAGAGTCACCGTTTCACCGACCTCGTCCGCAAAAGCGTGCGTTCTGCGGCAGACGGAGACGGCGGCATTCCCGCATCAGCTTTCGAAATCGCTCCTGTGCTCTTCGAAAAAATCATAATACGCGCGGACTCCTTCAAGCTCGGTCCAGCGTTTGGTGCATACGGGTATCGCATCGATGTCGTAGATCTCGGCATGGCGCAGGGACAACAAAAACGGCGAGTGAGTCGATATGACAAACTGGCATCCGTGATTGCGGACGCAGTCCTCGATGAAATATTTCAGCTGAATCTGATTTGCGGGCGAGAGGCTGTTCTCGGGTTCGTCAAGAAGATAGAGAGAGTCGTCCGTGATCATGTCAACGAAGTGCGAAAGCGCGCTTTCGCCGTTTGAACGCTCCTGCAGATTGCGCATCACCTTCGAGCGAATGTATTGCGACTGCGTAGTCCTTTTGCTTCTCGCCTCCGCTGCCGATTTCCAGCGCTCATAATCGCCGATCCCCCTGAGCTTGTTCGGCTCGGGGCTCGTCCGTTCGTTTATAAATTCCGCGATGACGTTTGACTTCCTGCTGTCGATTCCTTCGTTGACACGGCGGATGTCAAGAACCTTGTCGAACACCTCATCGCTTGTGATTATTCTGCTTGCGGGCGGGAGTGCATCGGCAAGCGAATATCTGCAAAGTTCCGCATAATCGTCGAAAAAATCGCTTCGGTTGTACGCAGTGCTCCGCTGCAGTCCCAGCTTTTCCGCCATTATGTTCAGTATCGTGCTTTTTCCGCTTCCGTTGCCGCCGTAAAAAAGCGTGATATCGTTAAAGCGGAAAACGGGCAGACTGCGTTCGCGAAAAAGCCCGAACGGGTAATACGTGGAATAATATGTGCAGAAGTTTTTCGGATTGAAGGTCGAAAGGGAAGCGTTGAAAAAGTCCTCCTCCTCTTTGGCTGAAAGCATACGGAATGACTCTAAAAAAATCATCGTCGGTCTCCTTTGTAATATTGAGGCTTTGCACGGAAAAATCCGAAACTGCGCACAGTCTCACAGCCGTGCATACGGTTTACCGCATCCGAGGGCGCGCACGGTCAATCCGTAACGGCGGCTTTTATTACCATCAGAGACTTTCTCTTTATGCCGTTCTCATCCGGAACAAAGTAGTCGGTATATACGATAAGTGCCTCGCTGTACGAGAGAGGGACAATATCGGAATAAGAGCATGTCCCCCATTCGGCGGCATTGCCCGCTTTTGACGGATCGTTCATTTTGTAGGAGTTGTTTCCGGTTGAAATTATCTCGATGGGGTCCTCCCATTTTTCACCCCGTCCGTCAAAGCACGGACGGACGAGAAAGCCGGGTCTGCCGTAGGTCGTGAGAATCGCACCGCATCCGAGAACGCACACAGCGGGATCAACGCCAAAATCCTCTATCTTTTTCGGTGTTGTCCAGGTGTAACCTCCGTCGTCGGACATCGCAGTATACAGTCCGTTTGCACGGAGCATTGTGATTGCGTGCCTGTTGTCGATCCACGCAATGTCCTGCTCACAGTAGTAGCATGCGCCGGGATTGCCGCGCGGATCAAGAGCGGAAACGAGCGACCATGTTTCGCCATTGTCATCGGAACGGTAGTAGTATGCAATGAACGTGTCGCAGAACTTGCCGTCGATAAATCCTCTGTCGTAATGCATCTGCCAGAGACTGCCGTCGGGTGCGACCCGCAGACGTCCGAACAGCTTGTTCGAAAGAAGCTTATTCGTTCCCGACGGGCGGATGACGCAGAGTCCGGGATTATCCGTGATTTTCGGGAAGAATCGTTTCGGCTCGGTTTCGCCTTTTTTCAGCCGCATGAACATTACAGAAGAATCAATGGTGCCCGGTCTGAGGTCGGAGTAAAGATAATAGTCGAAAAAGGGCTTCCCTTCAAGATTTAGAATGTATTTCGGCTCGATTCCTTCAAGGAGCTTCATATCAACATCTACGGCGCCTCTGTCCTTTGCCGTAAAGCCGTCGCCGTTTTTTGCTTTCGGATATGCGCTTGCGGCTTCCGTCGGGGTGCTTTCCGTCCAGGTTTGACCGCAGTCCGATGACTTGAACCATTGTGTGTCGCCGTTTGACGCCCAGTTGTCCGGTCCGAGGTTTACACTCGCAAAAAGTGTGCCGTCTTCTCTTTTCAAAAGCTGTGGAAATTGCCACGGACCCCAATCGGCTTCCTCGAGAGTGGGTCCCTGCCCGACGACGATCGGTTTGTCGAGAATAAGTTTCATCTTTTCGAAATCCTTTCGGCTGTGCCGATCGGCAAAAGCCCGATGCCGACGGCGTATGATCATTTAACGGTTTTGCATACAGTTTACCACATCAGATACCGGGTGTCAACCTTGTAAGCGTTCAATTCCGGAAAAATGAAAACGCGCGGTGCATCCTCGGTTCAGGACGCTCCGCGCGCGGTTTGACATCTCAACGGAGCGATTCTTCAAGCCGTCTGCCCGCGAATTCCATTTGCTCCTCCGTGTGAAACCAATGCTCGCCGCCATTCATGACTGTGAGCGGTGCTCCGATGCGCTGCGCAAAAAAGGAGATCTTTTCTAAGGAGGTCAGATTGTCGTGCTCGCCGTATAAAATGCGGCTCGGAACGCTCCATTTGATCGGATGAGCGCGCAAACAGCAACGGTAATCCCATGACAGCGTTTCGCCGAATTCGGTCGGGATCTCCCCGCGGGCGCGCAGCTCGTCCTCCGTGACATTCGCCCGATTCATCATATCGCAGATCAGCTTTTCCATATCTGCAACGGGTGAAATGAACAGCGCACGGTCAATGTGGAGTGCGGAGAGAGAGCTCATCGCAAAGTATGCGCCGATGCTGTTTGCAATCAGCAGGATCGAATCGAAGCCGCTTTTTTCCGATTCAAGAAACGGTGGGAATTCCTCCCTCGCCTCCCACGGATTCTGTGCGCGGTAATCGAATCCGACGACATCGTATCCGAATCCGGAGAGCAGGGGACGGTAGTGCTCGGCCTCTCCGGCATTTCCGCCTATCCCGTGTACATATATCGCAAGTTTTTTCATTCGGTATCCTCCGATCGTTGTACTTCTTTCGATTATTTGCCGCGTACCTTCGACTTGCCGAAAGATCGGTAAGATAATATGGTATATGTGACTTCGAAAATCAGCGCCGCAATTGCCGCCGGAAGATTCCGAAGCCGGATAGCACCGCACAGATAGTAAAGCGTGAGAAAAACGGCAAGCGGCATGGGCACGAACAGGAATGCTTTTTTGAACAGGGATACTTTGCGTCCGCCGGTGAAATAACATATCCATACGAGGCAATAAAAGATCAGAAAAACTGCGGCGATATACATTCATGCGCCGCGGAAATTGACGGGATTCCGATCCTCAAGACAGACGATTATAAGCATACATGCAAGCATGTCGAAGCCGTGCTTTTCCGGATCGCACAGCTTTTCGATCTCGCCGTATGCTTCATCGGCGGTATCTGTCGAGATCAGCCGCGCCGCAAGTTCGTCGGGTATCCGAAGATCGGCGCCGAGCACCTCGCTTTGTATATCGGGCGCAAGATCGATTCTCTCGCAAAGCTCTTTAAGATCCATGCTTCCTTCCTCCGTGCGCGGATGTTTTTACATTTCAACATCCGCATCCTTCGGTTTCATGATATCGCGGGGAGCGCCGGGCGTCAAGCCCGCATTCCCCGTGATTTCATCCGATGAATATTTTTTTGTTTTTTTTGCTTGACAATTTCACTCTAATGTGTTAGACTGGAATCAGATAAAGTCTAATGCGTTAGAGTAAAGGGCTGCGGACTGTGCAGACCGTACCGCGGCGAAAGCGTGAAAGGAGAAAAAACATGGACCCCCCGAAGATATTTGAAAGCGAATACCGCTTCTGTCTTATCCTCTGGGAGCACGAACCGATCAAGAGCAGCGAGCTTGTAAAGCTCTGCGGCGAGGAGCTCGGCTGGAAGCCGACGACGGTGTATACCGTGATAAAGCGGCTTTCGGAGCGCGGCGTCCTCAAAAACGAGGATACGTTGGTCACCTCGCTCGTGTCAAAGGACGAGGTCGGCGCGGCGGAGATAGACGAGCTTGTCGAGAAGAGATTCGGCGGATCGCTCCCGGCGTTCATCGCCGCTTTCACCAAGGAGCGACGGCTGAGCCGCGCGCAGATTGACGAAATACAGGACATGATCGACCGATTCAGAGAGGAGGCTGAAAATGATGACTGACGTTTTTCTCAAGCTTCTTAACATGAGCATCGCCGCGTCGTGGGTCGTGCTTGCCGCGGTTGTGTTTCGCGCACTGTTCAGAAAAGCACCGCGGTGGATCAGCCTTGTAATGTGGGGAACGGTTGCGCTCAGACTTGTGATTCCGTTTTCCGTTGAAAGCCCGCTCAGCATGATCCCGACGACCGAGAGCTTCGGCACAGCGGGCGCGTATCCGTCGCAGATCGTTTTCCGCACGGGGATCGAAGTTCTGAATTCCGCCGCGGGCTTTGCTTCCGAAGAATCGAATCCCTCCGGCACTTTTGCGTCCGGGGCATATACTCCCTTATCCGGCGGGAAAGAAGTAATCACCGATTCGTCTGACTCTCCCGCGCAGGATCAAAAATCGGAGCCTTCATACGATGCTGCATCTGCCGGCAAATTCGATATGCTCGAAGGGAACAAAAACCGGAGTGCATCCCCCTCATATGACGGAGCATCACCGAATGCGAAAGCTTCACACTTCACGCCGCTCGATGCCGCCTCCGCCGTGTGGCTCGGCGGAGTGTGCGCCATGATCGCCTACGCGTCGGTGAGCTGCGCAATGCTCAGAAGAAGGACGCGCACGGCGGTCCTTCTGCGGGATAACATCAGGCAGAGTGAGCGCGTGAGCGCACCGTTCACCTTCGGAATATTCCGACCGGAGATATTTCTTCCGTTCGGTGTCGGCGAGCGTGAGGCGGGATACATGATCGCGCACGAAAAGGCGCACATCGCCCGCCGCGACAATATCATAAAGCCCGCGTCGTTTCTTCTGCTCTCGGTGTATTGGTTCAATCCCGTCATATGGGCAGCGTACATCCTCATGTGCCGCGATATCGAGTTTGCCTGCGACGAGCGGGTGGTAAGATCGCTCGGTCTGCAGGAGAAGGCGGATTATTCTCAGGCGATGCTTTCGTGCAGCGCGCCGCGAACCTATACCGCGGCATGCCCGCTTGCGTTCGGATCGGATTGCGTCAGACGGCGCATAAAGAGAGTGCTCGGCTATAAAAAGCCGTCGGCACGCCTTGTCGTCGCCGCGCTTACCGTTTGCGTGCTGCTCTCCGCGTGTACGCTTACCGACCCCGTCCGTCCACCGTCCGATTCTTCGGGAAATGCGGCGGATACGCAGCCCGGTCAGCCCTCCGACACGACCGATCCCGCAGATTCGGAAATCACCGACCCCACGCCCGAGAACATGTGGAAGTCCCTTGAGGATATCAGGGAGGGCTACACGGTCAGCGAGGCAAAGCGCGACGGATGCGTCGTCATGGACGGAAGCAGCCTTGTTTCCGGTGAAAAATATTGGGTGAATTTCGTGAATCGCTCCGCCGACGGACAGGACGCGGCGGTGCGGATATATCAGGAGTACACGGATCAGGGAGACGAATATTTCGTGAAGGAGCTGCGGCACGAAAACGGGAAATACATATTCCGCTTTTGGGATTGGAAATGGGAGACCGATATAAACAGTCCCGATTACGGAAAGAAGCAGTTTCTGAGTGAAAACGAATATAAATACCTTGTCCGCTCCGCATACAGCATACGGGATGTGAGCACCGATATGTATCTGCTTGCGGACAGTACGGACGTGACCGGAAACGGATACCTGAGCCGATACCTTTCCTCGACAGTCATTCCGGGAGAGGACGACGGCATTTACGCAAACTGCACCTCGGCGCTCAGCTTTCAGGTGCCGGACGATTATTACATAAAGTCCGCATACGGAACGGTATTTTACGATACGGACGGTGACGGCAGAGAGGAAAAGCTCTGCCTCGGCATGGGTATGACATCGGGAGTATTTTCATTCACCGTGTCGGTGTATGACGGATTCAAATGCCGCGCGGAAGGATTTTTCTGCCCCGCCTCTAATTATGTTATCAGCTTCGGTGCCGATGGAAAAGGCGAGCCGACGGTCAGAGCGAAAGCGCAGGACGGAAGCGGCGAGACTCGCGTGCTCGGTATCGGGATCGACGGCAGCGAA
>OLPR01001942.1_pt1 | contig 16116 bp, 11 predicted proteins | sample 1672761 | NCBI WGS metagenome assembly OLPR01 (sample SAMEA3136721, study PRJEB25190) | human gut metagenome | biome: human gut; feature: human-associated habitat; material: faeces | place: Austria | collected 2013 | reverse complement strand
CCGGCAAAGCCGTCGGATACGAATGAAAGTCAGAGGGGCTGCGGCCCCTCCGACACCTCCCAAGGGTTTTTCGACAGTCTGAGTCCCTCATCGTGAAGTGAGGGGCTGTTTTCATGTCTTTATGCGTCTTTATCCTCGTCTTCCGACTCTGCGGAAATATTGCTGTCATCCTCTGCAACTTCAGGCTCGGTGTCCTCGTTTACATATGGTTTCTTCATCCATGAGGGCAAGTAGATCGCTTTCATCGACCATGTTGAGGAAATAGGTCTGATAGATCATGATCTTCGCTCCTCTCGATTACTTCTTTTTCCGCTTTCGCAGGAAGGTACACTGCTGTGCACCGTACAGTACGCAGCCCAGCAGCACCAATCCGCCGCCCAGGGTCATCAGCGGCGTAACGATCAGGTCAATGCCTGTCTGAATCACCGTGGCGTTGACCAGCTCCGGCATTTCCTCCGCTGGAATATAGCTTGCATCCAGGGTAAAACACAGGGTTTCATCCGTGCGCGTGTAGCCTTCCAGGGCCTGGGTTTCCCGAATCACATAGCTGCCCGGTTCCAGGCCGTCCACCCGAACCGTGCCATCCTCCCCGGATACCAGCTCACGCAGCGCGTTGCCTTCCGCGTCTTCCAGGGCAAACCGTACGCCCGCCAGCGGACGGCCTGCGGTATCCACTTTGCGGAAAACATAATGATCGGGTATATCGACAAAGGTCATGGGTTCCGGCTGCACAAGGTCCTCGCCAATGTTAAGCGGCACGTCCGCCATGGCGCTGTATCCCTCGGGAGCCTTCCTCTCGCGGATGATCCAGTCGCCATAGTCCACATGCTCAAAGGCAAAACAGCCCTCCTCGTCGCTGACGGCAATTTCCACCACCGTGCCCGTGGCGGCATCCACCAGGCAGAACTCCGCACCGGGCAAGGGCGTTCCGGACGTGTTGACCTTGCGGCACGCAATCCGCATGGGATGGTTGACAATGGTGGCCAGGGGTTCTTGGGGATTCACAAAGCTGCCGTCCACCTGAAGCTCCACGGCAACGTCCGCCAGAAAATATCCCGGCAAGGGCTGCGTCTCCACAATGGTGTAGGAACCGTAGGGAATACGCTCAAAGGTCGCAAGACCGTTTCTGTCCGATACGGCGGTCATCAGCTGCGTTCCCGTTTCATCCAGCAGCGCAAAGCTCACGCCGCCCATGGGCTGTCCGTCCTCGTACTGCTTTTGCAGCTGCACCCGGGTGAAATCGTCCCGCAGCAGGGTATTGCCGCGGACATTCCCCTCCGCGTCCACGGTAAAGGAGGTCTCCGCTTCGTTCAGGGCGTAGCCTTCCGGAGCCAGCACTTCCCGGAAGGTATACCGCCCCGGCGTTACAGGAATATCCGGCAGTTCGCCGCGCTCGTCCGTATAGGCCCGGTAGATTACTGCGCCGCTTTCGTCGCGCACCTCGATGAGCGCGCCCGGAACGGTGTTCGCGCCGGTGATGTCCGTCTTGGTCAGGGTAACCGGGGTGTAGATTAGCGCGTTGCGCACTGCCACCCTTGCGCGGATCACCGTGCCCGCCTCCTCTCCCTCCGGCTCCAGCGTTATGGGGAACCGCTCCGGGCTGCGTTTCCAGCCCTCCGGGGCTTGCAGTTCCCGCACCTCATAGTCGCCGTGGGGATAGTTTCCTGCAAAGGTCAGCCGCCCTTCCGCATCCGTCGCGCCGGTAGCCACCAGCGTACCGGCCGGAAGCATGCCGCCGGGATACCGGATATCAAAGGCGTTGTACAGGCCGAACACAAAGCCTTCGCCGGGGCCGTCCACGACCTGCCGGATCAGCGTACCATCCGCTTGCGCCGTACTTTGCAGGGTTTCCGCCTGCTTTTCCACGGTAATTTCCACGGGAATGTAGGCGTTCCCGGCCTTTACCTGGACGTCCACCAGGGCGGTTTGGCTGTCTGTGGCGGCCAGCGTAACGTCATACCGCGTTTCGTCCAGGGCGTACCCGGCGGGAGCCTGGGTTTCCACCAGGTAATACCGGCCCAGGGGAAGGGGCTCGGATACCGCCATGCCCTCGGCCGTGGTGGTCAGGGTGGAAACCAGCGCATCCTGCGTAAACCAGACCGTTCCATCCTTCCCTGCGACAGTTTCCGCGGCACGCACCTCAAATACCGCGCCCGCCAGATAGCCTTCCTCGTACACGGGGCGCTGGAGTTTGTTGCCGTAAGCGTCCGTATCCGGCTCAAACCCGGTTAGCATCAGGCCCGTCTTTTCCAGACAGATGCGCCCCTTTACCGGCGTATTGGGAATTTCGATGTCCAGCTGATACGTTTCGCCGGGGCTGTCCCCGTCCTGCCCCACGAATACCGCCAGGTCTTCCGCCGGAAGCAGATAGCCTTCCGGAGCCTTCACTTCCTCCAGGTAGTACAGGCCCCAGGTGACGGTTTCCGGCAGCGTCACGCCGCCGGTTTCATCCGTAACAAAGGTGTCGATCTCCTGCTGGGTGGGGTAATACACGGTCTGGGCAACGTATTCGCCCGCCGCGTTTTTGAGCTTGAAGGAAGCGCTGGAAAGCACGATGGTCTGCCCTGTTTCCGCGTCCGTCTTGAGCAAGCGCAGGCGGTAGCGGATGGGCTGGTCAGAGAGCGTCAGGGGCGGCGGATTGTCCAGATCTTCGGTACCGTCAATCTCAAAGGTAATGGGGCCTTTGATTTCATAGCCCGGCGCGCCCTTGGTCTGCTCCAGCACATACACGCCATAGGGCAGGGGCTTGGTTTTCGCATACCCGTTTTCATCCGTCACCAGATGGTCGCGCTCCATCTCCCGGGCGTTCTCGTAGGAACCGGCGCGCTCCAGGTAGACGTTGAACTCCGCGCCTGCTTCCGGTGTTTCCACGCGGCCGGGATCGGGCCCGGCGTCCATGCTGCCCAGGATTTTGATCACAGCCTGCGCGCCGTAGCGGATTTCGTTGGTTTTCAAACCTTCATAGGTTACGACCGCCGCCAGGGATTGCTCCGCGGCGCTGCGGGCGTCCACCAGGAAGGTTTCGTCGCTGGGCTGATATCCTTCCGGCGGGGACAGCTCGACAATTTCATACACTCCGGGCCAGAGCAGCTCCGTGGTTACGGAGGCATCTGCTCCTGCCGTGGTCAGCCGGTCCGCCACCACCTCGCCTTTGGCGAATATTACATGGCCTTGCCGGTCGGTAATATCCTGGGCGGCCAGCACCTGAAAAACCGCGCCCGTCAGCTGGCCGTCGCCGCGGACGGCGGGAGCGCTGATGTCGCAGGGTTCCGGCAACAGGGACTTGGGAGGGGCGGAGCTGTTGGGATTGTCCCCGGCATATTCCTCCGCGTCGCGCTTGTACAGTTTGAGCCGCACCTGCACCGGCTGATTGGTTGCCGTCAACTCGGTGGTCATGTCGGACTGTACCGTAGCCTCCAGGGCGATTTCTTCAAACACATACCCCGCCGTTTCCCCATGCTCCCGGACGATGTACCGCCCCTTGCGTAGGGGCTCGGAAACGGCAACCCCGTTTTCATCCGTCACCATGCTTCCGGCCAGCGCGGAACTGTATGCATCGTTTTCGTAGATGTCAAAACGCACCCCCGCAATGGGATTGCCGTTGAGCCGGTCGGTCTTGGTGATGCGGATGTAGCCTTTGGTTGGCTCGTTTTCTGCGGCGATCTCATAGGTCTTGCCGTTTTCGCGGATTTCCACTTCCACAGCGAAGCCCTGATCTACATAGTGCTCCGGCACTTTGCTTTCCTTCACACGGTACGTGCCGTAGGTGAGCGGCGGGGACAGCGCCACTCCCTCCGCGTCCGTGGTGAGCACCGCCACCACCTCGCCGTCGTCTTTTCCCTGGTGTGTGGGCAAGCCGCTGACGCGGGTGATGGTAAACTCTGCCCCGGCCAGGGCTTCCTTCGTCAGGCTGTCCTGCTTCACTATGCGGATGCGCCCCTGGATGGGTTGATTGGAAGCGCTCAAATAGGCGGTTGCATCGGATTTTACCGTGGCAGACAGCTGGACAAGCTCTTCCACGTACCCGGTGGGGTTTTCGTGCTCCCGGACGATGTACGATCCTTTGGAAAGCGGCGGGGAGGTGGCAGCGCCGTTCTCACCCGTGGTCATGACCGCCACCGGTTCGGAGCTGCCCTCCCGGAAAATATCGAACTGCACCTGCCCGATGGGCGTTTTGTCCAGCGCATCGGTTTTCACAATCTGGATGTATCCCTTTGACGGTTCGTTCTCCACCGTGATCTCGTAGGTTTTTCCTTGCTCCAGTATGTCGATCTCCGTGGAGAAGGCTTGATCCACATAGTGTTCCGGCGTCTTTGTTTCCTCGATACGGTAACGTCCCCAGGGCAGCCATCCGGTTTCGGCAATGCCGCTTGCGTCCGTGGTTACTACGACGCTGCTGCCTGTGCCAGCGCCGCCCGCGGACGGGGGAGCCGTCAGCCGCGTGATGGTAAACTCCGCTCCGGCCAGGGCTTCCTTTGTCAGGCTATCCCGCTTCACCATGCGGATACTGCCCGTGACCTGAGCATTGGCAAAAACCGCCGAAGCCGTCCCGCCGCCCGTGACGGTGACCTGCTGCGCATCCGGCGAGGCCAGAAGATATCCTTCCGGTGCGCTGATTTCCCGCACGGTGTAGACCCCAGGCTGGAGATTTTCAAAGCGCGCCATGCCATCCGCGCCGGTGGTCTGCGTCCGGGATTCGCCGTTTCCGCTAAGCTCGAACACCGCGCCCGGCAGCTTTGCGCCGGTGGCGGCGTCCGTCTTGGTCACGGTGATCCCGCCCATGGGCGCGTCAAAGGCCACGGTTACGGACTGAAGCTTGTATGGCGCGCCCTGCTGGGGAATCAGCACCTTCTGGATGGCTTCGTCCGGCACGCCGATGAGGAAGTTCGCCTCTTCTTCCGCCGAGGAAACCGATTCCGCCACAAAGCTCAGGGCTGTGCCCGGCACGGTGACGGAAACCGTATCCCCGCTGCGCAGGTAGTAATACGCGCCGTCCGTGCCGGCGGTGTTGCCTGTCAGTGTGCCTGTGGAAATCGGAATGCGGATCAGGTCGGCGTCCGTGGTCAGGGTGACGGTGCCGGTAAGATAGCCGCCCGAAAAACGGGCGGACTGGTTGCTTACGGCGATGGCTCCCGTCATGGAGGCCCGTGCGATGCCGTTGGCCGCCAGCCAGCGGGCGTATTCCAGGTACACTTCCGGGGCCTGGCCGCTGGCCCGGTAAAAGTTATCCATATCCCAGTAGTCCCGAACGTACTGCGGCCCCTCCAGCTCCCGGATCACCTGCCGGATGGCAAACTGGCCCGCAACCCGGGACCAGGTTTCGTTGTCCGCGTCGCTGCGGTCCAGCACCATGAAGGGGTAGGTATGACGAAGCACCCAGCCGATGGCGTGCAGGGTGCTTTCGTGATAGATGATGGAGGAGTACCCCGGCGTGGTGCGGTAGGTATCCATGTCCACGATGACGTAGGGGCCGGTGGGCTGCTGCCCGCCCCCGGAGATGTTTTCGCCAGGGCCGGGCAGCGTATGCTCCAGGCAATAAACCGTATATCCCTCCAGATAGTGGGGCGTGGCGTAGACGGTGCCATGGCCGGGAGCCTTGGCGATTTGCAGATAAGCGCTGTCCTTGCCGGAGCTGCCATACAACCCGCTTTGTCCCACGTACAGCGTAGGCACCGCCGCATTGAGCGCCTTAAGGGAGAAGCTCTGGGCGGAGCGTGCGGCCATGCGCATAACGCCGGAGGCGGCCCTGTTAGGATAGGCATAATCCGTAACGGTAAGCCCCGCCGCATCGGTAACGTAGGCTTCCGCTGCCAGAACGCAGGCGGTGCCGTAGGCCGTCCATTTGAGGGTGCCGTCAGCGAAATCATCCCCGTACAGGTAGCGCACCCGGTACCACCAGCGCCCTTGCCCGTCCTGGAGGACTTCTTCCACCTGAACGATGGCATCCCGGGTAAAGTAACCGGCCCAAAGTTCGCCGGTATTGCCCTGAGCAAAGGATTCGTCCACATCCGTAAAGGCGTTGGTTTGCGTGGTGACCTGCGCGAAAGCGCCAGGCTCCGCAGGCGGCGTTTCCTGAGTGGGAAGCGCTGGAGCGGTTGCGTCGGTAGCGGTTGCCGCTGGTTCAGGCGTCGGCTGGGACGTGAAGCCTTCGGAAGTGTCCTCCGGTGTGGGTTCTGACGTAGGTTCCTCCATGGCGGCTTGCAGCGCCGCCACAAACACCAGCCGCTGGCCGGAGGCATCCGCCGCCAGTGCCGACAGCAGCGTTTGGGCCAGCACGTCAACCTCCGGCCCGGTCAGTGCTGTTTCCGGCAAACTTGCGGTGGAAACATAGGCCACCACCAGTTCATAGGCTTCGTTGAGCAGCCAGACTTCGGCCACGGTATCCCCAGCGGTAAGCCGGTGGACCAAAAGCACCGCCGTTTCCTGGGCAATGGCGGCAAGCGGCAGGGTCAGCTCCTCCGTGGCGTACAGCGGAACAGGCGACGTCAGTACATAGGCATACCCGTTCTGCGCCATGGCTTCCAGCAAGGAAAGCATTGCTGGGTTCTCGGAAGGCACTTGGGAAGGTACTTGCGTTGACTCCTGCACGGGTTCTTCCGCTGGGGTTGGGGGCGCTTCCTCCGTTGGTTGCCGGGTGGGTTCCTCCGTTTCAGAATCCGCTGGAGGCTGCTGGGGGCCAGTATCCGGCTCCGTGCTTGGCGCTGCTTCGTTCTCCGGCGGCGATTCGGTTATGTCTGTCTGCGTAGCCTGGGGCGGCGGGGATGCTTCCGCCAGCCCGGGCACCGGGTACAGGCCCAGCAGCAGCGCGCCTACCAACAGTAGCGACAGCAGTCTTGTTCGTTTCTTATGCATGATCTTCTTTCCTTTCTCGGGTGGTCTCCCGAACAGCCATAACCACCAGCCGCCCGTCCTTGCCGCCATAGCTGCGGTCGCAGGTGATGAGCGTCAGCACATGATCCGACGCTTGCACGTCCACGCCGGTATCGTACAGCGACTGTTCCCGAGCGCGGCGCACGAATGCAAGAAATGCCTCGTCCGTGGCAAAATTCGCACAGGACGCGTCCCAGTCCCCGGCATGCATCGAAACCACGGTGAAAATGCGGTAGGTTTCCTGCCGGTAAAGCGTGTCCAGGTAGATGGTTTCATGGCCCGAATAGAACTCCGGGTTTTTGTAGCGTATGAGCGAAGTGAACATCTTTTCTCCGCCGGAGCTCAGGTGGTGGCCATAAATGGCCAGGTTGCGGCTGGGTGCACGGTAATCCGACGAGAGCAGCGAGAACAACGTGCCTGCGGAACTCTTTTTTCCGGAAAAGGCGTGGGTCAGGTAATAGTCCGGGTTGCCGGTACGCACCACGGGATGATCCACGTTTGTGCCGGGGATTTGCAGCCAGGCAACGAAATCGGCGTTCTGCGCCAAGCATGCCGTCAGGTTTGCCCGCGTTCCTGTTCTGGCTTCGGAAGCAGCGGAGGATACTTCGACTTTGCCTGTTGCCTCAGGCGCGCCGGATGCTTCCGGCATTGCCGTCACCGGAAGCAGGTATGCCGGAAACAGCGCAGCGGTGCTGCTGGCGTTCAGGGGGGTGGACGTGGCCTCCGCTGTTACTGCGGCGGGAGTATGCTTGAGGGCAACGCGCCACTGGTCGTATTCCGCAGCGTCCCTTTCCATCCGCAGGCGCTGCTCCAGCACGCCGGTTCCGGCCAGCGCCAGTCCGGCGGCAAGCAGCCCCAGGCTCAGGCGGCAAAGATTGCGCGGCCGTGAGCGCTTGTTCATGCCCACGCCCGGACCTTGCAGTTTTTCCGCGCGTAACTGCGCATCAGCTGACGGCTGGAGGTGAACAGATAGCAGCGGCCTTCGGGCGATAGAGTGACAGCGTTGAAAGGGTACTTCTGTTGATCCTCCACGGGGTTGGCGAAGAACAGCACCCGCACGGGATACTGGTGGCTGATCAGACAGGTCTTGCTGATTACCTCCTGGGTCATCTGATTGACAACAAGGACAGACAGCGCTTTGATTTCCTCCTGCTCCTGGGGCGTCATCCGGAGCTCCTGCTGGTGACGCAGCAGATTCAGCAGCAGGTCGCCTTGATCCATGCAGCCCGCGAAGTTCTTCAGCGGGGTATTCAGGGTGCAGGTGTAGGTAAAAAACTGTTTCATCGTCGTGCTCCTTTTCTTAAACGTCGTATGGTTTGCTCCGGTTATGCCGGATCAGGGCGTCGTAATACCCTGCATTATCCTTTGCCGCTTGAATGAATTATGCCGTCTGTGCTATAATATTTTTGAAGAAAGGAGGGAGCTCGCTTGTGTTCGCAGCTTGAAGTGCGCACGATCATCGCACAGCTTCGTGACAATCTGGCAAGCATTTTTCCACAGGAACAGTTTGATGTGATTTTGTTTGGATCATATGCCCGCAATGATGCAGATGATGGCTCTGACATTGATGTGATGTTCCTCGTGGATTCCTCCCGGCAAACGATTCAAGAGAAGCACTGGCAGATCGGAGAAGCCGCAGCAGAAGTGTTGATGGAGTTTGGAATCGTCGTTTCACCCATAGTAGAAAACCGAGCTTACTATCATGCGAATGCTGATTTGTTGCCTTTCTTCAAGAATGTGCAACGCGAGGGGGTGCGAATTGTTGCCTGATGTGACCTTGATCGATCTTTCCAAGTATCGTCTTACAAAAGCAGCAGAAACACTTGAAACCGCCAAGCGCAACATGCACGCAGAAGATTACGCCTCAGCAAACAATCGTGCCTATTACTGCATTTTCCATGCCATGCGCGCTGTCATTGCTCTTGATGGCGAGGATTACAAGAAACATTCCGCTGTCATTGCGCGATTTACCATGAACTATCTGAAAACTGAAATCCTGCCCCGCGAATATAGTAAGCTGATCTCCAATGCTTCCCTAATTCGTAACCGTAGCGATTATGAGGATTTCTACATTTGCTCCATTGAGGACACGCAAAAGCTGGTTGAAGGTGCAGAAGATTTCCTTAGCGCTGTAAGTACGTACTTGCAGAGGAAATACACCGAATAAAAAACAACGTCCATTGATTCACAGTATATGAACCGATGGGCGTTATTCTTTGCCTGAAAGCATACGAAGCAAGTTCTTTAATTTTCAAACTATAATACCGTCAGGTTTGCCCGCGTTCCTGTTCCGGCTTCGGAAGCAGCGGAGTACGCTTCGTCTTTGCCTGTTGCCCCAGGCGCGCCGGATGCTTCCGGCATTGCCGTCACCGGAAGCAGGTATGCCGGGAACAGCGCAGCGGTGCTGCTGGCGTTCAGGGGGGTGGGCGTGGCCTCCGCCGTTACCGCGGCGGGAGTATACTTGAGGGTAACGCGCCACTGGTCGTATTCCGCGGCGTCCCTTTCCATCCGCAGGTGCTGCTCCAGCACGCCGGTTCCGGCCAGCGCCAGTCCGGCGGCAAGCAGCCCCAGGCTCAGGCGGCAAAGATTGCGCGGCCGTGAGCGCTTGTTCATGCCCACGCCCGGACCTTGCAGTTTTTCCGCGCGTAACTGCGCATCAGCTGACGGCTGGAGGTGAACAGATAGCAGCGGCCTTCGGGCGATAGAGTGACAGCGTTGAAAGGGTACTTCTGTTGATCCTCCACGGGGTTGGCGAAGAACAGCACCCGCACGGGATACTGGTGGCTGATCAGACAGGTCTTGCTGATTACCTCCTGGGTCATCTGATTGACAACAAGGACAGACAGCGCTTTGATTTCCTCCTGCTCCTGGGGCGTCATCCGGAGCTCCTGCTGGTGACGCAGCAGATTCAGCAGCAGGTCGCCTTGATCCATGCAGCCCGCGAAGTTCTTCAGCGGGGTATTCAGGGTGCAGGTGTAGGTAAAAAACTGTTTCATCGTCGTGCTCCTTTTCTTAAACGTCGTATGGTTTGCTCCGGTTATGCCGGATCAGGGCGTCGTAATAGCTGCTGATGGTGGCAGGCGCGTTAAACAGCGCGGCCAGCAGATATCCCTTGATGTTGCGGATATGGCTGACGTTTTGCTTCAGGCAGGCGAAAATGTATTCCACGTGCGAGCTATTGATGGCCCGCAGCCGTTCCTTGACCAGTTCCGCCGGGTACACGTCCCCGGCGATTTTGATCATTTCCTTCTGTGTGCTGAGCGTTTCCACCATCAGCTCCACCATCTCATCCAACTGCTCCCGGTTCGTCGGCGTGACGATGTAGTCGTAGCAGATGTTCTGGCGGACGGCTTCCCGCAGTTCCTCCACCGCCGCGCGTTGCTGGATGGAGACGGATACGGATGGATGTGGATTTGTTCCGTTCGTATGTTCTTTTTTTCTTTCTTTTTCTGACTGTTTCTTGGATAAATACGTATTTGATTGCGTGGGATACGCCAACGCAGGGGATGCCTGCGTTGGATTTTCCAATGCAGGTGTTTCCTGCGCTGGGGTTGCCGGCACTGGTTCGCCTGACGCCTGCTCCGGCGCAGCCTGAAGCTGGCTCTCCGGCTGCTGGGGCTGCTCATAGATGGTGTAGACGGTGCCTTTCAGCTGCCCTTGCGCGTTGCGGGCGCGGGTGCGCACGATATAACCGGCTTGCTCCAGCTCCCGCACGGCTTCCCGGATGGCGTCCACGCCCTCCTGGTTGATGGCGGTCAAGCCGTGCAGGGTGTAATTCCAGCTATCCGGCAAGGAAAGCATGACGGTCAGCAGCCCCTTGGCTTTAAGCGAAAGACGTCTGTCCTTGAGATGGTAGTTGCTCATGACGGTATAATCCTTTGTCTTGGCTACGCGAAAAACAGCCACATGATTCAACCTTCTTTCCTCCAATGAAAAAACCGCGCAACCGAAGCAGCGCGGCTGGGGCGAAAATCACCGTTCCATGGATTGCTGACGCCTTCGGTGCCAGCCCTCCAGGAGCTTGAGAATGGTTTCTTCCATCTGTTTGGGCGTGTAGGAGCGTGGAAAATATCTGCGCAGGGTTTCGTTGCTGAGCGTAATCCGGTCCACCTCCGTCTTTTTCTCCTCGGATAGAATGGCGCGCATTACGTCCTCGGAGAGGCGGCCCTGCTGGCTGAACTGCTTGAGCCGCTGCGCCTGGGAAAAGGAAGGCGTGGCCTGCTCGCTGTCCATGGCGTCCAGCAGTATGGTCTGTTCTTCCGGCTTGAGATAGGACAGCTCCACCGCGGGATTGAAGGCGATTTTACGCTCATCCACCAGGTTCAGCAGCGGTGGAATCAGCTCTGTCAGACGGATGTAGCGCTGAATTTGATTTCGACTATCTGGAGCATTCTCTGCAAGTATTTCAATGCTTTTCTTCCCCAAGAAATTGTACCCAACTTGGTCACAATTTTCTTTCGCAGGCCGTCCAGCATGTCGTTTCATTGCTTCTAATTTCATCTTATAAGCAAATGCCCGCTCGCTGGGGAGCAGGCTTTCCCGCTGGATGTTGGAATCCACCATGATGATCGTGGCAGCATCATCGTCCAGGTCACGGACGATGACCGGCATGGTGGCAAGCCCCGCCAGCTCACAGCCGCGTTTGCGCCGGTGCCCGGCAATCAGCTCGTACCCGCCCGCTGTTCGAGGCCGGGCAATGGCGGGCACCAGCACGCCGTGCTCTCGGATGCTTTCGGCGGTGTCAAGCATACGGTCGTCATCCAATACCTTGAAGGGATGATTGGGAAAGGGATGTAGTTCCTCCAGGGGTATCTCCTGCACCTTTTCCCGCTGGTCTTCCTCCCGGCTGGCTTCCGTGGAAAACAGATCATCTACCGAGGTCAGCCTGATGTTTTTCGCGCTGCTCTTCAATATGCATCACCTCCTTGGTCAGCGCCCGGTAGGCTTCCGCCACCTTCCCCTGGGGGGCATGGGCAAAGATGCTTTTGCTTTCCGCGCTGATTTCTGCCGCGCGTACAGAATGCGGAATATCTGTGGCAAACACCCGGATCTTGCCGCCGTATGTCTCCCGCAGCAGGGCGCTGATCTCCCGGTTAAAGTTGGTGCGGCTATCCACCATGGTCAAAAGGATACCGTCGATTTTCAGCCTGGGGTTCAGCTGCCTTCGTACCTTGGCGACGGTTTGCAGGAGCTGCTCCAGGCCCTTGGCGGGCAGGTATTGCGCCTGCACGGGAATGATTACGCTGTTTGCGGCAGCCAGGGCGTTGATGGTAAGCATCCCCAGCGACGGCATACAGTCTATGAGCATGTGGTCATACCGGGAGCTCAGTTTCTCCAGCACTTGCCGCAGAACGCTTTCCCGGCTGATGGCGTTGACCAGCGACACCTCCATGCCGGACAACTCGATGCTGGCAGGCAGCACATCCACGCCCTCCGAATGGTGCAGAATGGCCTCCTCCGCGCGGATGGGTTCGTCCATAATGGCCCGGCCCATGAGCGTGGATAGCGTGACAGGCAGCTTGTCCGGTTGCGTCCAGCCCAGGCTGATGGTCAGGCTGGCCTGTGGATCGTTGTCCACCACCAATACACGTTTACCCTCCTGCGCAAGCCCGATGCCCAGGTTGGCGCAGGTTGTTGTTTTCCCTGTGCCGCCCTTCTGATTGGATAGGGCGATGATGTTGGCGTTCAGGATAATCACCTCCGTTGTTTCGAATAGGATTGACATACACAAGAATCCAGCGGGTGGGTTTGCGTGTTGAGATGGTTTGCGCAGCGTAGGGGCAGGTGCGGAACACGCAGGTGTGATCTTGTGCGTAAGGGCGATGAAAGCGGCAGGAACGGCACTCGGGGAAAATGCCATCCTCGCCGCTGTCATAGTGAGCGACAGGTTCATACTTCATCATGGCCTGCATGGCGATGAAATCTCTGTGAGACATGGATGTCACCTCCTGTTAGCTGGAATGGTTGTCTGCACGGTTGGATAAGCTAAAATGGAGATTTTCCGTCTTGATTTTAGGAATGGTTTTGAGTAAAATAAAATCGTACTTTATTTTGCTCGTGATTGTGAGATGGGAGGGTGTACATTCAGCGCCATTTGGAACAGCAGATTCTTGATGCGTCCAAATATTATCCGGTTGTAATGGTCTGCGGTCAACGTCAGGTGGGAAAATCCACGATGCTCAATCATATCAAAGAGCCTAATCGCCGCTATGTCACGCTGGACGATGGCAACGCCCGCCGCCTGGCTGAAACCGATCCTGCATTATTCTTTGAAACCTACGGCTATCCGCTGCTGATTGACGAATTTCAGCGTGTCCCTTCCATCCTGCTAGAAATGAAAAAGCTCGTCGATCAGAAGGCTCTGAACGGCGAGGACAACAGCGGCATGTTCTGGCTGACGAGTTCTCAGAAATTCAAGATGATGCAGAATGTAGCTGAGTCGCTGGCTGGGCGTATCGCCATCTTTGACATGTCTAGCCTTTCGGCTGCAGAAATTGAGAATCGTCCTGCTGCCATGTTTCATCCAGACCTGAACAGCATCCGTGAGCGATTGCGGCACAGCATTGCCAAGGATATTCATCAGGTCTATGAGGACATTTTCCGGGGCGGTATGCCCAAGCTGAGGGCGACCGATCTGGACCGGGATCGCTTCTACATGGACTACATCAACACCTACATTGAACGCGACATCAAAGACTTGGCACAGGTAGGCAAGCTGAACGAGTTCTATGATTTTCTTGTCTACATGGCCGCCCGTACAGGGCAGGAACTGAAGTACAGCGACATCGCCAACGCTATCGGCATTTCAGCGCCCACAGCAAAGGCGTGGGTATCGATTTTGGAGCGCTCCGGCGTAATCTTCATTCTGCATCCATATTACTCCAACATCAACAAACGCCTCGTCAAAACGCCCAAGGTATACTTCATGGATACCGGCCTTGCAGCGTACCTGTGCCGCTGGCCCAATGCAGCTACCCTTGAGAATGGCGCAATGGATGGTGCTTTCCTTGAAACCTATGTGGTGACGGAGATTGTCAAAAGCTGTTTTAACGCTGGAAAACCAGCTGACCTGTTCTATTACAGAGACATTGACCGCAAGGAAATCGACCTGCTGATCGTAGAGGGCGATACCATGTACCCTATCGAGATTAAGAAGGGTAAGGAACCCTCCAAGCAAGACAAGAACTTCGATGTGCTGGCTCAATTCAAAATGAACGTCCAACCGGGTATAATTCTGTGCATGAGCGATGAACTGATTCCCTACAACCGCCAGACCTGGTACTGCCCAATCTCGGTCCTCTGATTTTTACATGTGCGAAGATGGCCAATGAGTAATGAAAACAAAAGTTTCTTGAGCTTGCCTGTGGGGCGTTGTCCACCACCAGCGCACGTTTCCCCTCCTGCGCAAGCTCGATGCCCAGGTTGGCGCAGGTTGTGGTCTACCCTGTACCGCCTTTCTGATTGACAATGGCAAAAATTGTGGGGTTCAAAGGATTACCTCCGTTGTATATGGGTATTTTGCTCCAACAAAAAAACACGCTACGCCTGCATCGTAACGTGGTGAGAAAAGAAAGTGTCCCGGCTCATGTTATAGAGGCGGGACTCTTTTCGAATGGCTATTGCATTATCTCGTTGAGCGCGAAAATCTACGTAGGATCGATGGTTGAAAATTGTTGAACTGCCGCGCTTGCGCTGTTCAGAATGTGCTCTTTTGCGGTGTCATTGATGGCGCGGCACCGGTTCGCTGTCAGATATTCCATCAGGCTGATTTTAGGAATTAGGTATGCCCTTCTGATGCAAAAGTACTCCAGCTTCTTCTTGCTGCACCACCGGACAATGGTTTCGTGGTGATAGCCTGTAATCTTCGCCGCTTCATTGGAGGTAAGTACATCAGGATATTTTTGTAGGATGATTTCCAATGCCGCTTTGATTTTCCGCTGCATAACCGGAGAGTGCACACGCGGACGATACACCACAACGTTTTCCTTATACCATCCTACCGGTGCCAGGCAGATGTCCGGATCACGATCACGCTTTTCCAAAAATTCCACAACGTCAACCGTTCGAATGGTGTATTGCCTTGTTTTCTTGCCTGTGTTGCTGCAAGGAATGATCCCATTGACCAGGTAGTGCTGCGCAGTCTTCTTTGACACATGGCATATTTTATAAAGCTGCTCTTTGGTAATGGTATCCGGGTAGGTGTCCAGCACCCATTGGTATTTGCTTGTATGCTTCTTCACCTGGAATCACCTTCTTTTCATAAAATGATTGTCAACAGCAGGTGCTCCCAGTGACAAAAAGCGTTATTTTTTGATCTCTCCAATCTCTCCTTACATCTCTCCTGTAAGCCAATATCTCTCCTATATCTCTCCAAAATGCCCTGTTTAAAGCCGTTTTTGGCAGCGGCTCGAATCCCTTTTCCTTCCATGGTTTTTGGGAGAGAGCAACCAGAAAAACGGCTCGTTCAAAGGGTTTGGAGGTTCCATTATCTTCCGATAATTTCCGCCATTTTCGCTCATGATCATTATATTTTGCATGACTCGAAATCAGGTAGTCCTCACGGGCTCGTGGGTTCGAATCCCACCCGCTCCGCCATCGAAAAATCCAGTAACCATGCGGGTTTCTGGATTTTTCTTTTTTTGCGTTCGCTTCGAAAATCACCCGATTTTAGGCTGTTCTTTCCAACATTTTGGAAAGAACGGATTCTGGCTTTACTCCCCGCTTGTTTCTGCGTTTTGCTCCCATCTGCTGCCGAAATCGCCCGCTTCGGGAAGCGGCATCCCGCTCACCATCGCCTGCGCTGAAGAGAGTTTCGAACTGTAATCCAGATGGGCGTAGATATTCGCCGTAGTGGAAAAATCCGAATGCCCCAGCCAGTCCTGAATCTGCTTGAGCGGTACGCCGTTGGCAAGCAAGAGGGATGCGCAGCTATGCCTGAGATCATGGAAGCGCATTTTCTTCATGCCGTGCCGCTGGATGAATGCGGGGAATTGTGAGGTCAGGTAATCGGGCTTCATCCGCTCGCCCAGCTCATCTACGAACACGAATCCGTCGTATTCATAGTTGTAGCAGTTGCCGCAGACCTGCTTGTTCAGCTCCTGCGCCGCCTTGACCTCTGCAAAGTATTCCTTGAATCTTCCTACCAGCGGCAGGGTGCGCATACTGGATTTGGTTTTTGCCGACTCCTGCTCGATGATCTGCGTTTTCCCGCCGACATTGACGGAGGTCACCGTCCGTTTGATGGTC